>JAAIGF010362942.1_pt1 | contig 32797 bp, 42 predicted proteins | sample 6487441 | NCBI WGS metagenome assembly JAAIGF01 (sample SAMN13974129, study PRJNA590717) | phyllosphere metagenome | biome: pepper field; feature: multiple bacterial spot infested pepper fields; material: pepper leaves; isolation source: leaves from pepper fields | host: Capsicum annuum ... | reverse complement strand
AAGGAAAAGCTGACCGAAGCCGAAAGCCGCATCCAGGGCTTCGAAACCAGCAACCGCACCCGCACCATCAGCGACCACATCCGTGAAGCAGCGGTCAAGGAAAAGATCCTGCCCGACGCTCTGGATGACGCCCTCCTGCTGGGCGAGCGTGTCTTCGAGGTTGACGAGGACGGTAATGTGGTCACCAAGGACGGTAAAGGCTTCACCAGCGGCGTGTCTGCTTCGGTGTGGCTGACCGAGGTCAAGAGCAAGCGCCCTCACTGGTGGCCTGATAGCGTCGGTGGCGGTTCCGCTGGCAGTCGCTCAGGCGATAAGGGCAGCAACCCGTTCACTCACGAGAACTGGAACCTGACCGAGCAAGGCAAGCTCATCACCGAGAACCGTTCGAAGGCTGAGCAGCTTGCCAAGGCCGCAGGCACCACCATCGGCGGTAAAAAGCCTCAGCCCAAAAATAAGCGATAAATCGCTTTACATCCCCCTTGGCCCATGTTACCGTTTGGACACTGGTGGCATGGGCCATCCCATTCCCGAAGCTGGTCATGGTACGGCTTCTATAAAACTTCATTTCTAGGAGCATTATCATGGCCGGTGGCGTAGTTCGCTTGTCTGATGTAATCGTACCGGAGGTCTTCACTCCGTATACGCAGGTTATCACCGAGGAGAAATCCCGGATCATCGCTTCCGGCGCACTGGAACCCAGCGCAGAGCTGAGCCAGTTGCTGCAAGGTGGCGGCCTCACCTTCCACCAGCCCTTCTTCAAGGACCTGGACAACGACGAAGAGAACGTCTCCAACGACGATCCGACCGACCTGTCCACTCCGAACAAGCTGGGCACTGCGCAAGAAATTCAGGTTCGCCTGAACCGTAACAACTCCTGGTCCTCGATGAACCTCGTCAACGAGCTCATCAACGAAGATCCGATGATGGCCATCGCGAATCGCGTCGGTGCCTACTGGTCGCGTCGCCTGCAACTGGCTTTCGTTGCAACGATGAACGGTATGTTCGCGCAGAACGCCACTGCCACCAACGGTAACCACGTCCAGGACGACATGACCCACGATATCTCGGGTACTTCCTTCGTGGACGGCGTCACCAACTTCAGCGCCGAAGCGTTCATCGATACCTCGCTGACCATGGGTGACTCCATGGAAGACCTCAGCTTGGTGCTGATGCACTCCGTGGTATACGGTCGCCTGCAGAAGAACAACCTCATTGATTTCATCCCGGACTCCCGTGGTGAGATTATGATTGCCACCTTCCTCGGCCGCGAAGTGGTTGTGGACGATGGCATGCCGAATGCCGGTGGTGTGTTCCAGACCTGGCTGTTTGCCCGTGGTGCCTCCCGCTTCGGCTCGGCTGCACCGAAAGTACCGACCGAAGTCGAGCGCAAGCCTGACGCCGGTAACGGTGGTGGCCAGGACGTGCTGTACAACCGCGTCCAGTGGGTCATTCACCCGGTCGGCCATGCCTACGTCGGTACTCCACCGATGGGCGGCCCGAGCAACGCGGCCACTGCGAACAACCTGGGCGCCGCCGCTTCCTGGCAGCGTGTGTTCCCGGAGCGTAAGCAGATCAAGATCGCCCGCCTGATCACCCGTGAGTATTGATTCACGGTTGGTTTAACCAAGGCCCGCTTCGGCGGGCCTTTTCGGAGGCCCTATGGAAATCCGTGCCCGCTACGTCCGTCACCGTACCCTTCCGCGTATCCGCTATTCTCGCCACTTCAAGGCGTGGTTGCAAGCTCAGGCAACGCGAACGGGCTTGACCACGAACCAGATCTTCGGTTACCTTACCTCTGGCTATACCGCCCAACAGGTCGAGAGCCTGGTGCCGGACGCCGAACCAGAAGAACAGGAGTAAGACCATGACTCAGAAAGTTATCGACGGGCTTCGTAAGCTCGACCCCAAGAACGATGCTCACTGGACCCAGGACGGTCTGCCCAAAGTGGACTTCGTGCGTATTCTGTCCGGCGAGCCATCCCTGACCCGCGAACAGATCAACGAAGCGCTGCCAGGCTTCAGCCGTACCAACACCGACCCCAAGCCGGAAGGTAATGCTGAGCAGAGCACTGGTGGCGTACAACAGCAAGCAACCGACAGCCAGGGCCAACAGCCGGCACCGGGCGCCGCAGGTGGCACGCCTGACGCCAATGTGGCCAGCCAACAGCTCCAGGCTCCACCTGCTGGCGTTGCCCTGGAAAAGCCGGTTCCGCCCGCCCCTGGCGAACCCAATCCTGGCGATGTGTCCGGTAAGGGTACTCCCGAGGGTGACGGCGAAGGTGAGCAAACTGGTAGCGGCGCTTCCGCTGAAGGTGGCGAAGGCGAGCAATCCCTGGAAACCAATTCCTTGTCCGAGGAAGGCGACGGTGACTTCGACACCGAGTACAACGACGCGAAAGCCGAGTTGGATGAAGCCCTGGCGGATCTGGAACTGGCACGCCAGCGTGTTACCGATGCCCAGGATGTGGTCGGCAAGCTGGATGCCCGCAAAGTGAAAACCGAGCGCCCTGGCAATGCCATCCAGGAATACCTGCAAGCCCAACGCAAACAGCGTGAAGAAAAGGCAGAGCTGCGCCGTACCCTCAGCGAAGCTGGTGTCACTGCCAAAACGCTGAAAGCGGCCAAGGATGTTCTGTCGCCGTCCAAGCTCGACCAAGCGCTGTCTGGCCGTCGCCAAGCCCCTAAGCGGGGTCGTTAAAATGAAGGCGGCTGGCTGGAATTCAAAAGGTATTGTTAAGAGGCGTCTCCAGGTGGCTCTGAGCACTAACCGAAAACGCCGGCTGGAAAGGATTGCTGAGGCAGAGTCTGAAGACAGCGCTGAAAGCTCTGACCCCGTTGTGCAAAACAGTTCCAGTCAGCCGTCGCCTATTCAGTGAGGTAGCAAATGTTCATTGTCGAAGATGGAACTGGCAAGTCCAATGCTACTTCCTATGCGTCCGTCGAAGGGGCGGACGCATACTTCAACGCCAGGCTTAACCAAATCTGGATGGATTTGGAACTTGAGCGTAAACAGGCGGCTCTTATTGACGCCACCGACTACATCGATGTTCGCTGGGGCCAGGTGCTGAAGGGTAAACCCCTCACCGAAACCCAAACGCTCCTATTCCCAAGGGACTGCCCTGAAGGCATGCCCGCAAACCTTCTTAAAGCAACTTACGAATACGCGGTGCGGGCATCCCAGTCCCCGCTGTTCAAAGACCCGCTGGTCGACGAGTCAGGTTACCAAGTCACCGGCAAGTCCGAGAAGGTTGGCCCCATCGAAGAAAAGACGACCTACGCCTACGAAGGCACAGGCTCCAATTTGATGACCACAATTCCTTACCCTTACCCGGACGGCCTGATGCGGCCCCTGGTGCGCCAAGCTGGTAACCGCGTTATAAGGAACTGATATGGCCGTTCATGACAAGTATGTTGCCCTTGCCAAACGCCTCATCGCCAAGCATGGCCGTGATCTACTATTCGAGTTCGTACAGCCAGGCGCAACCGACCCGGATAAGCCATGGAAAGGCCCTTCGCCAGTCCCTCCTGTGGTCAAAGGCCCGCTGAAAGGTGTGTCAGTTGAATACAAGAGTAGCGACTTTGGTTCGAAATTCCTTAATGAGGAGTTGTTTGTTCACTGCACTGAAGTTATTCTGGTTGCAGGTGGGCAGGAAGTGCTTGAGGATTGTGCAATAGTCATTGACGATGGCGAGCGTTTTGGTGTAAAAGCTATTCAACGGCTTCGCCCTGGCGGCCAGACAATTCTTTATGCTATCGGGTTGGGAACGTGAGCTATTCTGTCGTACAAGCGCGCGATGATATCCTTGCTCCCTTCCTACGGGCATGGCGGGACATCGGGCAAGACGCGCACGCCTTCTACACTGACAAGCCAGGTGCGCCACCCACTGGTGCTCCGATATGGGCTCGTGTTATTATTCGCCACGATGATGGTTTTCAAGCTTCGCTAACTGGCCCATTGGAAGGCAAGAAGCGTTGGACGAACACCGGAGTCCTTTACGTGCAACTGTTCTGCCCTGTTGGGGACGGTCTGCAGAAAGCCTACGAAGCTTGTGATGTGCTTCTGGACGCTTACCGTAAAGAGCGAAACCCGAACGTATTCTATACAAGAGTGCGTCCACAGGAGATTGGGGCAAGAGGCGCCTTCGAGCAGATGAACGTCCTAGCCAATTTCTCATACGACATTGTGAGGTGAAAAATGGCAACTTGCCCGAGCTACAAGATCGACTCAAATGACACTGGCCTCCGCGTTGCGGTGGAAGAGTGTCTCAAGCAACTCCCTTCCGGCCCTGTGCAGGCTAGCGGCTCCATCGAGGTTGCCAGCAACCCGGTCGAAGACAATACCCTGAGCGTGGCTGGCAACAACTTCACCTTCATCGAGTCCGGCAACCCAACGGCCAACCAAATCCTCATCGGCGCCAACCCGTCTGAAACCGCTGCCAACATCCGCGCCGCCCTGGTGTTGGGTGCTGCACAGGTAGTTGCAACGGTCAACGGAAGTTTCGTTACCCTGTTGGCAGCCGCTGGCGGTGTGGCAGGCAATGCCCTGGCCCTGCTGACCAACAACGCTACCGCGCTGGTTCTGTCCGGCCCAACCCTGACGGGCGGCCTGGATGACGCGGTTGTCAACTGGTTCCCGCTGGAACCAAACGAATACGGTGACTTCGGTGCTACGATCACCACCGTGGCCCGTGCCCCCATCAACCCCAGCCGCCAGCGCAAGAAAGGCGTCGTTACCGACCTGGAAGCCACCGCAGGTTATACCTCGGACATGGTCGGTGCCGAGATGGACATCATGATGGAGGCGTTCTGCTTCGCAGAAACCCGCCGCAAAGCAGAAGCAAGCCCAACCGCCGTCGTAGCCGCAGGCTATTCTGTGGCCAACGCTGCTGCCGCAGGCTTCGCCGTCGGTAACCTCATCCGGGGTATCGGCTACGCGGAACCCGTCAACAACCGCCTGTCCCAAGTCAGCGCGGTCACTGGTGCACAGATCACAGTCCTGGGCGGTGGCCTGGTGGCTGAGCCGAACCCGGCTGCCGCTGCGCAGGTCAAGAAAGTTGGTCAGCAGTTTGCAGCGGGCGACATTACCCTGACCCTGGTCGGTGGGTTGTTCCGCCTCAACGCTACTGCTGGCAGCTTCAACGCACTTGGGCTGATTGCCGGTGAGTGGATCTACATCGGTGGGGACGAAGCTTCTACCCGCTTTGCTTCCGGCGCGGGCTTCGCTCGTGTGGATACCGTCACCGACAAGCAACTCACTCTTGGTAAGGTTCGCTGGGCCAACCCGGAAGCCGATGCCGGTACTGGCGTAACCCTGCGCATCTTCGTCGGTAACGTTATTCGCAACGAGAACGACCCGGCACTGATCAAGCGCAAGAGCTTGCAGTTCGAGCGCACCATGGGACGTGATGCTGACGGCACCATGAGCCAATACGTGATCGGTGCTGTGGCCAACGAACTCACTGTCAACGTTCCCCAGGCCGACAAGATCACCACCGAGTTTGCCTTCGTTGCCTGTGACTCCGTCGCTCGCAGCGGCCTGCAAGGCCTCAAGCCGGGTGTGCGTGAAATCCTGGTTGAAGACGGTCGCCTGGCTTACAACAGCTCCAGCGATGTCCGCAGCCTCAGCTTCAGCCTGGTTGGCCAGCCTGACCCCCTGTTCGTGTACGCACAGGATTTCAGCCTCACCATCAACAACAATGCTTCTGGTGCGAAGGCCATTGGTGTTCTTGGCAACATGGACATCAACATCGGTACCTACGAAGTTGGTGGTTCTACCACTGCATATTTCCAAGATGTCCGCGCTATCAACGCAGTGCGTGACAACTCGGATGTGACCTGCGATTTGATCTTGGTCAAAGCTAACGCAGGCATTGCGTTCGACATTCCCTTGCTCGCACTGGGCAACGGTATGGCGGGCGTCGAAGCGGACAACCCGATCAACGTACCGCTGGACACCATGGCGGCACAGAGCTCGTTTGGCCACACGCTTCTTTATGTGTCTTTCCCGTATCTCCCATCCCTGGCGTAAGGAGCTCACAATGAGCCTGTATAAGAAGTTCGGCGGTGACAAAGGTCTGGAGACCTCTGGCATCGAAATCAACTATGGCAAGAACGAACGCACTGGTAAGGACATTATTGTCCGTATTGCCCGTTCCGGCGGTAGCAATACCAAGTTCGCATCCACCATGGAAAAGGTGATGAAGCCTTACCGTGCGCAGCTGAAGAACAACCTCGTTGAGCCTCAGCTCTTCCGTTCCCTGCTGGCCGAGGTTTACGCCAATTCGGTCGTGCTGGGCTGGAGCGAGATGGACGACGAGGACGGTAACCCGCTGCCGTTCACTCCGGAGAACTGCAAGAAGGTGCTGGTTGACCTGGGCGACGTCTTTGCCGACATCCAGGAAGTTGCCGACAACGCTTCCGCCTTCCGCAAGGTTGAGTTGGAAGCCGACGCAAAAAACTCCGAGACGCCCTCCTCTACGGTCTGAAGTTTGCTAAGTCCGAAAAGGGATTAATGGAGATGGCCCTCCGGCAGGGCCAGCCCATTCCAAAGGCCATCTTGGATAACGAAGACCTTCCCCCTGGGTTGGACTTCTATATGGAAGCCTTCGCCACTCTCTGTGATAGCCGTGCGTCACCAGAGAGTGGTATTCCTTACTCGGAAAAGCTGTTCTACTGTGAAGCAGAGGGCATCCATGGTGAAGACAGGGATGACTTCATCTACCTCATTACCCAGCTAGACATCGTTTATGTTGGGTACTACCGGGAACGAAGGGAGCAGGCAGATAAGGAAGCTGCCAAGAAACCTAAAGGCCCATTGATACCAAAGCGTCAACAGCCTCGGAGGTAGTATGGACTTCCGCAAATTTGCGGCCCTTATGGATCAGAGGGCCTCCGAGCTGCCTACTAGAGTTAACGAGATTAAGAAGGAAGTTGCTTCGGTGCTCGTTAAGTCCCTGGTCTACGGAACCCCGGTAGACACCAGCCTCGCCCTTTCTAACTACCTTGTCGGAATTAACGGCCCTGTGTTTTACACCGTGCCGGCGCGTGTGCCTGGCAGACTGGGTAGCACCTTTTCACGCAGTGCAGCGCAAACTGTCAACGACGCCGAAAGTTCTATCGCAATGTCCTTGCCAGGCGACGAAATTTATGTTACCAATAGCACCGACTATATCCTCGATCTGGAAGACGGCTACTCGCCGCAAGCTCCTAACGGGATGTTGGATAATGCGATGGAGCAAGCACGCACCTACCTAAGGAGCGTGAAACTGTTTGGGGAATGACATGGCCGATGAGCTGAACATAGTTGTAAAGGAAGACGGGACGCAGCAAGTAGTCCGCGACTTCCAAGCTCTCGCCAGTGCCAGCTCTGCTACAGCTAAGTCTATTGACTCGCTGCAAGGTTCCCTTCGCGGTCTAGACCGCACTACCAACAGTTTAACGAAACTCAAGTCATTTGCAAGTGAGGCGTCTGGGATTATCAGCCAGATGGACGCCCTTGCTGTGGCCACAGACAAAATCTCTGCTGCCCAAGCTCGCCTGATCCGTACCCACAGCGCTGCCCTGCTGTCCCAGGAACGTGTCCGTACCCAGCAGCAGAAGACGCAAGTTGAGCTTGCGAAGGTGGAATACTGGTTGCAGCGTGCCTCTGATGCAGAGGACAAGGCGGCTGTTAGCTCCCAGAAGTTGGCTGCTGCACAGATGCGCGCAAGTACCGAAGCGCAGAAGTTCGTTACTGCCCAGCAGCAAACGCAACGGGCGGTTGCACAAACCGCCGCAGCCAACAACCAGGCTGCCACCGCAGCGGCCCAGGCTGCCACCGCACAGCAGCGTTTCGCTACCGAGCAGGCCCGCACCACAGGGGCAACGGCCAACGCAGCGGCAGCGGCCACCAGGGCCGCTGTAGCCGAAGAAAACCTGGCGAATGCGCATGCAAGGGCGCAGACTGCCGTTCTAGGAACAGCTACGGCTCAACAGCGGTTGGAGGCGGCAACCAATGCGGCATCAACTTCGGCAGCTAACCTTACTTCGGCGCAGAACCGGGCAGAGGCTTCCACGCTACGGCTGCAAGGCGCGCAGGCGCGTGCAGCAGGTTCAGCCGGCAACTACAGTGCTCAAGTGGATGCGCTTCGCGCCAAGCTTTACCCGCTGGAAGTAGCAGAGGAAAAGCTCAACCGGGAACTGGAACGGGCGCAGGTGCTTTACCAGCAAGGCGCTATCAGTGCTAAGATGTATGCCGATGCAGTCCGGTATACAAACCTGAGTGTTCGTGAGCTGCACAACCCGATGGATCAAACACTCACCCGCTTCGACAAGTTGCAAGCGGGTTCCAGGTTGACCCGGCATGAGCTGGTTAACCTGGGTTACCAAGTCCAGGATATCGGCGTATCGCTGGCCTCGGGCCAGAAGCCCCTCACTGTGTTCATCCAGCAGGGTGCGCAGATTGCGGGTATCGCGTCTGCCGCCGGTGTGTCCATGAAAACCATGGGTATTGAAATCCTCAAGCTGGTTGGCCGCTTCTGGAAGCCTATTGCTGGTATCACTGCCCTGGTGGGTGGCCTGATGACCCTGCAGAAGACGCTTACTGAAACTGGTGGTATCAAAGAATACGTCAACACGTTGGGGCTCACTACCAAAGAGCTCAAGAAGCTGGAAACGCAGAGCGTTAGCTTCATGGATATCACCAAGGGTGTCCTGTACACCGTGCGTGATCTGTGGAAGGGACTGCTCAAGCAACTGGAGGAAGACTTCGGTGCTGTAAGCTTCTTCGATAACATCTGGGACAAGGTAGCTACCGCCGCGGATGACGCTTGGAGTAAGGTTACCCAGTACAGCACGGCAGCGAACGCGAAGATGTACGCTACGGTTGTGGCCACATACAAGACCATCGTTGCTATCTGGAACAATTGGCCAGCAGTGTTCGCAGATGTGTGGACGAGTGCGGTTAACGGTGCCATCGGTGGCGTGGAGCAATTCATCAACGATATGATTGACGGTGTCAACAGCGTCTTGGAGCTGGGTAACTCTCTGGCCCACACCTTCGGTCGTGGTGTGCGCTTCGAGTTGTTCGATAACGTTAACCTGGAGCGCCAGGTTAACGAGCATGAGGGCGCAGCAGCGGCAATCCTCAGCGGTTACGAGAAGACTTACCAGGATGCCTACAAGGATGGGTTCGAGTTTACCAACAAGCTGGGAGGCCTCCTTGAAAAGAATATTATCCAAGCTACTAAGAACCGTCTGCAGAAAGAGGCTAAAGACCTTATCGACAAACGCACAGGCAGCGATAAGGCGTCTAAGGAACTGGAGAAGCTGGAAAACGCCCTTGCCCGTGTTCGAGGTGAAGTCAGCCCGTCTGATCAAGCGCTCCGTAAGATTGCCGAAGCGAATGATATCCTAACGAAGTCGGTTGCCAAGGGGCTTATTACCCAGGCAGAGGCTGACAAAGTTCTGCAACGCCTCAAGGAGCGTTACGAAGACCAGCTGGACCCGATCGGTAAGTTGGTGCGGGAGACAAAGCAACAGATCAACCTTCTTAACGATCTGCCCCCGGCTATGGAAATCAATGCACAGATGCTGCGCATTGAGAACGACCTTAAAGCCAAGAACGTACAGCTCACTTCCCAGCAGCGTCAACAGCTCATGGGCCTGCTAGCTGACCAGCAGAAGGAACAAGAGCTGGCGAATGCTCGCAACGGCATCTACAACCAGACCATCGGTCTGCAGCGTCAGTACAACGTCGAGCAGGAAGCTACTCGCCAGGCTTACGAGCGCGGCATGATCGGAATGGAGCAGTACACCATCCGGATGAATAACCTGGCTGTTGCGGCTGCCCGCCTGCGCATCGAGATGGGTACACCCATTGATGGTGACGCCATGTTGGCTTCGATGGGCCAACTGCTGGAAGGCTACAACGGCGTTCTTTCCGGCCTCACTAGCGCGTTCGGTGACCTGTTTGTTACCATCTCCGACGGATTTGCCGACAGCATCGGTCGGGCCATCGTGTACGGTGACAACCTGGGCGACTCCCTGCGCAATGTGGCCCAAAGTGCAGTCAGTGAGCTTATCAGTGCATTCGTTAAGCTGGGAATCCAGTACATGGTCAACGCCGCAATGCAGAACACTGCATTGGCTACCACCACAGCGGCCAGTACGGCGGCAGCAGCCACCACAACGGCAGCTTGGGCGCCTGCGGCTGCCGTAACTTCCGTGGCATCCTTCGGTGGTGCGGCAACCATCGGTATCGCTGCCCTGCTGGCCGCCATGGCACTCAGCAAAGGCTTCAAATCTGGCGGCTACACTGGCGGTAAAGGCCAAGGCGACGTTGCCGGTGTGGTGCATGGGCAAGAGTTCGTGATGAACGCAGCCTCCACCCGCCGTATTGGTGTTGGCAACCTGCAAGCCCTCCAGGAAGGCCGTGCCAGCGTCAGCACCGGGACTGGTTCCCAGTTCAGCGCTAGCCAGATGGGCGGCAATATGTACGTCAACGTTATCAACAACGCTAGCAACAGCGAAGTGACCACAGAAGAGACCCAAGACTCCGAAGGTAACGTAAGCCTCACAGTTCTTATCAACAACGTGGAAGCAGCACTCGCTGGACGAATGGCTTCTGGCCAGGGTAAGCTACACGGAGCAACGGCGAAAGCCTTTAATCTGAAAGCAATGCCATCGGGCCGCTAAGATGAGCTACCCTGACTTCCTGCCCCACCCTATCCGGGACGGTTACACTGGCCAGGTTTCTAGCCGGCGCAAGGCTATCCAGATGGAGGATGGGCAGTACAACCGAAACCGCCTATGGACTTCCCAGTTCTTCCGTAAGACTATCACCTGGCGTATGAGCCCGGAGCAAGCTCAACTATTCGAAGCTTGGTTGGAGTATGATGTTGCCAGGGGTACGGGAAGCTTCGACCTTCCATTCATGGGTCGGGAAGTTAAAGTGACTCCCGTCACGGGTGTTCCCAGTTACAGTTCGGACGGGTTCAATTGGCTTATTTCGTTGGAAGTCAAGCAACTGGTCGACGCACCCGACATCGCGCCAGCCGGTGACTTGCCAATGTGGCCAAGCAACTTTCCAGAATTGGAGGCTAGCGGGTACAGCCTAGCACAGACCGGCGCGGTCACCGTAAGTGATATTGATGCAGGTGACCCGCAAATGCGGGTTCGCTTCCGTGACAGGCTTGCAACCTACAGCGGAACTGTTATACTTTCCCCCGAAGAGCGTGACCAGTTCTGGGATTTCCACAACAATACGTTGATTAACGGACATGCGTACTTTCTGGCCCCATTCGAGAGCCCTAACTCAACTGAGCTCAAGCGGGCCAGGTTTACTAACAGCCCGAGCGAGTCATCCAACGGAAGTTATTTCAACATCCTGCTTCCGTTGGAGACTATGAATATTCCGCTCATTACTTATACGCAATACCTGGAACGAACCGAAGGTGGCGAAGAGCGCTACTTCGAGGACGGTTATATTGATCTTGGGTACTTCGGAACATCATGAGCGACCTAATTACTGAAGCACTTGCTGAGGCCTACGCCTCCAACCCAGTGGACGACCTTCCGCTGGATACCCTGGAGTTCCATCACCCTGCATTCGTGGATGAATTGGGCAACCCCGTGGCGCCTCGTGTTGTATGCGATACGGTTCCCTGGACGTTGGGGCTTGAAGATGATGCACCCCTCAACCCTGGTGAAATGGTTCTATTCGAGCCTGTGCCTTTCGAATTCACTAAGCCTAGCTTCGAAGAAGGTAGCGTGCCCACCCTGCCATTCTCTGTTGCCAACGTCAGCAGGTTGCTCACGTATTACCTGGAACTAGCAAGCGAGCAGACTGACCCCATTTACGTTTACTACCGAACGTATCTGGCCAGTAACCCCAGCCACCCTGAAATGGATCCTGTTGTGGTCATGACATTAACAGCAGCAAAAGCCGGCGCGCTTCGTGTAACTGGCACAGCTTCTCTTAGTGACGTTCACAACTGGCCATTCCCGGGGCAGAAGTATACACCAGCACGTTTCCCGGGGCTTGTACGATGAACGCAGAGCAAATCAACTCCCTCGTCGGGCTTCCTTATAAAGAGGGTTCATTTGGGCCAGCCGAGGAAGGCTTTTTCTGCTGGGGGCTGTTGTTTTATGTCCAAGAAGCATACTACGGCGTGCGCATGCCCAAGGCCCCTATCGGTGATGCGGAAGCCTGTGTGAAGATGCACGAAGACCTTTTGGTTCGCCATGTGTGGGAGACCATACAGAATCCTGTTGATGGGTGCGGGGCGTTGTTGCGGGGCGGCCAGCGCCCACATGTTGGGGTATACCTATCAAACGAAGGGGGTGGTATACTTCACGCATTAGAAGGCGTGGGGGTGGTTTTCACTCCTGTGTCCGAACTGGCTTCGTACGGTTTCGGCCGGACTCGTTATTACAGGCTCTCAAATGACCGCGACCCTGGTTCTGCACACCAACCCCTTTCGGCCTCAGCTTGATGTAGAAGACTACCCGATTGAGCTTGGCTTAACCATCTGCCAGGTCCTAGCCGAAAGGGGGTTGGTAGGCAGCTCCCAGACAGGCATCACCCTCAGCCGCCCCCTCATGGTTCTTGTTAACGGTGTACCTGTCCTGCAACGGGACTGGAACACCGTTCTGCAAGCTGAGGATGTTATGCAGGTGGCCTTCCTGCCAAGAGGCGGCGGTGGTGGTTCCAACATTCGCAACATTCTTACCGCTATCGTTATCGCTGTGGCCGCGTACTTCACTTTCGGCCTTAGCCTGGTTGCCACAGCGGCGGTCGGGGTGGCTGCCCTGGCTGTGCTGAGCCTTACTGGTCAAACCTTGCCTGACACTAGCCTTACCAACTCAACCGACAGCCGGAGAAGTCCGACTTATAGCCTGGATGCGCAAGGTAACCAGGCTCGTTTGCTTCAAGCAATGCCTCGTATATGCGGAAGGATGAAGACGTTTCCTGACTTGGCCGCACAGCCTTATTCGGAGTACCAGGATAACACCCTGTATCTTTACCAAATTTTCTGTGTTAGTCTAGGTGAAGTTGAAATAGAGGCTATGTTGATGGACAATGTCCCCATCGGCAATTTTGAGGACGCACAATACGAAGTAATCCCTCCTAACGGCGTTGTTACCCTATTCCCTGATAACGTCGTAACTTCTTCAGCCGTCTCAAACCTTCAAATGGTTGGCGCCAACAACTCCGCCTGGGCGGTTCTTGGCCCCTTCAATGCCGTTCCTGTTGGACAGAAAGCTAACCACCTTGCCGTGGATATCGGATTTCCCCAAGGTGCGCAAACTGTCGCTTTCGATAATACCAGGAGTTCCCGTTCCATTAGCTTTCGTTTTGAGTACCAAGTCATTAATGACAATGGTGACCCATTGTCACCATGGACCACTTTTGTCGACGAGACTGTTACTTTTAATACCCAGGAAGCTCAGGTTATCACTCGTAAGGTTAAAGTTCAGGAAGCGCGATATCTTGTAAGGGGTTACCGTACATCAAACGAGGTAACGGATAGCAGTGCTTTCGATACAACTCAATGGGTTGGTATGCGTGCATATATCCAGGATACAAAAACTTACGGTAACTGCACGCTTATCGCAACCATTCTCAAAGCTACCAATGCCCTGAACAGTTCAACAGCTCGGCAGTTCAGTGTCATCAGCACAGGTAAGTGCCCAGTATGGGATCCCATTGACGGTTGGTCCACCGTCAATGTGGCCACACGTAACCCGATCTGGTGGGCTTGTGACGCACTAATGAACAAGGATTACGGTCGAGGTTTGCCCAGTAGCCGGATCAATATCACTAAAGCCTACCAGCTTGCACAAACAGCTGTCAGCCGTGGGGATACTTTCAACGCTGTGTTTGATTCAACTATGCAGCTATGGGACGCGGTGACCAAGTGCCTGGCAGTCATGCGTACTGTTCCAATGTATTACGCTGGTGTTATCGACTTTGTACGGGATGAGCCTCAGAGCATTGTCAAGTATACGGCAGGGCCTGCTAAAATGGTCATGGGTTCTTTCGACGTTACTTACAATTTCTTCGACGTTGACACACCTGACCATGTTGTTATGGAGTTCATCAATGAGGATACTTGGGAAACCGAACAGGTGTCTTGTGTTATTCCTGGGCGTACCGCCCTTAATCCCTCCACTGTTCAGATCTTTGGCCTTACAGATAGGGGGCAAGCTTGGCGCGAAGGTATCTTTATTGCAGCGTGCAACTTGTACCGCAGGAAGAACGTAGCCTTCGCGGCGCTTAATGATGGACTTATCCCCCGTTACCTCACGTTGGCTAGGGTTTCCCACGATACGCCTTCTTGGGGGTACTCGGGGCGTTGTCTCGGACTGAACCGCCAAACCGGGGATCTTGTTATCACCGAGCCCGTTACTATCACTCCTCAAGTCAACAACTACATTGCATTTACCAGACGCAATGGTAGCGAGGACGGCCCTTATCTTATCACCGATAGTCCCATAAATGATCCTACTAACGGCGTGTTCGTTGTGCGCCTCACTGGCTATACGGAAGAACAGCTAGACGCTATCTATATCAGTAACGGAACCAGGGATGACCTCACGACCTTTATGGCAGGGCCTTCAGAACAGAGGGGTATGCTTTGCCTAGTTAAGTCTGCTATGCCAGATAACGAAGGACGTGTGGCACTTAACCTGATTAATTATTCAGACGCTGTGCATACTGCTGAAATGGGTGGGGTGTTGCCGGCACCGCCACCAGATTCTAACCTACCTGGCATTCCTTCCGCGCCAATAATTGATGCGGTAACTGTCTCCTATACCGTTACCGTGGGCCAACAGAACATTGTTGCCACGGCAGCGCGGGGGGCCATTTACTACGAGTACGAGGCTGCCTTCAACGGTGGGGCTTGGCAGAAGCTAGGTAACACATCCCTTCCCAACCTTATGGTGAACCTGTCTCCTGGTTCATGGGTAGTCAGGGTTCGTGCATTCGGAAGGGCTGAAGGCCCTTGGACAAGTTGGGTAGGGACGATCGAAGCAACTAGCGCACCCCTACCACGCTTGGATGCGTTTGTGGCTATGAGTAAGCTTGCGGCCATTGGCTTACAATGGACTTATGATGCCCAAACTTCAATGCTTGCTTCCCGTATTGAAGTTTGGGCAGGTGTGACTGATGTTCGTGGGGACGCTGTGAGGCTTATCAATTTCCCATACCCGGCCAATACATATACACTTGATAACCTCCAACCTGGGGAGCGACGTTATTTTTGGGCTCGCGTGGTAGATACAGCAGAAAGAATCGGCCCTTGGTTCAACAATGGGAACCCTATTACCCAAATTGCTATCGAGAATCCTGATATCCTCATGGACTACCTTAATGGTAAAATTACCGAGGACCAGCTTACGCAGGAACTTTTGGATAAGATCAATAGCCCTGACGTTGACCTAGAACCTGTTTATGCAGCGATTGCTAAGGAAGCGCAAACTCGTGCTGATGAGACTGGGGCACTTGCTGAGCAGGTAACCACAACGACGGCCATCGCCAACGGCGCCAAGGCGGACGCACAGATTGCCATTCAGTCAACCGTTGACATCGAAGGTAAGATTGACTCCGCTGTTATGCTGCGTGCGCAAGCTACCCGCCCTGACGGTGAGATGGTCACGGCAGGCGTTGCGGTCGGTGTAACGGCAACGCCTGGCGAAGTTTTGTCCCGTGTACTCATCCTAGCAAACCGCTTCGCAGTTCTTGACCAAGTCAACGGAGTTGTTCGAACACCGTTTATTGTGGAGAACGGTAACGTTTACATCAGCTCCGCTTTCATCCAGAAGGCTACTATCAGGGAGGCTATGATTGGTGCCACTCTTACATCAAGTGCAACGATTCCTAGCGGGCCGAACCAGGGCTTGCCAGTGAGAACTGATAACTATGAAGATGGATCGACCATCTACAGAGGCCTTAATTTCACCCGTGTAGATAATTCAGCCGGAACTAAGATGACTGATATGGAATCAGGTATTGTGGTGATCGAGTGGGGGGAATTGAGCTAATGGCTAGCGCCCACTTCACGGTAAGGAATAGGCTTACTGGTAATGTTATCATTGGCCCGACCGAAAGGTTAACTCGACAAATTGGTAGGCAAAGAATAACTCGTGCGCCAGGTAGCTTTGTCATTCCAAGTGCGGATGTACAACCTGGGGAAGAAATTTTTTATTATGTAGTCTTTGCGCTGGGCTACGAAACTAGGTCCCCCGAGATCACCAGAAGCGGAAACACACTCAGCTGGCCAATTCTTGGATCCTGGCATGTGAACCGTAACTTGGTTGACTTCGACATTGTCTACGGGGTGTATTGATGGCAACCCCTATCGGTGTACGCATAAAAAATATTAACGGCCAAACTGTTATTGATGACCGATTCTACAACCTAATGCTAAGGCAGAAAATTGTCAACCCTACAGTCGTGGACAGGGGTCGTGGAACACAGCCTAGGTGGAGGATCTATCTGGAGATTCCGGCATCGCCTGATGCTGTCATCGCGTATACGTGTTTCAATACTTGGATAGGGATGGCCATCACTAGTCGAGGCAACACCAACACGACCAGGTATATCGACGTCTGCTCCCGCCATGCAGCGCCGCAGATCACCGTTTATGTGTTTGATCGACCTGAGTTCGCCACACTAGAGGGCACAGTGGGGCTTAGGATCAGGAACCGCATTACCGGCGAGGTTGCCTTCGACTCGCGCGGTAAGTACATGAAGATCCTCGGATTCGGGCGCCCGGATCGGTACAATGACATAGCAGTAAGTCCATTAACTTTTGTTACTGCTGGGAAAATCCCTGCTGTGGTTCATGTTCAAACTTGGCGGCATAACTGGTCTGGCACATTTGATACAGGCTCGGGTACTGTGGCTGAGAGTGGCGAGGACGTGATACTAACCAACAATATAGATACTAGGATGCGCTACGGCACTGATGAGTGGGTGTACAGTGCCGGGGGTAACGTCGGCGGCCCATCAGGCGATTACTATCAGGGCTCACTTTACTTGATGTTCGTTGATGTAACTGATTTATAAGCTTGACACTTTAATCCAGTTATGCTAGCTTGTGGCCAATCTACAGGAGCGTAACCACAATGGCCATCCGTAACGATATCACCCTTCGTGCCATCATTGGGCGCCCGCTTACCTGGCAGGAAGGCGACAATAACTGGTCGTTGCTCCTGGCTAACGATCTGTACCTTAATACCCAGGTGGTGCAGGCCCAGCAAGCCGCCCAGGCTGCACAGCAAGCGGCCGATCAGGCCAAGGGTGTAGCTGACCAAGGGTTGGCCTTGGCGCAGCAAAACAGCGACGCCCTGCCGAATAAGGTGGACAAGGTTGCTGGGAAAGGGTTGTCGACCAACGACTTCACAACCGACCAGCAAAACAAGCTGGATAACCTCCCTACTGCACAAGACCTTACCACAACCTTCGCAGGTAAGGTAGACAAGGTGGAGGGCAAGGGCCTTTCCACCAATGACCTCACCGACGCCCTGTACGAGAAGCTGCAAAGCATTGACGGCAGCCGCTGGCAAGGTGTGTTCACCAGTCTGGCAAACCTGCAGAATGATATTCCTGTCGGTCAGCCCGGTTGGTATGCCTGGGTTGATGCTGGTGTCGGTGAACCTGTGCAGATGGCTATCTGGGACACCAATGACGCTATCTGGCGCATCGGTCAGGGATCCGCCGGTCAGCTTACCCCGGCACAGGTTCTCGAATACCTGCTGGAAAACCCCGACGTTCATGTTCTTACGGATGACGAGTACGCCCTGCTCGTTAGCTTGTCAGGTGTTGAGCCAGGTGCTCAGGTCAACGACCCGTTGGTAGACCAGGCCACAGCTGAGGCCGGTGCATCCAACACCAGGGTCGGCTGGAGCGTTTTGCGCGTGTGGCAAGCCGCACAAGCATGGTGGAACGCCTCCCCCATGAAAACCAAGCTTGATGGGGTACAGGCCGAAGCGCAGAAGAACCCTGTTGCCGCCACCCAGGCTGAAGCTCAAGCGGGCACTGTAGAGGAACTCAGAAGCTGGTCGGTGCTGCGCGTCTGGCAGGCCATCCAGGCTTGGTGGAACGCTTCGGCAATGAAGACGAAGTTGGATGCGTTTCCGAGTATGCCTCCTGCTGACGGCAAAACTTACGCCTTGAAAGATGGGCAATGGGTTGAGTCGGCTGGAGGTGGTGGGGGTAATCTGTTCGACGTGCAGTTCTACACAGGGCTGCGTGCGAATTTGGCTACTGAACGCCCAGGCTTTGCATTTCTGGACGGACAGAAAACACTACGCAGCATGTGGCCTGATGCCTTCGCTCGGATCACCAATTACCCTATTGCTACTGAAGCAGCTTGGGCAGCAGGTGACAAAGGCAAGTTCACGCTCGGTGACGGCAGCACCGATTTCCGTCTGGCGGACTGGAACGGCGCCACAGGCGGTAAGGCTCGCGTGTTGCGGGGTGGCGTTGCAGGCACCGAAGGTACGTTTGAAGAAGACCAGATTCAGAACATCACGGGTACTCTAGATATAGGAATCGGTAACAATTCCGCAAGGCTTCGGGTACCTGCCGGCAGTGGGGTGTTTCGCACCAATAGAGTCTCGGGCTCGCAGTTGGTGAACACCACTACCTACAGTAGCGCTGACTACACCGGATCTATTGATTTCGATGCCTCCCTGGTAGCCCGCGCTGGCGACGAGACTCGCGCCGCAAGCGTTAAAGGCGCTTGGATTGTTCGTCTTTCCAATGCCGCAGGCCCGGTCGGTCAGGTTGACGTGCAGGCACTGGCTTCTGAAGTGGCTGCGTTGCCAAGCAAAGTGCCGGTGCTGATCAAAGAGACCGTGTATTCCACACCGGGCGCAATAACCCACGTCATGGACAACATGACAGCGGTTTATGAAGTCGAGGTATGGGGCGCAGGTGCTCCGGGCGGCGGTCGAAGCACAACTACACCGGGCGGCACGACTTCTTTTGGCTCTGTGCAAGCAACCGGAGGGGGCATACAAATAACTGCCGGTGACGGGATGTCCGGCGAACCTGGGATAGGCATCGGAGGAGATGTGAACTTAGCAGGCCAGAGTGGCCAGCAAGCTCCGGCGTCGTTCCCAGGGATGGGCGGTGCCGCGCCTATGGGCAGCGGCACTAGCGTTCGTTCTCAATCTCCTGTCATGTTTGGCGTCGGCGGTATTGCAAATGGCAACAATCTTGGCGGCGCAAGTGGTGGGTACGCTAAGAAACGTCTAGCGGTAGTAGGTGGCACCAGTGTTTCCGGTGTTGTGGGGGCAGCCGGGACAACAACTGGAGGCGGGCTGCAAGGCGGTCATGGACGAATAGTAGTCCACGAATACTCCAGCAACCTGCCCGGCGTCGATGTCGTCAACCAGCTGATCAACGAGATGGCCGCCGCCCGGCCTACTCGGGTTGCGTATTCCGGCGCAGCGAGTCCGGTGGCCCTTGGCGTAATTCCGGCCAATGCCAACAAAGTGACCGTGATCCTGAGTGACATAACTTACACAGCTTCAACCAACCTGATGCTGGAAATGGACGATGGCCAAGGAAACTGGCTGGGCGCCGGGACTAGCGGCACAATGACCAGGTGGAACGCCTCGGGTGTAGGTGGGGTTAGCTGGAATGCCGCGATGAACATGCTGAACTCCGGCATCACTGCGGGCAGCTACACCGGCAAGATAGTCCTAGAAAAGAACATACAAAACGAATGGGTCGCAACAATGACGTTCGGCGGCAAAACCGCAGTCTGGAGCTTCCTTAGCAACGGGGTTTTGCCTGGCAACCAAGCAACAGCAAGAAGCCTTCGGATTGTGAGTTCCGGGGCATTGTCACTAACCGCAACTGTGAAGGTGGAAAAATGAGCATGACCCATGAAGAAATAAGACTAATGCGTACCATGTACTACTCTGACTACGCCTACGGTTCGGATTCCCTCTTTACCGAAGCTTGGCGCATGCGTGAGATGGGTGAGCCGGGCTGGGAAGAAAAGCTGGAAGCAGCGAAAGCGCGCTTCCTGGCCATTCAAGCCGAGTGGCCATGGCCTGAGGAACCACAAGAAGCGCCTGTGGTTAACGATTAATACCTGGCTTCAAGCTGCCCCACATGGTAAAAGGTGTGGCACTTGGCCAGGTATGGAGCAACCGATGACAGCGCAATATAACCCAGCCGGCATTCCCCCGGAACTGCTGGCACAGATGGCGCAGGTGGGCGCCGCGAGCCCACCGTGGTTGCAGACTATCCTTCTGGTGTTTGCCACAGGTGCAACCTTGTGGATGACTATCAGCAAGTACCTGGATAACAAGCGGAACGAATCCAGCGAAGTGGGGCGGGTAACCCGGGATCTAGAATACACGCAACAACGCCTCAAGGAAGCCAGGGAAGAAACAGACCTTGCCAACAAGAAGCGGGAACAAGCTGAGGCTCGTGTGCAGGAGATGTTCACGGTACTCAGTGAAGTTAAGGAAGAGTTGGCTCGGTCTGCCACCGAAGTGAAGTTTCTGCGTGACGATGTGGCTGAGGCTAAACAGGCAGTTGCTAAACTGACGGAAGAGAATACGCTCCTTCGTCAACAAGTCGGCGAAATGCTGAGAGGTGGTTAAGATGGTTGAGCGCATGCGCCTGTTCTGGGACAAAAGCGGGGTTAGCATCTGCCTGACCCTTACTCTTCTGCTGGCGGTTGCCGTGGGCTGGATGTTGTGCAGCCTATTCACAGCCAGCACACTGAAAAGCATCACCGAGGTAGCAAGTTCGGAGCGCACCTTCCTGGTGACAACCTATGAAGGTAACCTGCAACGTATGCGTGAGCGTATTGACGACAAGAACGCCGAGATTAAGCGGCTTACCGATATTGTGGCCAGCTCGGCAACTGACGCCGGTAAAGCTGCTGTATCCGCATCGAACGCGGCAGAGGCAGCAGCCAAGGCCGCACCGACTACACCTGCAACGCCAGAAGAGCGTTGAGCGTGTCCTGAATCCCATCCGCAAAGCTTTTGTTCGGATGGGATTTGCTTAATTCGAACAGGCTGTCAACCACTTCGTCAGCCTTGCTTTTCCCTCCGGTTGTAACCTTCATCTGCAACGCCATGGACAACAAGTCCGCAGCATGCTCCGCCCCAGCGCGCCTTTCCAAGTTAATGCGTTTCATAGCCTACCTTTCCTTATTTGAACTATGCTGTACGAGCGTGGCTCGGCCCCAGCGCGCACGTTTACGCCTGGGGCCTGGCTACCCTACGGCCTTTGCGGCATAGGGGGCTTTGCGGCGGGCTGCGGCGCAAGCGGTTTTACCAGACGCTGCAGAAAAGGGCCTGCCATGCGTTCGGCCTGCCATTCCAGGTTGTCCGTGAATACCAGATCATATTCCGAAGACAGCCCACGCAGGCAATCTACTTCCCGCTGGTCACGGATTAGCTTATAATGCACTTCCGTGGTGTCAGTCACCATGACAGCTCGCCGTTCGAAGAACTCAAGCACAGCCGGATGGTTAGTAGTGAGATCACTACGGATCTGCGCCTGCATGTGATTGTTATGACTGAACAGCTTCAGTAACTTAACCATTAGCGGCTACCTTTCTTGGAGAACAGGGATGGCCACACGTTGCGCGTCTGTGCGCGAAACTCGTTCCACTCCGGTTCGGTTACTTCACGGAACCCATCGTTGGCGGCAGCTTGTGCAGCCTCGACGGAGTTGGTGGCCCGCGCATAGCGCGTGTCATCGTTGACCCAAAACTTTGCTTCCATTGGCGTACTCCTCTTGATAAACAGCTGAGCCATGTAGTAGCCCAGCATTAGGCGGCTTGACATATCAATCCCTCATTTTACCGTTGGGCCTGCACTTGTGGCAAGGCCCACGGACACCGGAGGTGCTTCGGTTGGTGCTTGTGTAAGCGCGCAGCGGCCAGGTTACCCAGCAGCGCGGGCACCGTTTGCACAACACGCCACCAATGTTCACGGCCAGGCCAAGCTGTAGCTTGCGCATGTTAGTGAGCTGGGGGCGTGCCTTCTTTTTGCGCTTACGATAGGGGCGCGACTTTTTGACTGGCTGTACGCGGTAACGCGCAATGCCAAGCTCACGGCGCTTTGCACCCACAGTAGATTCATGGATGCCCATGCCGATAGCAAGGAGGCGGTCGGGCATGAGCCCGAGCCACCAAATTTCCTTGTCTGTCCAGACGCGCTTAGTCGCCATCTTCCACTTCCTTGAGCAGGCGGTGGTTCAGGTAGTTGACTGCGCCCAGGAGCGAGAAGGTATTATTCCCGCTTGTGTATTGTGTCACGACACTCCGGTCGGGCTGCACAGCAGCAAAAGCCAAGGAAACAATCCGGCCTGCCTTAGCTTCCACCAGCAAGCGCTCCAATGTGGCCACAATACGGGCGTCCTGCTGAGCGTTGTTTGCACCGATAGGCACTACGGGAGCCAAAACCAAAGCCGTTCGAGGGTTCTTTTCGTCCTCGGTTAGCATTTCCTGGAGGAGCTTCATTGCTGCTTCACGGTTACGATAAACACTTCTTTCACTCGAACTACATGCGTTCTTCCCGCTCGGAATGTGCGTGATGCGTACAGCGGTCGGCGGGCTGTTATCCCAGCCACCTTTCGGCTTGTCGACGTAGGTATCCACCCTGTACATGTCCGAATTACGCAGTGCGTCAAGGTTACTTGAATCGTTATTCTCCATGGCCAGGTTGATGAAGTTCGCTTCCTGCTTGTGGCCTTCGGCCAAGCCTTGTGCAGCCCGGTCCAGTTGCTCTTCAGACATACACCCGCAACGGTCCGGGTGAGCCTGGGGTTCAGGGCACTTATCCATTTTGAGTGCCCTTCTTACCGATGCATTTCGGACAGGTCGGTTCTGGGCCTCCCCACAGCTCTTCTGGAGTGTAATCCCCAGCTTGTAAAGAGGCCAGTTCTTCGGCGGTTGGCACACAGCACGTCTCCGGCAGTACCGCTTCGATAGTGTTGGTCCAGGACTTGATCAGCTCATCCCATTCGTCCACCGGGCTATGCCCATCACCCATACCGTGGGAGTCCATGTTGGATCCGCAGCAGCACACGCCGCTAGACACAGGTGCGTTGCGCACAGAGTCTAGGAAGTCACGTAGCAGCTTCTGCAACGTTTCAATGTGCAGGCCGTGCTCTACACAGAAGCATTCCGGGGCAGGCTCTGCGCTGGCGGATAGTAGGGCTTCAAGCGTTGCCTTGGCAACCGACCCATCCTCAACACTTGCGGTGCCTGCTTCGTCACGCAGGAAGTTTTGTGGTTCACCGCTGCATGTATCCCAAGAGTCCGGGTCAGCCAACAATAAGTGGTCCCCGTCTGCGTAGAACTTGAGGGCCTTGGTTGCTTGTTCTAGCTTCCGCTCAGCCGCATCAGCGCGCTGTTTTGCTTCTTTGACCTGCTTCCAGGTACGCGGGCCAAGTAGTTTCAAGGCTCCGGCCAGCTCCGCCCGCAGCCGCTCCACCTCGGACGGGTCGGCGTGGGTGTAGAGGGGGCCTAGCCGCGAGACTGCATCAAGGCAGGTATTCCAGCCGTCTTGAAAGCCCTTTGCAAATCCAACTGCCCCGTTCTGCTTACCGGGCAACGTCACCGGCTCCTGCTCAGGCGCGGCGCTGGGCGGCTCAATAACGAATTGCGAACCCAAGCTACCATGATATGAGTAACTCAGTACGCAATAGCCTTCCGGAATCCCGTAACCCGTTTGTACATGGGTAATGCCACGGGTAAGAATGCGGCCAGTTGGGTCTTCGCTGACCGGGTCAATTTCAACCAGGGTGACCGTATCACCGCGTTGGAAGTTACGGTCATGGCACGCACGGATTTCAGCAGTCTTATCACCACTAAGGAGCTCAGTGAACGGCTTTGGATGCGTCTTCAGCTTGTGGTTATTCATGTGGGCAAACCCCTTTCTCGTCGGGCCAGGTGCCTTCGGCAACCATCTGGCAGTAGAAATCCTGCTCTGCAACTTCGTCCTCATAGGTGAACGAGCTTACTGCAAAGAACGCCAACAGAACCAGAAGGATAAGAACCCCGCGTGCTGGTTCCCACTTGTGTTGGTCACCGTACTTCATATTTTCTCCTGCAGATCTTTAATCATTTCTTCGATGGTAAGCACTTCTTGATGCAACGCCAGCTTAGAGCTAGTTGAACAGGAAGCACAAGCCTTCATCTGTTCGAGCTTGCACTTCGTACGCTGCAAGGCATCTGCAAGCACGTTGACTTTCTGTTGCTTGGTAGCCATGGGAACTCCTTGGGGCCGTCTGGCCCCGGTGAATGCAGTATAACAACCGTTAAACCTGATTACAACACCTGTTATGCGTAACCCGTAGCCTCGAGCATCTTCTCCGCTTCCCGGATGTACCACTCACGGTCAACGTCGGTTGGCATATCGTCGGGCAGCTCCATAATAGGAATGGCTCCTTCTGTCTTGGGAACCTTGTTTCCGCTGCCAGCGTAGATAATTTCGCCTACGTGATCCTTGGCGTAGTACCAGCGAATGGACTTACCCAGGTAGTCGACCATTTCTGGTGTGGCCAGTTGGTGGCATGCCACTTCGTAAGCCCCATCCAAGGTAACGGCGGAACGGTCACTATCGCCGTCCTTGATCCAGGTTCCACCGTAGTATTCACGGTAACCTACCTGCTCGACCAATTCCTGTTTCGTCTTATGCGGAGGCAGCTCGGACTTCGTCCACACCTTAGCCGCCCCACCCTTGACAGAGCGCACTGATACAAACTTCTTAATATCCTGGCACTGTTGGATGGTCTTGTGAATGGGAACACCCTTGGCCAGAAAGTCAGTAATGGCTTCGGTGCAGATGGTTGCAGTTGGGTTCTTGTGCATCCATTCCGACTTATCCTTGTCACTTGTCCATGGGTTGGCGTACGCCCCCTTGGACTTAACAGTCCCATCCGCCTTGATAGCAACGTAGTTGTTCACGTCGCGGCTGCACAGGGCTTTGTACTGGTTGGCTTCCATCTGGAACCCGGTCTGCTGTTCCCAGTACGTGACAATTTCCTGCATGAGCTTTTTCTGGCTCTTGCGTGGCTTGATAACGATACCGTCGGTGTTGGCGCTGACCACAGCAATGCCGGCACCTTCCAACCACTCGATAAGCAGCAGAAGGCTTAATTGCCCGGTCATGGTAACTTGAACTAGGAGGTTTGGCGCATACAGGTTGGAATACTTGGAGCCCAGCTTACCATAGGAGCCGTTTGCAACGATCTTAAGGCTACCAGCGGTAATCTTGTCACCCCGCTGCTTCGCCTGCACACGCTCTTCTACGATAGCGTTGTACACAGGCAAGAACACAGGCCCCAGGTGGATCGGGTAGATGCCCTGGTTAAGGATGATGCGCGGGTAGTACGAGGTAACGTCGTGATCCCAAAGCTCGTACTCATCGTCCTCGCAATGGTACGCCTTGCTTTCGGTTGAGTGTAGGCCGCCAATCTGCAGCGTATAGTTCGAAGTGCCAATGGGGATCTGCAGCCCTTTGAACTCAGGCGGAATATCGATACCACCGTGGTCAGCAACAATGAACCGGGCCTCCTGCACCACCTGGAGCACATGCTGGAGCAATGGGCTGCGGAACTGCATATAGTTTGGCGTCTTGTAGCGGTACACAGTTCCAGGGTCGATGGTTGGGCGCTTGATGCGCTCACCAGTTAACTTCGAGATTTCGCTGGAGATAACGTATTCGGCAATTTGTGCGTCCGACTTGCTGCGCAGATCCATACCGTAGCGTTGCCCCAGTGCTACGCGGAGCTGCAACTGCTCGCCCAGGCTGTTATACATCAGCTCGGTAGAGTCCAGGTCGTTACAGCAGTACCAGCGGGTGATAAGCTTCTGGTCTGGAGTAAGGTGGGTGCCTGGCGGGAAGGGCAAGTCCTGCATGCGCCTGCCATGAAGCCGCCCATTGTAGATCTTCAGGTTGGCTCGCAACGGCGCCACTTCCATTAAGTCAATGTGGTTAACATCGAGCTTCCTGGTCTTGTAGGACTTGAGCACCTCACGCCAGTTCTCTTGCACCTCAATGATACGCCTGGTGGCGTCCATAAGGGTAGCGATGGGGCGGTGCTGCACCGCTAGGGCTGAGATGGGCATGTCGAACCCGTTACCGTTGAACGTTACAGTAACGAAGTTGCTAAGGATGTAATTCAGCTTGCTGGCATTGTAGTTGCCGTTTTCATCCGACTCAACATACGCAATCTTCCCGCTAGCCACATGCTTGAATGCGGCTAGGAAGTAGTTCGGGTAAATCTCGATATCGTAGATGAGCACTTCCCGTTGCCGAACGCCCAGGTCGAACAGATCCCAGTCGTCAAGCTGTGGGGTGTTGTGGTGGAAGTTAATGGCTTCCTTGAGGTTGGGAAGGTAGGTTGGTAGCAACCAATCAGGGCGCGGCGGTTGCCGCTTCATCTTGGGTGCGGCAACCCGCTTACTGCGTGGAAGGTCTTGCCAGAACAAACCAATAGCATCAGAACGCATGTTACTTTTCCTTCTAGGTAGGCCCTATTCCCGGGGCCGTAGCGGTACTACATCTTGCGCCCTATGACAGCACCGCGAAGGTTCTCACCAAAGAACATGCAGGGCTGAGGGTAGGCCGAGAAGTCGGCGTGGGTTGCAACACCTTTAAGGAGCTGCAACATTTCGAGGGAGTACAGGCTATCCACCGGCACGAAGTTAATGTCGTAGGACGCCCCTTCCATAATGTCGTGGTGGGTATGGAAGAACTCCTGCTTCATGAACACCTCCCCCTGTGGGTTGGTGAATGGCTTGAGGGAGTCCAGTGCTGTGTAGAATTCTTCGGGAATGGCCTGGGGGCACGAGGTTGTGTCCAGGATCTTTGCAACGTCTGGCCAGTTGGTCTCATAGAGCTGTGTGCGCAACCACTTGCCATCGGGGTAGTGGAAGGAGATGGAGTTCTCGGTGATTTGGCCGTGGGTGGGGTAGTCATCTACACGGATCAACTCCGCGATAGCCGCCCTGGGAATGTTAACCCGGATGGGGAAGTCTACACCTATCCAGTATTCAACAAGGCAGACGTTGTTCGTTGCATAGGCGGATTTCCCATCCAGCAGAACGCCCATACCCCAAGGGCGGGCAGCATCCTTACCAATGAACGGGTAGATGGTCTTCAGTCCTTTGATAAGGGCTTGCCCGTCGAACTTAATCTCTTGGCCTTCCGGTTGTACGTGGATCTGTGTCTCTTCCACGCATTCCACCAGGGCCTTAAACGAACCAGACTTGATGCTGAGCTTGCCGCCTGGCGTCATGTGCATCGTTATGGTGTCCTGGCACTTAACGATGGCTTGAACCATGGGCACAGCCTTTGGCTTGCACGCCAGGTCGCAGGCAATGGGCGTGCTGAGCGCCAAGGTTCCGTTGTACGCACGCACAGTTCCGTTCTCGATACAAAAGTGCGTCATTGCAGGGATAAACTCTTTCTTACCAACGGCACCCTGCACGAATTTCAGTTCTTTGAGCATACGTTACCCCATAATCAAGCGTTTGGAAGCTTCTACCATCCACAGCGCTTCTGCGTTGTTCATGGTGCTGTTGAGGAGGTGCAGGTCACCCGCTTCGTCATAACCAATAACGATAACCTTCTTGAGCCCGCGCCCGGTGATTTGCTCTTTGACCTGCTCGGCCGTCATATTGGTGGGCAACTGCGGAAACTGCCTTACTGTGGTCATAGGTTTGTCTCGATGATCATAACGGAATCGAAGGTCTGCACAACGTGCTCACCCGGCGCAAGGTCGAAGTGGACGGTGTGCCCCACGGCGCGAGTACGACCGAGGTGGTCGGTTGCCAGGATGTCTTCCAGCTCGAAGCGGCGCAGAACCTTGCCCCGCGTGGAATGGGCAACCAAGGCAAGTTCCTCGCCGGTCTTTTTATCGTAGTAGAGTTCCATCAGAACAACTCCTGCACACGGTTTCTGAACACGCCATCATTTTTGGCGTTCACCAAGGTTTCAATCACAGTATACGCCCAAAGATTGTAAGCTGCACGTGATTGGTAGACAGTGGAGAGGCGTTCGTATGTGAAGCCCTGGCTCTCGAGGTAGGCAAATACAGCATCTTGCTCTTCCAGGCTCAGCGTGCTTGCGTGCTGTCCAGCATCGTGGCGGCTTGGACTCTTGTCCGATACACTCAGCGGGCCGTAGTGCGGGGTGACCACAACCCCGAACGCTGTGGACTGCACCCAGGACGATGAGTCACAGCTGAACCATGGGTAACGCTCCATCAGCGGAACCGATGTAATACCGAACCCGTGCACTTTGATCTTAGCACGGCCAGACCCATCCACAAGGTAACGATCCCATACCCTGTCGAGCCAGATCATCAGCTGCTTTGTGCTGCTGCCAACCATCCCGCCAAGCGTGATGTAATCGTAATTGCGAACGTAGTGCTCAAGGTACTCTTCCGGCTCACCAGCGTGGAAGCAGGGTAACGGGCGCACGCCGCGCAACTCCATCTCGTACTGGTTACGCCAGGTCTGCAGAGGGTCACCAATGCCGTCCAGTACGGATGCCATAACAGAACCATCTTCCACCCGGATAATGTCACTGTTACGCTGGATGTACTCGCAGTATTCTTTAACGCTTAACTCTACGCCAAGCGTGTAGGCGGAGAACGCACCGCTGTCCAGGAAGATCTTGGCCTGGTTGGCGCGCATTTGGTCGACGTAACGTTGCTTTCCAACGTAGTGCCAGGACTCCAGAATGGAGTGCCGCAGGATCTTGGTATCGATTAGCTGCTTCTCGAAGTCATTCAAGTCTTCGTACAGCTTCTGCCCTGGTAGATAGTTATTCGTGTATACCGCAGCTAGGAAAACGTTCAACGGATTCCATTCCTTTCCAAGAATTCGTTCAGGCGGTTGCGCAGAAGCACTGCACGTTCCACATCCAGAAGCACAGACGAATCATGCGCGATGCACTCATTCTCTTGCTCGTGTACGGTCACATAGAATTCGCACCCAGTGTCATCAACCTTGAGGTAATCGAAGTCACGGCGTGCGCAAGTTAATTGGAATGTCATTTTGCACCTCACGAAATAGGGCCTTTCGGCCCTATTTTAAAACACCCGTTAAGGCGATTACAAGGTCGCAGCTTGCAAAAACTCAGCCCGCGTTTGGGGTTCGTCCTTGATAGCACCGCGCAATGCACTGGTGATGGTGTGGTGCCCCTGCTGGCACAGACCACGCGATTCCATGCACATATGACGGCACTTCATGTACACACCAACACCGATGGGTTGCAGGTGCTCTTGCAGGGCGTCAGCAATCTGCTGGGTCATCCGTTCCTGCACTTGCAAACGGCGAGCGTACATATCCGCCAGGCGACTCAGCTTCGACAGCCCCACGATCTTGCCGTTGGGGATGTAGGCGATGGTGACCGTACCGAAGATGTCAGCCAGGTGGTGCTCACACTTGCTGTAGACCGGAATATCCTTAACGATAACCATCTGGTCGTAGCTTTCAGCACCGTCTTCGAACACCTTGAGAATCTCGGCGGCGTTCATGTGGTAACCGCTGGTCCAGTGTGCCCATGCTTTGGCCACACGTTCCGGGGTGTCTACCAGGCCAGGGCGAATGCTTGCGCCACGGAAGGCAGTGGGGTCTACAGCGCCCAGGATTTGGACGGTAGCTTGGGTGATAGTGCGTTTCTGGTTTGCAGCGTCCATCGTTATTCCTCGTAGATGGCAGAGTTGGCGCCGTGCTCACGCACTTCGACCAGTTTGAGTTTGACGCGGTTACGCAGGCCGTGCCGTACCAGCCAGTTGTCCACGTAACTGTGGATGTACTCCGCGAACGCTTCGCAACCGACGTTGTCGAGTACCACCACCTTTGCAACCTTGATGCTGTCCAGGTGGATAAAGGTGTCCAGCTCAGGGTCATCCTGGGCGATAACCAGGGTGTGGTCGAAGGTGCCTTTCAGGAAATCCTTCACCTCGGACAGGCCGCCGAAGTCCACAACCCAGTTACGGGCGTCAAGCTTGTTGGCTTCGAATTCCAACTTGACGCCAATGGCGTAGCCGTGCAGGAGGCTGCAATGACTGTGGTTTGCGCGCCACTGACGGAAGCAGCAACTCAGGCCCACTTCGTGGCCGTAGGTTTTCGTTGACTTATACATGGCGTTCCACTCGATGTACATGGCGCCCTAGCGCCAGGGTGACAGTGACGGCCTTGGCCTGCGGCATGTTCATCAGAACTCGCAAAGCCAGGTCTTCCATGAAGTTCTTTTTCATGCTGGTGAGCTCGCGCACCTTTTTGCGGATAGCATAAAGCTCGAAGACCTGGCTTGGGTCGGCATGAAACTCAACTTCGAAGTACAGCAGGTCAGGCAGGTTGTTCACCGGACAGAACGTCAGGATAGGCAACCAGTGCCGGATTTTTGTTACTGTAGTAAGGCGCTCAGACATACCATCACCACCAACCATAAGGACGAAATAAGGAGCCCGAACCACCAAGCCCCGTTGAAGAACTCCCACTCTTGCGCCTGGGGAAACACAACCCATTCACTTGGCCACAGAAGCTTCGGTTGCCATAGCTTAGCATGAGTGGGGATGTCGATTGCAACATGACTGGCCCACGCCAGCCAAACTACCACCGGGGTTTGCCAGGCCAGGCCGAAAATACCCCACGCCAGGCCGAAAAGAACAGCCATATAGGCCAGCATGGGGCCGCTGTGCAGTAGCGCATAGGCATAGGGCGGCTTGGCCTGCCTGCGGCGAAACCACAGCGGCATATCGGGCAGGATGGCAACCACAGCCCCGAGAATGGGGCGCCCGAAGGCGGCCCCAGTTCCAGCGCCCACGATAGCGTGGACGACCACGTCCATCAGAGGCCCCACTCTTTGACGTAGCGGTCGGCTTCTTCGTAGTTGGCGGTTTCGGGCAACTGCATCTTACCTTCCTTCCACGCACGCAGAACCAGCGGGTCAGGCAGGCCGGCTTCTTCGAACCCGTGCGCACGCAGGAGGTTGGAGTGGTTGTTGTCGGTCGGCGGATACTGGCCGTCGTAGCTGGTGTGGCTATAGGCGAGGGCCTTCATGCAACCAGGCAAGCTTTCTGCCAGCTTGACGGTTTCAGCTTTGCTCAGGAACATGAGCGGCGCCGAGATGGTGAGGTCGAGATGGTCGTACTCGTCGCGGTTGTAACCCAGCGACTCGACGAAGGCCGCTTCCACCGCATCACGGAAGTCCTCGGTGCAGTCCGGGTAATTGGCGTTGTCCTCGCCGCAGATGCCGGTAACGATGGTGTCACAGCCCCAGGCGATCGCACGGTTTGCGGCGATAACCAGGAACAGGGTATTGCGCATCGGCACGAAGGTTTTCTCGATAGTGGAGCCAACTTGCTGCTCCATCTTTTCGAAGCTTTCGTAGCGATCAAGCGCGTGCTTGCCCAGCAGAGGGCTCGTGCTTTGCAGCAGACCCGCAACGCGGATGAATTCCACGTTGTAGGGGTTGAGGCCAGCCATGCCGGCCACAATAGCGGCGGCTTGCAGCTCTGCCTTATGCACCTGGCCATAGTCGAAGCTAATGGCGTAGACGTTTTCGGCGCCGACTTTTTGGACAGCGTCGTACAGGCAGGTCACGGAGTCCTGCCCACCGGATAACACAACCAAGATCTTGCTCATAGTCACCTCAGAATGGTGGTTCTAGTTCGTGCGAAATGCACCCTACAGGTATAACATTTTCAGGCGGAAGTTGGTCATAAAGAGCACAAATAAAATAATCTTTCTGCTCATCAGTTACTTCAACAACGGCCTGGTAATGCTTACAGTTCCAGCAGCAACGCCAATACCCGCAACGAATCATTTCAGACCGAAGATCAATGTCTTTTTGCTTGGCGTCAGTCGACATTATTCCACCTCGATGATCTTGTGCACCTGGAGGCAAAGGCGGTAACCGTGCAGCATGCAGGACTCCACAACCGCTTTAAGATTGGCGGCGTTCTTGGCTTCGTCCTTCTCGTCCACCGGCTGGAGGTAAACTTGCCCTTTCCAACCCTTGGGCGGGCGTGCCACCTGGCCGTTGTTGGGGTGGGCCAGCGCGTGCTGTGGCAAACCATCCTTCATAAGGCTTTCAGCCGTTGCAACGTACTTCAGCGCCTTGATGTAAGGAACCAGCCCTTGAGCAATCTTGCCCGTTTTGGGGCTGCACACCACATGGAAATCCTTGTGGTGAAACGGAAGCTCAGGCCGGTGCAGCGTGCCATTGGTCTCCACCTGCACGGCAACACCCATTCGAAGCAGCTCACGTACCAAAGGCAGCAGGGGTTGACGGAAAGGTTCGCCGCCAGTGATGACCACAAGTGGGGCTTCCGCGAGTGCCCAACCAGGGGCGGCGCATTCAACCACCTTGTCCACGATGGTGTCAATCGCCATCGTTTTACGGCTGGTGTATTCCGTATCACACATTGGACACTGGAGGTTGCATCCAGCCAGGCGGATGAATACTGCGGGGCATCCTGCAAAGGGGCCTTCACCTTGGATGGTATAGAAGATGGAGTTAACGGCAAGCATTTTGCCGTCACCTTGGGAGGACTTTTCGCGGGGTTGGTTGTTCAGCGGGATGAGTTGCATGGTGGCTCCGGGGAAGTTAAAACAGCCCGGCGAACCGGGCTGTTTTGGGAGTTGCAGAGCGGGTGAAGCTTACTCGGCCGGATTGGCCTTGGCTTGTGCAGCAGCTTCTTCCTTCAGGCGCTTTTCTTCGGCCTTCTTGGCTTCGGCTTCGGCCTTCTTGGCAGCGCGGGCTTCGTCAGCGACACGCTTCTTCTCGGCCTTCTCGGCTT
>JAAIGF010005660.1_pt1 | contig 32801 bp, 28 predicted proteins | sample 6487441 | NCBI WGS metagenome assembly JAAIGF01 (sample SAMN13974129, study PRJNA590717) | phyllosphere metagenome | biome: pepper field; feature: multiple bacterial spot infested pepper fields; material: pepper leaves; isolation source: leaves from pepper fields | host: Capsicum annuum ... | reverse complement strand
TGGCGTCTGGGATGTTATTTTCGGTCCCATCATCCTTGGCAGGGTCGATGTACGGGATGCCACTGATGGTTATGTAACACTCAAGGTGTTGTCACCTATGTGAGTGAACTTTTGTGTAACCCATGTGGGTGACCCGTACACGCTCCCATCATCCGGCCCCTGCGCTGCGCTCCGGGGTCCCCTCGCTACGGGCTTGCTCCCGGGAGTACGCGCTGCAGGCCCCATCCATGGGGCCTCAGCGCTTGACGGGCATCCATGCCCGTCACCTCCCTGCGCAAGCCCTTCGCTCGGCCTCCTGAAGTCGCACTCTGCGGCGCCTGTGCTATCGCGCGCTTAAAAGCAAAATCAAAATAGTACAGGCGCCGGAAGGGCGGAAAGGTGGCTCAGCGCCACCTGCGCGAACGAATGCCAACTCTGTGTCTAGGCCCACACCGTCGAAAACCCAAAAACCAGATCAAAAACAAGTCAAAAGCGGGTGGGTGAGCTACGTCTGGTGTGGGCTCGCAAGCGGTGCTTGGACCCCGTCGCGCTATGCGCGACAATAGCGATCATTTTCGGAGCCCCCCATGACCGATTTCACCCCCGACGCCATCCTCGATGCCACCGGCCTCAACTGCCCGGAACCCGTCATGATGCTGCACCAGCACGTACGCAACCTGGCCGCCGGCGGCCTGCTCAAGGTCATCGCCACCGACCCGTCGACCCGCCGCGACATCCCCAAGTTCTGCAACTTCCTCGGCCATGAGCTGCTGCAACAGCAAGAGGACGCCGGCACCTTCCTCTACTGGATTCGCAAAAAAGCCGACTGAAGCGCTCTGGAACACGCCCGGCGTTGCGCCTACACTGCGCTCCCCAGACAGGAGAGCGCCATGCTGATAGTTGCCGACGAGAACATCCCGCTGCTCGATGCCTTCTTCCAGGGTTTCGGTGAAATACGCCGCTACCCCGGCCGAAGCCTCGATGCCGCCAGCGTAAAGGACGCCGATATCCTGCTGGTGCGCTCGGTGACCAAGGTCGACCGCCAGTTGCTCGAAGGCAGCCGTGTACGCTTCGTCGGCACCTGTACCATCGGTACCGATCATCTGGACCTCGACTACTTTGCCGAAACCGGCATTCGCTGGAGCAGTGCACCAGGCTGCAATGCCCGCGGTGTGGTCGATTATGTGCTGGGCAGCCTGCTGACCCTGGCTGAGCTGGATGGCGTGGCACTGCACGAACGCGTCTACGGTGTAGTCGGCGCAGGTGAGGTGGGGGGGCGCCTGGTGCGCGTGCTGCACGGCCTGGGATGGAAAGTGCTGGTGTGCGACCCGCTGCGCCAGGCCGCCGAGGGCGGTGACTACGTCAGCCTTGAAACCATCGTCCAGCAGTGCGATGTGATCAGCCTGCATACACCGTTGCAGCGCGGCGGTGAGCACCCGACCTGGCACCTGCTGGGCCAGGCGCAACTGGCGCAGTTGCGCCCCGGCGCCTGGCTGATCAACGCCAGCCGTGGCCCGGTAGTGGACAACGCTGCCCTGCGCGAGCTGCTGCTGGACCGTGAAGACGTGCATGCGGTACTGGATGTGTGGGAGGGCGAGCCGCAAGTCGACCTGCAACTGGCCGACCTGTGCACTTTGGCGTCACCACACATTGCCGGCTATAGCCTGGATGGCCGCCAGCGTGGCACGGCGCAGATTTACCAGGCGCTGTGCCGGTTCCTGGGCTTGGACGAGCAAGTGCAATTGGCCGACCTGCTGCCCCGGCCACCGCTGGCGCAAATCGAACTGGATGCCAGTAGCGACCCGGCCTGGGCCTTGGCCACCCTGTGCCGCGCCGTGTATGACCCGCGCCGCGACGATGCTGATTTCCGCCGTAGCCTGAGCGATGACCCGCAGCTACAGCGCGCGGCGTTCGACCAGTTGCGCAAGCAATACCCGCCACGGCGCGAGATCGAGGGGTTGGCGGTGCGTTTGCGCGGGGAGTCGTCGCAGTTGGCGCAACTGGTCAGTGCCTTGGGGGCAGAGCTGGTCTGAAAACGGGTTAAAGGCCAGTACAGGATTGCGCGCAGTAAAAACCCGGCGCAAGCGCCGGGTTGAAATGAATTCGCCGATCAACCTTTGCGTACGCGCTCGACCCGGCTTTCTTCCAGGGCCTTGCAGGCCTGCTGGATCATCTGCTCGGTAATCGGCACTTCGCGCCCCTGCGCGTCGATGAGCGAACCGCACACCTGCGGTTGCGGCGTAGTCGGGGGCTGCTGGTGGTCATTGCCATGCTGCAAGCTCATGCACTGTCTCCTCTTCAGGTTCAAGCTCAGGGTAGCCCTGCGTCGTGACTGGCCTGTGACAGCTTCTGTGTCACGGCAGCAACAGTCCAACAGAAACCTCGTGAAAGCTCCATGATCTGTTTAGACCGATGCGTTATAGCAACCTGCATGCATTCCCCCCGGCGGGATGAGTGATAGGCTGCGGCTTCCCCCCTGTAAGTGATCGTCGCCATGCCTGAATCGGTTTCACCCCGCCAACGCCGAGCCTTGCGCCTGGCCTGGCAGTTCGTTCGACCTTATCGCCGGCAGGTGCTGCTGGCCTTGCTGGCTTTGGTGGTCACTGCCGGCATCACGTTATCCATGGGCCAAGGCATCCGCTTGCTGGTGGACCAGGGTTTCATGACCCGCTCCGCGCACCAGCTCAACCAGACCATCGGCCTGTTCCTGCTGCTGGTGCTGGCCCTGGCGGTGGGTACTTTCAGCCGCTTCTATCTGGTGTCATGGATTGGCGAACGCTGTGTGGCCGATATCCGGCGTGCCGTGTTCGATCACCTGATCGGTCTGCATCCGGGCTTTTTCGAGGACAACCGCAGCTCCGAGGTCCAGTCACGGCTGACAGCGGACACCACCTTGCTGCAATCAGTTATCGGTTCGTCGTTGTCGATGTTCCTGCGCAGTGCGTTGATGGTCATTGGGGGCGTGGTGTTGCTGTTCATCACCAACCCCAAGCTCACCAGCATCGTGGTAGTGGCGCTGCCGTTGGTGCTGGTGCCGATCCTGCTGTTTGGCCGCCGGGTGCGCAGCCTGTCGCGGCAAAGCCAGGACCGGGTTGCCGATGTCGGCAGCTACGTGGCCGAAACGCTGGGGCAGATCAAGACCGTGCAGGCCTACAACCACCAGGCGCACGACCGTGAACTGTTCGCTGGCACGGTCGAGGCGGCGTTTACCGTGGCGCGCAAGCGAATTGCCCAGCGTGCCTGGCTGATTACCCTGGTGATCGTGCTGGTGTTGGGTGCCGTGGGGGCCATGCTGTGGGTGGGTGGCATGGATGTGATCGCCGGGCGTATTTCAGCAGGTGAGCTGGCGGCGTTCGTGTTCTACAGCCTGATCGTCGGCAGCGCCTTTGGCACCCTCAGTGAGGTGATCGGCGAACTGCAGCGTGCAGCAGGGGCTGCCGAGCGCATTGCCGAGCTGTTGGCAGCACGCAGCGCGATCCTGCCACCCGTCGCAGCACAAGGGTTGCCACAGCAGCGGGCCAATGGGCGCATCGAGTTGCAAGGGGTGGTGTTCGCCTACCCGTCACGGCCTGCGGTGGCGGCGGTCGATGGCCTGAGCCTGGACATCGAGCCCGGGCAGACCGTCGCTTTGGTAGGCCCCTCGGGGGCCGGCAAGTCGACGCTGTTCGATCTGTTGCTGCGCTTTTACGATCCTCAACGGGGGCGAATCCTGCTTGATGGCCAGCCGCTGACCGAACTGGACCCTGACCTGTTGCGCCGGCAATTCGCCCTGGTGGCGCAGAACCCCTCGCTGTTTCGCGGCACGGTAGAGGCCAACATCCGTTATGGCCGCCCTGAGGCGACCCAGGCGGAGGTCGAAGCAGCGGCCCGCGGAGCCCATGCCGACGAATTCATCCGGCAGCTGCCGCAGGGCTACCAGACGCCACTGGGCGAGGGTGGCATCGGCCTCTCCGGTGGCCAGCGCCAGCGCCTGGCGATTGCCCGGGCATTGCTGGTCGATGCGCCGATCCTGCTGCTGGACGAAGCCACCAGCGCCCTCGATGCGCAAAGCGAGCACTTGATCCAGCAAGCGCTGCCCCGCCTGATGGCCGGGCGCACGACGTTGGTCATCGCCCATCGGCTGGCCACGGTGCAGCATGCCGAGCGCATCGCGGTCATCGACAAAGGCCGGTTGGTGGCGGTGGGTACTCATCGTCAGTTGATCGAAGAAAGCCCACTGTACGCGCGGCTGGCAGCCTTGCAGTTCACCAGCGGTTAGCGTGTCGTGGCTTTGTAATGTTTCTGTAGCAATTGCCTGAGAGTATCTGCCTCAACTGTTGCGTAAGTGCTCGACCTGGCTGCCATTGCTTGATGGCAGCTTTTTTTTGGCCTGCCAGTCATGGGGCCGCACAGCGGCTCCAGCCTTTCCCTCTGGTACCGAGACCCTCGATGTTGCGTAAATCCCTCAGCGTGCAAATTCTTTCGCTGCTCGGCGGCAGTGTGGTGGCGATGCTGCTGATCGCCCTGGTGTGCTTTCAGTTCCTCTCGTCCAGCGTGCGCGGTTATGCCGAGCTGGTCGATGGGCCGCTGCGCGCTTCGCAATTGATCGACGAAGCCAACTTGCAGTTCAAGATCCAGGTACAGGAATGGAAGAACGTGCTGCTGCGCGGGCGCCAGCCGGCAGAGATGGACAAGTACTGGCAGCAGTTCCAGGCCCGTGAGCAGCAGGTGCAGCAACTGCTTGGGCAACTGATCGACAGCAGCGATGCCAGGCTCAGGGCGCCATTGCAGCAACTGCGTGACAGCCACCGGCAATTGGGCCAGGCCTATGAGCAGGGCCGGCAGGCCTTTCTTGCCGCAGGTGGCGACCCGGTAGCTGGCGACCAGGCGGTCAAAGGCGTGGACCGTGCCGCCAGTGAACAGATGAGCGAACTGGTCGAGCAGTTGCGTGCAGATGCCCGCCAGCGGGCGGCCAGTATCAATGCAGGTGCCGAGCGCACGGTATGGCTGGGCATGCTGGTGATGCTGGGGTCGGCGCTGCTGGTGGGGTTGCTCAGCCTGTGGCTGCTCAACCGCAACCTGATCGAGCCGGTCCGCCAGTTGATCGAGTACGTTGCGCAGCTCAGCCAGGGCCGTTTTGCCACCCGGGTCGACAGCCGTCGCGAAGATGAGCTGGGGCGCCTGGCGCGTGCGGCCAATACGCTGCGTGACTTCCTGGCCGATACGGTTGGCCGGCTGCAGGATAACGCCCAAGAGCTGGAAGGCGCCAGTGGCCAGCTGCGCAGCATTGCCGGCGACATGGCCCGCGGTACCCATGACCAGTTCCAGCGTACCGACCAGGTGGCCACGGCCATGCACGAGATGTCCGCCACCGCCCAGGAGGTTGCCCGGCACGCCGCCGAAGCCGCCCGCGCGGCAGATGACGCCGATCACAGTGCCCAGGCGGGCGAGCAGGTGATGCAGCAGACCATCGACATCATCGGCGTGGTCAACCGTGAAATTGCCGGCACGGCGGCGGTGGTTCGCGACCTTGAGCATGACAGCACGCGGATAGGCAAAGTGCTGGAAGTGATCCGCGGCATTGCCGAACAGACCAACTTGCTGGCGCTTAACGCTGCCATCGAGGCAGCTCGCGCGGGCGAGGCCGGGCGCGGTTTTGCGGTGGTCGCCGATGAGGTGCGCAGCCTGGCCCAGCGCACGGCAGCGTCGATTGCCGAGATCCATCAGATCATCGAAGCGGTGCAGTCGGGGGCGGTGGAGGCGGTCAAGGCCATCGAAAGCGGCCAGCAGCGAAGCCAGGAAGGGGCGGAGCAGGTCGAGCAGGCCGGGCAAATGCTGCAGCGGATCACCCAGGCGGTGGAGGCTATTCGCGACATGAACCGGCAGATCGCCACGGCGGCTGAAGAGCAAACCAGCGTGGCCGAGGGCATCTCGCGCAACCTGATCGAAATTACCCGCATTGCCACGGCCAACCAGCAGGCGGTGCAGCATACCGAGCAGGCCGGGCAGCGCCTGCATGGCTTGTCGGGGCAACTGGGCGAAGTCACCTCGCGCCTGACCGCCTGAAATGCCTGCCGGGCTGACGCGGTCCTGCAACGGGCGCGTCATGGCTGATACATTTCCTGGGCACAACAAAAAGCCCGCACAAGGCGGGCTTCTTGGTGAGGATCTGGTCGGAGAGACAGGATTCGAACCTGCGGCCTTCTCGTCCCGAACGAGACGCGCTACCTGGCTGCGCTACACTCCGATGAACAAAATCCTACTGCATCGCGTTTTGGCCCGCAAGCCCTTGTTGTTGAAAGGGCCTTTGCCAAAAAAGAGCCTTGATCACAGCTCTTTGACAGTGCGGATCTGGTCCTTGTTCAGGCGCGTGCGCTTGCCGTCCAGTTGCTCGAATTCATAGAAACCGGAGTCTTCATCGTACTTCGGGGTGTCCGTGGCCTGGATCTCGCGACCATCGTTCAGAGTAATGACGGTCGGCGATGCGCAGCCGGCGAGGGCGCCCAGGCCCAGGGCGAGCAGGAAAGCGGGTAGGGTCCGTTGAATCATTGTGTTTCTCCAGTGCGATGGTGCTAGTTGTCAGTTATGACGCGGGGTGTCCATGCAAGTTCCTTTTCAGTGCAGCATAGCGACAAACCCGAACGGTTGATCGAGGGCAATGGCGGTGGCCGCGACGCTGGCCAAGGTGGGCTGTGATATAACTGCGCCCATCCCATCCTGTTGTGACGGACACCCATGAAAGCCAAGGCAGATACCCCCTTTGTGCCGCTGAACATTGCTGTGCTTACGGTCAGCGACACCCGCACTTTCGATACCGACACCTCCGGGCAGATGTTCGTTGACCGCCTGAGTGCCGCCGGCCACCGCCTGGCCGAGCGCGTGCTGCTCAAGGACGACCTTTACAAGATTCGCGCCCAGGTCGCCAGCTGGATTGCCGATGATAGCGTGCAGGTCGTGCTGATTACTGGCGGCACCGGCTTTACCGGCCGCGACAGCACCCCCGAGGCAGTCGCCTGCCTGCTGGACAAGCAGGTGGATGGTTTTGGCGAGTTGTTCCGGCAGATTTCCGTGCCTGATATCGGCACGTCAACCGTGCAGTCGCGGGCCTTGGCCGGGCTGGCCAACGGCACCCTGGTATGCTGCCTGCCGGGCTCGACCAATGCTGTGCGTACCGGCTGGGACGGCATCCTTGCCGAGCAGCTCGACGCCCGCCACCGCCCGTGCAACTTCGTACCGCACCTGAAGCAGGCAGCGGCCTGTGACAGCCGTGGCTGAGGTCAGCCAGGCCCGGCCCTTGATGCCGGTGGAGCAAGCCCTGGAGCAGCTGCTGGCATTGGCCGAGGCGGCACCGATCCGCGAGACCGAAAACCTGCCATTGGCCGACGCCGAAGGGCGCGTGCTGGCGACCGACCTGGTGGCATCGCTCGACCTGCCACCCTGGCCGAACAGTGCCATGGACGGCTATGCCTTGCGCCTGGCCGACTGGCAGGGCACGCCGTTGCCGGTCAGCCAGCGGATTTTTGCCGGCCATGCACCACAGCCGCTGCAACCGGGCACCTGTGCGCGGATCTTTACCGGTGCGCCAGTGCCGGAAGGTGCCGATTGTGTCGAGATGCAGGAAAACACCGAAGTGCTCGAAGATGGCCGGGTACGCTTTCTTGAGCCGCTGCAAACCGAGCAGAACATTCGCCCTCAAGGCCAGGAAACCCGCAAGGGTGAGCAGGTGATGAACGCCGGCACCCGCCTTGGGCCGATCGAGCTGGGCCTGGCCGCGACCCTGGGCCATGGCCGCCTGGACGTAGTACGCAAGGTGAAAGTGGCGGTGTTGTCCACGGGGGATGAACTGGTAGAGCCCGGCCTGCCGCTCGGGCCTGGGCAAATCTACAACAGCAACCGGCGCCTGCTGGTCAGCTGGTTGCAGCGGCTGGGTTGCGAGGTAGTTGATGCCGGCATCCTGCCGGATGACCTGCCGCGCACCCGCGCCTGCCTGGCCGGGTTGGGCAATGTCGACCTGATCCTGTCCACCGGTGGCGTTTCGGTGGGCGAGGCCGACTACCTCGGCGCAGCCCTGCGCGAAGCCGGCGAACTGGCGTTGTGGAAGCTGGCGATCAAGCCGGGCAAGCCGCTGACCTTTGGCCACTTTCAAGGTGTGCCGGTGATCGGCCTGCCGGGCAACCCGGCCTCTACCCTGGTCACCTTTGGCCTGCTGACCCGGCCCTACTTGCTGCGGCGCCAAGGGGTGACCGACGTTACGCCACTGCGCTTCGACATGCCGGCCGGCTTTGACTGGCCCAAGCCTGGCACGCGCCGCGAATACCTGCGTGCGCGCATCGAGCACGGCCAGGTGCGCATCTACAAGAACCAGAGTTCGGGTGTGCTGCGCAGCGCGGCCTGGGCCGAGGGGCTGGTGGAAGTGCGCGAAGGCAGCACGCCGAAGTCGGGCGACAGCGTGCCTTTCATACCCTTCAGCGAGCTACTTGGCTGAACGTCCCAGCCAGCCGCTGGCCAGCTGCGCTGCCTCGGCGGGTGCCACCTGGGTCAGGCGCATGTGTACGGTCTCCAGTTGTTGGGCGGCCACGCTCCAGTCATGGCGCAGGCGGGCAAACTGGCGCCCGGCAGCGCTCAACTGGCTCATGCGCCAAGGCTGGTTGAGCAGTTGGGTGATCAACAGGGCAAGCTGGTCACCGTCATCGCTGCCCAGATAATGTTCGCCGTTGTTCACCGCCAGGCCGGAAACGCCCTTGCCAGTGGTGATGACTGGCAAGCCAGCAGCCATTGCTTCGAGGATTTTCACCTTCGAGCCACCGGCATAGCGCAGGGGTGCAAAAAACAGTGCTGAACGCCGTTGCAGTTCACGCAGGTCGGGGCGGTAGCCGAACCATTCGATGCGCGGGTCATTCCAGTGCAGCTTCCAGCTGGCCGGCATGGCATGCCCGGCAATCGCCAGGCGCACTGCCGGGTTGCTCATCCACACCTGCGGCATGATGTCTTCCAGTGCCCATTCGATGGCCTCCAGGTTGGCGCCATACTCGAAGTTGCCGACAAACAGCAGGCGCTGGCTGTGCAGCGCAGGTTGCACGGGATGATAGAAATCGCAATCCACACCATTGACCACCACGTTGACCGGGCGGCCGCTGATCTGCCCGATCAGCTCGGCGTCGTGGGCGCTGACTGCCACCAGTTCGTTGGGCTGGCGTAGCACGCGGTGCTCCCAGCGCCGGTAACGCCAGCGGTCGAAGGCATTGAGCGGGCGCAGCCAGAGCGGCAGGCGGTCGTGGCAGGCACTGCCCATGACTGACTCCAGGTTGTGCTCGCTGAGCATGTAAGGCAGGCCGCGCGCCTGTAGCGCTTTCTCGAATGGCTGGAAGCTGTAGCTGTGTTCGATCTGGATCACGTCCCAGGGTTCGTCCAGCAACTGCTCGAAGCGGTGCCGCAGGCAAGGGGACAGGCCATTGATGATCGCCCGCATGGGGTAGTCGATGATCGGTGATGCCAGTAGGTTCAGCGGGCTGTGCAGCGGCCGGCGTGGCAGTACGATCAGGCGTTCGAGCAGCGGTTCCAGCGCATCGCGTGCGGCATCGTTGAGTGGGATTTTCGACTGTACCAGCAAAGTTATCCGGTGGCCGCGCTGGGCCAGTGCGCGTATCAGGTGATACTGCCGGGTCTTGCAGCCGCTGGTGGTCGGCCAAGGCAGGTAAGGCAGTGTCCAGAGAATGCGCATGGCCGGGGCCCTCGCTGACGGCTGCAGATGGCAAGACGCGCCCGTCGGCAGGTGTGCTACACATTGCCGGGTGGCGCGTCCTTGTCCAGGTTTGAGGCAGGCCCGGTCATTCGGGCGTCAAAAGGCTGACTCGCCTCAAGGGATTTTTTGCTCAGGTCAAAAACTTGTCAAAAGCTCATTAGCAGAGCATAGCCGCGCATTTTCGACTGTGTGAAGAATGCCATCATTTTCGCCAACCCGAGGGCTGGGCTACCCCTGTTTTTTGGCAGGCATGCAACGATCCATGTAAGCCTGTGGTCGAGATCAGGGTTGGTGAACTTCACGGAGATGCGCACATGCAAGAGCGCAAGGCGATGCTGGTCCTGCACGGCAAGCAGGCAATGAACGAAGAACTGCGCAGTGCCGTGGGCGACCTGCGCGATAGCGGCTGGGTGCTGGATGTGCGGGTTACCTGGGAGGCGGGCGACGCCCAGCGCCTGGTTGCCGAGGCGCTGGCGGCCGGCTACAGCCATATCGTCGCTGGCGGCGGCGATGGTACGTTGCGCGATGTGGCTGAAGCCATGGCGCAGGCGGCTACCCATGCCAGCCTGGCCTTGTTGCCATTGGGCACTGCCAACGATTTTGCCAGGGCTGCCGGCATCCCCCTTGAGCCCGCTGCGGCGCTGGCCTTGCTGAATGTCGAGCCACAACCCATCGACCTTGGTCAGGTCGGCGATCAGTTGTTCCTCAACATGGCGACGGGCGGCTTCGGCAGCCAGGTTACCGCCAATACCTCCGAAGACCTGAAGAAAGTGCTGGGCGCCGCCGCCTACCTGTTCACTGGGTTGTCGCGCTTCAGCGAACTGCAGGCCGCTTCGGTAGAGCTGCAAGGGCCGGATTTTCACTGGCAGGGGCAGTTGCTGGCGCTGGGTATCGGCAATGGCCGCCAGGCCGGAGGCGGGCAGGTGCTGTGCCCCGATGCTGTGATCGACGACGGCTTGCTCGATGTTGCCATCCTGCCTGCGCCACAAGAGGTGGTTGGTGCGTTGCGCGACCTGCTGGCGGGTGACGGCCTGTTCGTTCGGGCCAGGTTGCCTTGGGTGGAGATCAAGAGCTCGCAAGGGCTGGACATCAACCTCGATGGTGAGCCCCTGCAGGCCGAGAACTTGCGTTTTCAGGCCAGGCCTGCGGCGCTGCGCCTGCACCTGCCGGCCGGTTCGGCATTGCTCAGTCGTCCAGGCTGATGATTTTCTCACGCACGGCGAACAGCACCAGGCCTGCCACGTCATGGATCTGCAGGCGCTTCATGATCTGCGAGCGGTGGGTTTCCACCGTCTTGATCGACAGGCCCAGGCCCGTAGCGATCTCCCGGGTCGACGTTCCACGCACGATCAGGCGCAGGATCTCCAGCTGCCGCGCCGTGAGGTTGTGCCGTTCGCTGACGCCTTGCTTGCCGGGCCTGGAGCGCTGTAATGCCTGGTTGATGACCGTATGGGCGATGGCCGGGCTGAGGTAGCGCTCGCCGTGGCGAACCGCCTCCAGTGCCTGCTCCAGCTCGGTGGCACTGGTGTCCTTGAGCAGGTAGCCGTGGGCGCCACTTTCCAGGGCACGCATGATCAGGTCCGGGTCGGTGTGCATCGAGAGGATCAGCACCTTGCAGGTGTTACCGCTGGCCCGCAGTTGAGTGAGGGCGTCCAGGCCACTGGTCGAGCGCATGGAGATGTCCAGCAGGACAATGTCGGGTGCCAGTATGCGCACCTGTTCGAGCAGCTGGCTGCCATCGTCGGCTTCGCCGATCACGCAATAGCCGGGAATATCGCAGACCAGCGCACGCACCCCGGCACGGATCAGTGAATGGTCGTCGACCAGCAGCAGTCTACAGGTCATGAGAGGCAGTACTCCTGGCGCGTTGCTGGGTGCGCGGTGGCCACGGGAACATCGCCTCGATCCGTGTGCCCTGGCCAGGCTGGCTGGTGATGTCGAGGCTACCTTGCAAGGCCGTTACCCGCTCCTGCATGCCGGCCAGCCCGCGTTGGCCGGCTTCGGCCGGGTGCCGGGCAGGAACGAAACCACGGCCATCGTCGTGGATCGACAGCGCCAGGCCATCGGGGGTGCGTTGCAGGCGGATGACCAGGTTATGTGCCTGGGCGTGGCGCAGCATGTTGGTTACGGCTTCCTGGGTTATGCGGAACACGGCCATGGCAATGGCTTCGTCGATGCCGCCCAGGCGCTGGTTGCACGCCAGGCTCCAATGTACGCCGCTGCTGGCCAGGGTGCGCACCAAGTGCGCGCGCAGGCTGGCTTCCAGCCCCAGGCTGGCCAGTTGCCGTGGGTTCAGAAGGGAAGACACATCACGCACGGTGCCCAGGGTGTCATCCAGTGTGCCGCGCAGGGCATCGCAGTGGCCTTGCAATTCGTCCGGCATGCGTCGTTGCAGCCATTGCAACTGCAGTTTGGCGGCCGTGAGCAACTGGCCGATGTCGTCGTGCAACTCCCGGCTCAAGTGTTGGCGCTCGTCTTCCTGCACCTTGAGCATGCGCTCGGCCAGCTCGGCCGGGCGCAGGCTGATCGACCTGGCGCGCAGGCCCAGTTGTATGGCGACACCCACTGTCGCGGCAAACTGCAGTACCAGCAGGCTGGCCGGGATTGCCAGGTTCGCCAGGTACAGCATCAGGTTGGTGATCAGCGAGGCCACGCATAGCCCGACTGTCAGCCAACGCAGAAGGGCGGCGCGGGAGCAGCAACGCATGGAGGTCTTCAAGCGTGGAAGCATAAATAGGGAAGCCACTGAAGTATTGCCGATGGAGGCCTTGCACAATGTTGGTCAGAGGCTTTGGCGCAGTACTTTCGATGTTTTTTCGAACATGCGATGTGCAACCTTTTTTGCGGCTGAAAGCGTATGTGGGGGCGCATGTTAGCACTTCGCATGGCAGCGGTCGCGGCTGGGTAACGCTTTGAAACGCCTGCTGGTCGGGCAGTGGCGAGTAGCAAAGTGCCACCCTTTAATCATGCTGATCACACTAATGCTGCAACTAAGGCAGTCATGATTCAACTTGGCCCGTTGAAAACCTGAAGAACTTTCCAAGTTCGACCATGCGGGGGCTTGAATAAAGGTGCTTAGTTGCACTTTGGGTCAAGTTAGTGCGCGCGGTTTGTCCGGCGGGTGTGGCTGCCGGAGGTCAAGTCGTGATGCGGGTGAATGCACACATTGCCTGCTTCATCGCAAGACGCGCAGGCGGGTTCAAAGGGCTGCTGCATAGCCTTGGCCAGCTCGCTCAGCAGTACCAGTTGCTCACCGATGTCCAGATTCAGCCGCCCGGTACGGGTATCAACCAGCTCCAGCTGCCACGCCAGCAACGTCAGGCAGGCCCCTACCGCGGGTAACGCTTTACGCTGCAGACACCCACCGTGACAAGCCGGGGCAAGTAACTGTTGCAGGGCGGTAGAGTAGTGGGCGACTTCACGCAGGCCCAGGCGTGTGGCCTGCCGGGCAAGGTTGTCGAGGGCATTGTCCAGGCAGCGGCAGGCGTCCGGGTCATTGTCGATCAGTTCCAGATGCTGCAGGCATTCCTGTGCCTGGGTCAGCAGTACCTGGGCGTCCAGCAGGAAGCCCTGCAGGGCGTCATCGAACGATAAGGCAGTGCCCATGATCAGGTCCCCGCGAGTGGGGAAGGCGCAGGGGACGGGCACGCCGATACGATAGCTAACAAAAGCCTGACTCCATTCATGCAATGAGAATGGCGTCACATTAATGGCTAAAGGATATCGCGAACATCAGGTTGCACCTGATTGCCCCTAAGGGTTTCCCTGATGAGGGGCTAAGGTGGGGAACTTTAGGCTTGCTGTTGTTTTACCCTGTCGTGCCGGCAGTAAAGCATGATGGTAAAGTGATATCAATTGCCTTGATCGGCATTTTCCCGCAAGGGTCAAGGTGTGTGGGAAGCCGCCGATACAGGGTAGATGATTTCACCTTTTTCGACTCAAGCCTGGGGGCTTTCCAATGGCTGGTATTCTCGACACGGTAGACCAACGCACGCAACTGGTAGGTGAGAACCGCCTGGAAATCCTGATGTTCCGGCTGGCCGGTCGCCAGTTGTTCGCGATCAACGTGTTCAAGGTTCAAGAGGTGCTGCAACTGCCCAAGCTGACCCTGATGCCCCAGCGTCATGCCTTTGTCTGCGGTGTGGTCAACCTGCGTGGGCAGACCTTGCCGGTCATCGACCTGTCCCAGGCAATCGGCATGCGCCCGCTGCAACCGGGGCCGGACAGCACCATCATCGTCACCGAATACAACCGCTCGGTGCAGGCCTTCCTGGTGGGCGGTGTCGACCGCATCGTCAACATGAACTGGGAGTCGATCATGCCGCCGCCATCCAGCGCCGGTCGCCAGCATTACCTGACGGCCATCACCAAGGTCGATGACAAGCTGGTGGAGGTGATCGACGTGGAGAAGGTGCTGGCCGAAATCGTGCCGTACAACGCCCGCGTCTCCGGCGAAAAACTCGCCGACCCGGTGTTGGCCCGCGCACGCGGGCGCGAGGTACTGCTGGTGGATGACTCCAGCGTGGCCCGTGCGCAATTGCGTGACACCCTGTCCCAGTTGGGTGTGAAACTGCACGTGGCCAGTGATGGCCTGAAAGCGCTGCGCATGCTCAAGGGCTGGGCCGATGCCGGAGAGGACGTGTGCGAGAAGCTGCTGATGGTGTTCACAGACGCCGAAATGCCGGAAATGGATGGCTACCGGCTGACCACCGAGATCCGCAGCGATGCGCGCCTGCGCCAGCTCTACGTGGTATTGCACACTTCGTTGTCGGGCAGTTTCAACGAGTCCATGGTGAAGAAAGTGGGGTGCGACAACTTCCTGTCCAAGTTCCAGCCCGATCGCCTTGTCGACGTGGTCAAGCAACGTTTGCTGCTGGATACCGCCACTGCGTGAACGTTGGGCCGGCCAGGTATAAGCTTGGCTTTTGGCATGACGCGAGGCAGCAGGGATGTTTCTCAGTGAGTTGTATCGATACCCGGTGAAGTCGGCGCAGGCGCAAAGCCTGGGGGCCTCGCCGGTGGGGTTGCTGGGCTTGCAAGGCGACCGGCGCTGGATGGTGGTGGAGGAAGAAAACGGACGCTTCCTGACTCAGCGGGCCTGGCCGCAGCTTGGCCAGATCAAGGCGTGCGATGACGACAGCGGCCAGTTGTTGCTGGAGGCCCCCGGGGTGGCGCCATTGCAGGTACCTGTACCCACTGCAGATGATGCCCTGCGTGGCGTGACCATCTGGCGCGACACCCTGCGCGTGCCGGACGCTGGCGATGCGGCAGCAGCCTGGCTGAGCGGGTTGCTGGGCAAAGCTGTACGCCTGGTGCATTGCCCGGAGCAGCGTGCGCGTTACCTGCCCAATGGTTATGGCTTCAACAGTGACCGGGCGGCGTTTCCGGATGGTTTCCCGTTGTTGCTGATTGGCCAAGGCTCGCTGGACGAGCTGAACCGGCGTATAGGGCGGCCCATGGAGATGCTGCGCTTTCGGCCCAACCTGGTGGTGCAGGGTGCTGAACCGTTTGCCGAGGATGGCTGGAAGCGCATTCGTATTGGCAGCTTGGAATTTCGTGTGCTCAAGCCCAGTGTGCGCTGCGTCTTTACCACCATCGATCCGGCTACCGGGGAGCGCAGTTTCGATCGCGAGCCGATGACCACACTCAAGACCTTCCGCGAGAAAGAGGGGGATGTGCTGTTTGGGCAGAACCTGGCGGTGGATGGCAGTGGGCGGTTGGAGGTAGGAATGGAGGTCGAAATCCTGGAATAGCGGTGATGCCTGCACCGGCTTTTTCGCGGGGCAACCTGCTTCCCCAGGTAATCCATTTCTCACAAGATAAGGGGATGAACTGCACCCCGGATGTTGGACACCCATCCAACACCGGGGTGCAGTTCAGGATCCTGTGGGAGCGGGTTTACCCGCGAAGAGGCCGGTACAGGCTCAGCAACACTCACATGTCATCGAAATACCGCTCATGCCAGTCCACCAGCGGCTGGGGCGCGTTCAGCTTCTGCCCATAGATCACCGAATACGACAGCACGTTCTGTACATACTGGCGCGTTTCGTCGAACGGGATCGACTCTACCCACACATCGAAGCTCAGGTGCTTGGCACCTTTGAGCCACTGGCGGACGCGCCCGGGGCCGGCATTGTAGGCCGCCGAAGCCAGTACCCGGTTGCCGTTGAACTGGCTGTGTACCTGGCTCAGGTAGGCTGCACCCAACTGGATGTTCTTGTCCGGGTTGAGCACCTGCGCTGGTGATGCCAGCGGAATGCTGAACTTGCGGGCGGTTTCCTTGGCGGTGGCCGGCATCAGTTGCATCAGGCCGCTGGCGCCCACCGGCGAGCGTGCGTCTTCCATGAACGCGCTTTCCTGGCGGGTGATGGCGAACACCCAGCTCGAATGCAGGCCGCGCACCTTGGCTTCGCGTACTAAAGTATCGCGGTGGGCCATCGGGAAACGGATGTCCAGGTCGTCCCAGTACTGCGCCTGGCTGATGGTGCGAATGGCCGGGAAGTACCAGCGCAGTTCATAACCCAGGCGCGCCTGGGCAACCATTTCGTCACGGGTGAAGTGGCGGCTGACGTGGTACCACTCGCGGCGCCCTTCGACGATCTGGCCACGGGCGTGGAATTCCAGTGCGCGCTGGATGCCCGGGGTGTTGCGCACTTTCCTGACCAGTTGCGGGCTCAGCAGCAGCGGCTTGTTGTTCAACTGATACGGCGTCTGCGCCCGGTCGGCGGCGAGGAAACCATAGAAGTCACGCTCACGCGCCACGGTCTTGTACAGCAGCGGGATCTGCGGATTGTTCGGCTGTGCCAGCTCCAGGCTGCGTGCCTGCCAGTACTTCCAGCGGCTGCTGCTTGCCAGGTCTTGGGGCAGGTGCCTGGTCAGCTCGTAGGCGTCTTCCCAGCGTCCCAGGCGCAGCAGCAGGCGCAGGCGCCATTCGCTGACCGTGTTGTCACGCAGCTCGGGGTCGTAGCGGGTCATCAGGTCGAGCGCGCGCGGGTCGTAGCGGCGTGCCAGGGTCAGGCCGATTTCGCGGGCGATGGCCACCTTTTCGTCGCGGGAGAAGTGCATGCGCTGCGCGTAATCGTCGAGCAGTGCCATGGCCCGCTCCGGGTCCTGGCGGGCCAGGCGGCGCAGGCCCAGGCTGACCACGTCGGACATTGCCTCGTTGGCCGGGGTGAAGCGCGACGGCTGGTTGAGCAGCTCAGGCTTTTGTGCCACTTCGACCAGCAGGCGCCCTTGCGGGCCTAGAGTGGTCAAGGTATTGACCAGGTTGTTGGCCAGGCCGTAGTTGCGTGCCTGGGCCGCCAGCTTGGTACGTTCCCAGCGTTTGCTCTCGGTCAGCTGGCCTTCAGCCGCCCACATGCCGAACAGCGTGTCGCACGCGGCAGGTTGCGACTTGCCGACGTTCCACAGCTTGTCGGCGGTGGCGTTGCCTTCGGCACGCAGGCCGTGGCTGAGCTGGTACTGGCCGTTGAGGCAGTCCAGTTCGGTGAAGTTGAGTTTGGGATCGTAGTACTTGACGAACGTGTCCCACTCGCCGCGTTCGGCCAGCCAGCGCAACCAGCGCAGCTTCATCCAGTTGGCCTGGGGCAGGTCGCCGTGCTTGGCGAGAAAGCCTTCGATCTCCTGGTTGCTGGCACTTTTGAGGCGGGCGGTGAGCTCGTCGTAGGCCAGGTACGGGGTCAGCGGATAATCGCTCAACGCCTGGGCATAACGCAGGTATGGGCCTTTGTCGCCCTTGGCCAGCGCACGCTTGGCCTCGTCATAGTACTGGCGTTGCAGGGTCAGGTCGGTGGCCTGCGCCGCGCAGGTGGCAGCGGTGAGCAGCAGGCAGGATGCAATATGTAACAGGCGGCTGCGCATGATACGTCCGGGCAGTTGAACCATGGGGAAGTGACGGCGGAGCCAGCACTGTTGGAAGCTATTGCCCTTAGCTTAGCCGTTTGCCGGCGGCGGGTGAAAGCACTGTGCTTGTATCGGGATATTAAGTTCGACCAGATGTCGCCGTGCGCTGCTCGATTGGCCTGGCGGATGCCCTCGGGTGCCAAGTCAGGTAGAATGCGCGCCCGATTTATGGAGACCAACATGACCCTGCTCAAATTCAGCGATGTGTCCCTCGCATTCGGCGCCATGCCGCTGCTGGACAAAGTGTCCTGGCAGATCGCTCGTGGCGAGCGGGTGTGCATCATCGGCCGCAACGGTACCGGCAAGTCGAGCATGCTGCGCCTGGTCAAGGGCGAGCAGAAGGGCGACGACGGCGAAATCTGGCGTGCCCCGGGCCTGAAGATCGGCGAGCTGCCGCAGGAACTGCCGGTGGCCGACGAGCGCACGGTGTTCGACGTGGTGGCTGCCGGGCTGGACGGTGTGGGCGAACTGCTGGCGCAGTTCCATCACCTGAGCATGAACATCCAGGGCGACGAAGACCTGGAAAAGCTCATGCACGTCCAGCACGAGCTGGAAGCCCGTGACGGCTGGCGCCTGCAGCAGGTGGTGGAGAGCACCCTCAGCCGCCTGCAACTGCCGGCCGACAAGACTCTGGCCGAGCTGTCCGGTGGCTGGCGCCGCCGCGTACTGCTGGCTCAGGCGCTGGTGTCGGAGCCCGACCTGCTGCTGCTCGACGAGCCGACCAACCACCTGGATATCGGCGCCATTGCCTGGCTCGAAGAGGCCCTGCGTGGTTTCAACGGCGCGGTGCTGTTCATTACCCACGACCGTTCCTTCCTGCAGAACCTTGCCACCCGCATCCTCGAACTGGACCGCGGCGGCCTGATCGACTGGAACGGTGACTACGCCAGCTTCCTGGTGCACAAGGAGGCCGCACTGGCCGCCGAAGAAACCGCCAACGCCCTGTTCGACAAGCGCCTGGCCCAGGAAGAAGTGTGGATCCGCCAGGGTATCAAGGCCCGCCGTACCCGCAACGAAGGCCGCGTGCGTGCGCTGAAGGCCTTGCGTGTGGAGCGTGGCGAGCGCCGTGAGCGCCAGGGCAAGGCCAATATCCAGATCGAAGCGGCGGAAAAGTCCGGCAAGCAGGTGATGGTGCTGGAAAATGTCAGCTTCCATCACCCTGACGGGCCGATGCTGGTCAAGGACTTCTCCATGGTCCTGCAGCGCGAGGACCGGATTGGCCTGCTGGGCGCCAACGGTACCGGCAAGACTACCTTGCTGAAGATGATGCTCGGCGACCTTGAACCGACCGCAGGCAAGGTAGAACGCGGCACCAAGCTCGAAGTGGCTTACTTCGACCAGATGCGCCATCAGCTCGACCTTGAAAAGACTGTGATCGACAACCTGGCCGAAGGTCGCGACTTCATCGAGATCGATGGCCAGAACCGCCACGTGCTGAGCTACCTGGGCGATTTCCTGTTCAGCCCCCAGCGTGCGCGCACGCCGGTCAAGGCGCTGTCGGGTGGTGAGCGTGCGCGGCTGCTGCTGGCCAAGCTGTTCAGCAAACCGGCCAACTTGCTGGTGCTTGACGAACCCACCAACGACCTGGACGTGGAAACCCTCGAGTTGCTCGAAGAGGTGCTGTCCAACTACAAAGGCACTGTGCTGATTGTCAGCCACGACCGGGCCTTCCTCGACAACGTCGTCACCAGCACCCTGGTGTTCGAAGGCGAGGGCAAGGTGCGTGAGTATGTCGGTGGTTACGAAGACTGGATTCGCCAGGGTGGCTCGCCGAAGCTGCTGGGTGTGACCGAGAGCAAGGGCGGCAAGTCTGCGCTCAACAGCGCGGTGGTGGAGAAGGTCGAGGCCAAGCCAGAGCCTGTTGCTGCGCCGGTGGTGGAAGAGGCGTCGAAGAAGAAGCTCAGCTACAAGCTGCAGCGTGAGCTGGAGATGCTGCCGGGGCAGATTGACGAGCTGGAACAGCGTATGGCTGAAGCCCAGGAAGAAGTGAATGCGGCGGGATTCTACCAGCGGCCGATCGCGGAAACCTCCGCAGTGCTGGCAAAAATCGAGAAGCTGCAGGGTGAGCTGGATGTATTGGTAGAGCGCTGGGCTGAGCTGGAAGGCTGATTGGCGTTAGTCTCTGCCGGCTTCTTCGCGGGCAAGCCCGTTCCTACAAGGGGTGTGCGATCCCTGTAGGAGCGGGCTTGCCCGCGAAGAGGCCGGTATTAGATCAGTCCTTCTTCAGCAATCGCACCGCCAGCACATCGCACGGCGCGCCATGCAACACGTCATTGGCCGTGGAGCCCAGCAGCAGTGCCAGGCCATGGCGCCCATGGCTACCCACCACGATCAGGTCGCACTTCTGGTCCTTGGCCAGTTGGTGGATTTCCTGGCGCGGTTGGCCATAGGTCAGGTGCGAGTCGCCGCGGTGGATCTCCGGGTACTTGTTGAACAGGCGGTCCATGCGCTCCTTGGCCTGGTCGAACTGCTGCTGTTGCAATTGTGACAGGTCCATTGGCACGTCGCCGCCAAAGGCCATAGCCATTGGCTCGACGATATGCACCAGCGATACCTTGGCGTTCGACGGTGCGGCCAGTGCCATGGCGCGCTTGATCACCGGGTCGCATTCTTCGGTCAGGTCGACGGCGACCAACAAATGTTCGTATTGCATGAGCGGTACTCCTGACAATCGCGATAGAAGAAGTATGGTCGCTTTCGGGCGGGTCTTCCGTGAAAAATGGCTAACCAGCTCATTTGCAACGCTTTCTGGGGTCTACTGATATGACGGTATTGCTGGTGGTGTCAATCCTCGCGCTGATTCTCAGCCCGCTTTCCTGGCTGCGCAGCTCGCGCAAACAGAGCGAGCAGATGAAGCTGCGCCTGGAGGCGCGGCGCATGGGCCTGGCCATGCAACTGGCGCCGCAGCAGTGGCCGCACTGGCTCGAGAAGCAGCCGCCAAGCCCTTGTCCGCAATACCATCGGGCGCGCCGACGTGGGCATGAAGACAGTTTCAGCTTCTGGCAGACAAGCCCGGGGGTGTGGTGCAACCAGTGGCGCGAACCCTGCGCAGACCCGCGCTTCATGGAGGCCTTGGCGCGCCTGCCGGCGAGTGTGTACAAAGTGGAGGCAGATGCGCGGATGATTGCCCTGTACTGGACCGAGCGCGGTGATACTGCTGTGTTGCAGGATGTTGCCTACGTCCTCGAAACCCTCGCCTGATATCTGCCTTGCACGGCCATTGTGGGAGCGGGCTCACCCGCGAAGCAGACACCGCGGTGCCTGGCACCGGCTTTGAAGGTGTTTGCGGGTGAGCCCGCTCCCACAGGGCCTGCGGTAACGTTGATAGCACCAAACGACAAAGCGGCGGCTTGGCATAACCCTGAAGGGGTGGGGTGCCAAGTCGCCGCTTTGCGTTCTGCTGTCGCAGAAAAGGCCAGGCAGGCCGGGTATTCATTCAAGCAAGTGGCAGTGTAGCCGCCCGAAGTCGCCGCGCAAGTGGAAAGTTGCAGTGTTCTGCCCATGCCTGTGGTCAATCGCTGACATGAATGCTCGGCGATCACTGTCATCATGTTTTGTACCAGGACGATACAACATGACCGGAAAGTCGTGTTTTCGCCGTGCGCGTGAGCATTTGACAACGCCGTTTTTTTCGGAGAATGTGTGCACACCCAAATCAAACGGGCGTATGAATTGAGCGTTTGTATGTCATGACGCCAAGCCATACTTCCGACTAGCGCGCTGACGGGTGTGCCTGGGGCAGGGCAGCTAGGCCTGCTTCTGCTGCAGCGATCGGCGTGTACAGTTCAGCTTCCATATCGTGGAGATCAGTTGATGATTTACGAAGGTAAAGCCATCACGGTTAAGGCTCTTGAAAGTGGCATCGTCGAGCTCAAGTTCGACCTCAAGGGTGAGTCCGTCAACAAGTTCAACCGCCTGACCCTGAACGAGCTGCGCCAGGCCGTCGATGCCATCCAGGCCGACGCCTCGGTCAAGGGCGTGATCGTCAGCAGTGGCAAGGACGTGTTCATCGTCGGCGCCGACATCACCGAGTTCGTTGACAACTTCAAGCTGCCCGAGGCCGAACTGGTCGCCGGCAACCTGGAAGCCAACCGCATTTTCAACGCCTTCGAAGACCTCGAAGTGCCGACCGTCGCTGCCATCAACGGCATCGCTCTGGGCGGTGGACTGGAAATGTGCCTGGCGGCCGACTACCGGGTCATGTCCACCAGTGCCAAGATCGGCCTGCCGGAAGTCAAGCTGGGCATCTACCCTGGCTTCGGCGGTACCGTACGCCTGCCGCGCCTGATCGGCTCGGACAACGCCATCGAGTGGATCGCCGCCGGCAAGGAAAACCGCGCCGAAGACGCCCTGAAAGTGGGGGCCGTCGACGCGGTGGTTGCGCCTGAGCTGCTCCTGGCCGGTGCCCTCGACCTGATCAAGCGTGCCATCAGCGGCGAGCTGGACTACAAGGCCAAGCGCCAGCCAAAGCTGGAAAAGCTCAAGCTCAACGCCATCGAGCAGATGATGGCCTTCGAGACCGCCAAGGGCTTCGTTGCCGGCCAGGCTGGCCCGAACTACCCGGCCCCGGTCGAAGCCATCAAGAGCATTCAGAAAGCCGCCAATTTCGGCCGCGACAAGGCCCTGGAAGTCGAGGCCGCAGGCTTTGCCAAACTGGCCAAGACCTCGGTTGCCGAAAGCCTGATCGGCCTGTTCCTCAACGACCAGGAACTCAAGCGCAAGGCCAAGGCGCATGACGAAATCGCCCACGACGTGAAGCAGGCAGCCGTGCTCGGCGCCGGCATCATGGGTGGTGGCATCGCCTACCAGTCGGCGGTCAAGGGGACCCCGATCCTGATGAAGGACATCCGCGAGGAAGCCATCCAGCTAGGCCTGAACGAGGCCTCCAAGCTGCTGGGCAACCGCGTCGAAAAGGGCCGCCTGACCCCGGCCAAGATGGCCGAGGCACTCAACGCCATTCGCCCGACCCTGTCCTACGGCGATTTCGCCAATGTCGATATCGTCGTCGAAGCCGTGGTCGAGAACCCGAAGGTCAAGCAGGCAGTGCTGGCAGAGGTGGAAGGCCAGGTGAAGGATGATGCGATCCTCGCCTCCAACACCTCGACCATCTCCATCAACCTGCTGGCCAAGGCGCTCAAGCGCCCGGAAAACTTCGTCGGTATGCACTTCTTCAACCCGGTGCACATGATGCCGCTGGTGGAAGTGATCCGTGGCGAGAAGTCCAGTGAAGTGGCGGTCGCCACCACCGTGGCCTACGCCAAGAAAATGGGCAAGAACCCGATCGTGGTCAACGACTGCCCGGGCTTCCTGGTCAACCGTGTGCTGTTCCCGTATTTCGGCGGCTTCGCCAAACTGGTCAGCGCCGGCGTCGACTTTGTGCGCATCGACAAGGTGATGGAGAAGTTCGGCTGGCCCATGGGCCCGGCCTACCTGATGGACGTGGTCGGCATCGACACGGGCCACCACGGCCGTGACGTCATGGCCGAAGGCTTCCCTGACCGCATGAAGGACGAGCGTCGCTCGGCTGTCGATGCGCTGTACGAGGCCAATCGCCTGGGCCAGAAGAACGGCAAAGGCTTCTATGCCTACGAAACCGACAAGCGCGGCAAACCGAAGAAAGTCTTCGATGCCACCGTGCTCGACGTACTCAAGCCGATTGTGTTCGAGCAGCGTGAAGTCACCGATGAGGACATCATCAACTGGATGATGGTACCGCTGTGCCTGGAGACCGTGCGTTGCCTGGAAGACGGCATCGTCGACACGGCTGCCGAAGCCGACATGGGCCTGGTCTACGGCATTGGTTTCCCTCCCTTCCGCGGTGGTGCGTTGCGCTATATCGACTCGATCGGTGTCGCCGAATTCGTCGCCCTGGCCGATCAGTACGCCGACCTGGGGCCGCTGTACCACCCGACCGCCAAGCTGCGTGAAATGGCCAAGAACGGCCAGCGCTTCTTCAACTGAGCGGTCAACGAGCTAGAGCGAGAGATTTGATATGAGCCTGAATCCAAGAGACGTGGTGATTGTCGACTTCGGTCGCACGCCAATGGGCCGCTCCAAGGGTGGCATGCACCGTAATACCCGTGCCGAAGACATGTCGGCGCACCTGATCAGCAAGTTGCTGGAGCGCAACGCCAAGGTCGACCCGAAAGAAGTCGAGGACGTTATCTGGGGCTGCGTCAACCAGACCCTGGAGCAGGGCTGGAACATTGCCCGCATGGCGTCGCTGATGACCCAGATTCCTCACACTTCCGCAGCGCAGACCGTCAGCCGCCTGTGCGGCTCGTCGATGAGCGCACTGCACACAGCTGCTCAGGCGATCATGACCGGTAACGGCGATGTGTTTGTGGTGGGTGGCGTGGAGCACATGGGCCACGTCAGCATGATGCACGGTGTCGACCCCAACCCGCACCTGTCCTTGCATGCCGCCAAGGCTTCCGGGATGATGGGCCTGACTGCAGAAATGCTCGGCAAGATGCACGGCATCACTCGTGAGCAACAGGATCTGTTCGGCTTGCGCTCGCACCAGTTGGCCCACAAGGCCACGGTCGAAGGCAAGTTCAAGGACGAGATCATCCCGATGCAGGGCTACGACGAGAACGGCTTCCTGAAGGTGTTCGATTTCGACGAAACCATTCGCCCGGAAACCACACTTGAAGGCCTGGCATCGCTCAAGCCTGCGTTCAACCCGAAAGGCGGTACGGTCACGGCCGGTACCTCGTCGCAGATCACCGACGGCGCGTCGTGCATGATCGTCATGTCCGGCCAGCGCGCAATGGACCTGGGTATCCAGCCACTGGCGGTAATCCGTTCGATGGCCGTGGCCGGTGTCGACCCGGCAATCATGGGCTATGGCCCGGTGCCCTCGACCCAGAAAGCCCTCAAGCGTGCCGGCCTGACCATGGCCGATATCGACTTCATCGAGCTCAACGAAGCCTTCGCTGCACAGGCCCTGCCGGTGCTGAAAGACTTGAAAGTGCTCGACAAGATGGATGAGAAGGTTAACCTGCACGGCGGCGCCATTGCCTTGGGCCACCCGTTCGGTTGCTCTGGGGCACGTATTTCCGGCACCCTGCTCAACGTCATGAAGCAAAATGGCGGTACCCTGGGGGTGGCCACCATGTGCGTCGGCCTCGGCCAAGGTATCACCACTGTCTTCGAACGCGTCTGATCGCGTAGCGGGACAGTAACCGGGGCCTTGTGCCCCGGTTTTGTTTTTTTCAGGTTTTATTCAAGAGGGTGGGCAACATGCAGATACAACCAGGCGTATACCGGCATTATAAAGGGCCTGAGTACCGTGTCTTCAGTGTTGCGCGGCATTCCGAGAACGAGGAGTGGATGGTGTTTTACCAGTGCCTGTATGGTGATTACAGCTTCTGGGTACGGCCACTTTCGATGTTCCAGGAGTCTGTCGAGGTTGACGGCGAGCAGGTGCCACGCTTTGCTTTGGTCAAGGCCGAAGAGGGGCTGCCTGGGTTGCTGGGCAAGTCGCACGCGTGATCGTTCGAGCTTGACCTCACACTTTTGCCACTATATATAGCGGTGCCGCGTCTGGCACCTGACGCGTTTTTCATCTTCAGATTCAGGAATACTCCGATCCATGGGCAAATCGCTGGTCATTGTGGAATCCCCGGCCAAGGCCAAGACCATCAACAAGTACCTGGGCAACCAGTACGTGGTGAAGTCGAGTATCGGCCATATCCGAGACCTCCCCACCAGCGGTTCGGCCAGCGCAAGCAAAGAGCCGGCCGCCAAGCGTGGCAAGGCCGCGGGTGAGGCTCCGGCCCTGTCGCCGAAAGAAAAGGCCCGCCGTCAGCTGGTGGCGCGCATGGGCGTCGACCCTGACCACGGCTGGAAGGCCAAGTACGAGATCCTGCCTGGCAAGGAAAAGGTGATCGAAGAGCTGCGCCGCCTGGCCAAGGATGCCGACACCATCTATCTCGCAACCGACTTGGACCGTGAAGGGGAAGCCATCGCCTGGCACCTGCGCGAGGCCATCGGCGGCGACGACACCCGCTACAAGCGCGTGGTGTTCAACGAAATTACCAAGAAGGCCATCCAGGAGGCCTTCTCGCAGCCGGGCGAGCTGGATATCGACCGGGTCAACGCCCAGCAGGCGCGGCGTTTCCTCGACCGCGTGGTTGGCTATATGGTTTCGCCGCTGCTATGGGCCAAGATTGCCCGTGGCCTGTCTGCTGGCCGCGTGCAGTCGGTAGCCGTGAAGCTGGTAGTGGAGCGCGAGCGTGAAATCCGTGCGTTCATTCCGGAAGAGTACTGGGAGATCCACGCCGACCTCGGCACTGCCAAGAACGCCAAGGTGCGGTTCGAAGTGGCGCGCGAAAAGGGCGAGGCTTTCAAGCCGCTGAACGAAGCCCAGGCCATGGCAGCGCTGGAGAAGCTCAAGGCTTCCAGCTACAGCGTGGTCAAGCGCGAAGACCGCCCGACCAGCAGCAAACCGTCGGCGCCGTTCATTACCTCCACCCTGCAGCAGGCGGCCAGTAACCGCCTGGGCTTCGGTGTGAAGAAGACCATGATGATGGCCCAGCGCTTGTACGAAGCGGGTTACATCACCTACATGCGTACCGACTCGACCAACCTGTCGGCAGACGCACTGGACATGGCACGCAGCTACATCGAGCGCGAATTCGGCAAGCAATACCTGCCGGATGCGCCGCTGGTCTACGGCAGCAAGGAAGGCGCCCAGGAGGCCCACGAAGCGATTCGTCCGTCCGACGTGAATACTCATCCGACCAAGCTCAGTGGCATGGAGCGTGATGCCGAGCGCCTGTACGAGCTGATCTGGCGCCAGTTCCTGGCCTGCCAGATGCCACCGGCGCAGTACCTGTCCACCAGCGTTACCGTGGCTGCCGGCGACTTCGAGCTGCGAGCCAAGGGCCGTATCCTCAAGTTTGACGGTTACACCCGTGTGCTGCCACAGCAGAGCAAGCCTGGCGAAGACGACGTGCTGCCAGAGATGGTTCAGGGTGAGGCGCTGAAGCTGCTGCAGATCGACCCGAGCCAGCACTTCACCAAGCCACCGGCACGCTTCACGGAAGCCAGCCTGGTCAAGGAAATGGAAAAGCGTGGCATTGGCCGCCCGTCGACCTATGCGGCGATCATTTCCACTATTCAGGACCGTGGCTATGTGACCCTGCACAACCGCCGCTTCTACTCCGAGAAGATGGGCGACATCGTCACCGAGCGCCTGTCGGAAAGCTTCTCCAACCTGATGGACTACGGCTTTACCGCCGACATGGAAGAGAACCTCGACGACGTGGCCCAGGGCGAGCGTGACTGGAAGAATGTGCTTGACGAGTTCTACGGCGACTTCAGCAAGAAGCTGCAGACCGCCGAGTCGAGCGAAGACGGCATGCGCGCCAACCAGCCAACCATGACCAACATTCCGTGCAAGGAATGTGGCCGGCCGATGATGATCCGTACCGCTTCCACGGGCGTGTTCCTTGGCTGCTCGGGCTACAGCCTGCCGCCAAAAGAGCGCTGCAAGGCGACCGTCAACCTGGTGCCGGGCGACGAGATTGCTGCGGACGACGAAGGTGAATCGGAATCCCGCGTGTTGCTGGGCAAGCACCGCTGCCCGATCTGCGCCACGGCGATGGATGCCTACCTGCTGGATGAGAAGCACAAGCTGCACATCTGCGGTAACAACCCGGATTGCGTTGGCTACGAGATCGAGGAAGGCAACTACCGCATCAAGGGCTACGAAGGGCCGAGCCTGGAGTGCGACAAGTGCGGTAGCGAGATGCAATTGAAGACAGGCCGTTTCGGCAAGTTCTTCGGCTGCACCAACCCGGCGTGCAAGAACACCCGCAAGTTGCTCAAGAGCGGCGAAGCGGCGCCACCGAAGATGGACAAGGTGGACATGCCTGAGCTCAAGTGCGAGAAGGTTGATGACACTTACGTGCTGCGCGACGGTGCTTCGGGCCTGTTCCTGGCTGCCAGCCAGTTCCCCAAAAACCGCGAGACCCGTGCGCCGCTGGTGCTGGAGATCGTGCCGCACAAGCATGAGATCGACCCGAAGTACCACTTCCTGTGTGATGCGCCGCAGAAAGACCCGGATGGCCGCCCGGCGGTGATTCGTTACAGCCGCAAAACCAAGGAGCAGTACGTGCAGTCCGAGGTGGATGGCAAGCCGACCGGCTGGAAGGCGTTCTACGACGGTGGTGCGTGGAAGGTTGAAGACAAGCGCTGATTCTTCAGTGCTGTAATTGGGGCTGCTTCGCAGCCCTTCGCGGGCAAGCCCGCTCCTACAAGGTTGTGCGCCGTATTTGAGGGCGCGCGATACCGGGTAGGAGCGGGCTTGCCCGCGAAGGGCCGCAAAGCGGCCCCAATCATTTATGATGCAGACACTTGCCTTGCAGCCTAATGGGAGGTCATTCGCAATGGCCCAGGAAACCTACACCCGCACCAACCAGAAACTTTTCTTCGCTGGCCTTGCGCTTGAGTCCATGGCCAAGGCTGAGCAAAGCCAGGCCATGAATGCCCAGGGCCTGGTCCAGGCTGAGCGCGAGTCGGCACTGTTCCATCTGTACGGCGCACTGCTGGGCATGTGCCATGAAATCGGCGCCTTCTACCGCCTGCCGGTGGTGGCAACGGTTGAGCAGGCCTTGGCCGACGACACCCTGAACGGCATTGCCATTCCGGAAGTGGCCGAGTTGCTGGAACTGGCTCGTCAGCGCGAAACCTGGCTGGCGCAAATGCTGAGTGCTTATGCCGATTTGTTCCGACCACCTGTCGCCAGGAAAGCGCCCAAAACCGATGTTACCCAACCACTGATCCAGGCCGTCAATCTCGATGAGCCTGAGCATCCAGCGCTGTCGCGTGCAGAGCTGGAAAGCTGGCGCAACAATCTCAAAGGCCTGGTGAGACGATTCCGCGACGCGTTGAGTGAGTGCTGATAGTTGCAACGGCTGGTACAATGCTGGCCTTTCGCGGAGAACTGCCATTTATGTCTACGTCGTTTCTGGAAATTGTCGAGTTGCCTGATGGCCGCATCGAACTGCGTCGCGCCGAGGATGAGGGCTCTCTGGTAACCCTGGATTTCTCGGAAGACGCCAAGGTATTCCTGCAGGGGCAGCACGTTGAAGTGGCCAAGGCCATGCTCAGTGTGGGTGTGCAGATGGCCGGCCGCCTGATGGATGGCGAGCTGGAGCGTGATGAAGGGCCGCGTGTGCTGCACTAGGGTTTGAACCCCGGAAGTGCAGCAGCGAATCAGGCTTTTTCAATTGACAGGCAAAGCCTGAACATCAGCCGAGGCGGATGTTCAGGCTTTGTGCATTTCCGGCACTGGCTGCGCGCAACAATTGCTGGCGTGCAGTGGCGTTGATGCTACCCAGCCAGCTGACCACTGTGTGGCTGAGGCCTAGGCGCAAGGCTTCACAGGCCAGCTGCAGCGGGCTTTGGTTGCTGCGAGGTTGCAGCAGCAGAATACGTTCACGGTTGAGGCCAGCATCGCGCAGCCAGGCCTGAGTCAGGCTGGATGGCGGGGCGATCAGGGTCAGCCAGCGGGTCTCGTCTTCTTCGCTCAGTTCGCGCAGTACCGGTGCCAGCAGGCTTTGACAGTGCCCGGCGGCGCCGCGCAGTGACAGTTCGCTGAACAGTTCTGGCTGGCTGCTCTTGCGTGCCAGTTCGCTGGCTTTCAGGCCAGGTAGTACGGGTTGAGCGAGGAATGCTTCGAACAACGGCAACTGGGCTTGCTCGGGTGCGTGAATGAACTGCTGCATGACGCCTCCTGGATCAGCGGCGAATGACGCCGACGCTCAAGCCCTCGATCACCAGTTCCTGTTCTTTCAGGTCGACTTCGATGGGGGCGAATTCGGGGTTTTCGGCCAGCAGCCAGACCTTGCTGCCTTCGCGCTTGAAGCGCTTGACGGTGACTTCGTCGCCGATGCGTGCTACCACGATCTGGCCGTTACGGGCTTCTCGGCAGGTATGCACTGCCAGCAGATCGCCGTCCAAGATGCCGACGTCTTTCATGCTCATGCCGTGTACGCGCAGCAAATAGTCGGCCTGGGGGTGGAAGAACGCAGGGTTGATGTTGCAGGATTGCTCGATGTGCTGTTCGGCAAGGATTGGCGCACCGGCAGCCACCCGGCCGATAATCGGCAGGCCGCTTTCTTCGGCCTTGGCTTCAAAGCCGGGGATGCGTATGCCGCGGGAGGCTCCCGGGGTCATTTCGATCGCTCCCTTGCGGGCGAGGGCCTTGAGGTGTTCCTCGGCAGCGTTGGGCGACTTGAAGCCCAGCTCCTGAGCGATCTCGGCGCGCGTCGGCGGGAAGCCGTTGTCTTCCAGGCAACGCTTGATGAACGCGAGAATTTCGGCTTGGCGTGGCGTCAGTTTCAACATGTTGTGCGCTCTGTCTTTTTGTACAGTGACTGGGATTATATACAGTACTGGATGCGCTGCAAGCCAAAAGGCGCAATAAACAGCAAAGGCGGCACTTGCAGCCGTCCGTCTGGCACTTTTAAATGGCGACCGCCCAGTCACCGAGCCTTGACAGATGCAGGGCTGAAACGTATGTTTCAAACACCTGTTTGTCTGGCGGAGTAGTCGGAGTAGTCATGGCCCAATCGGAAACCGTTGAACGCATTCTCGATGCTGCCGAGCAGCTGTTCGCGGAAAGGGGGTTCGCCGAGACCTCGTTGCGGCTGATTACCAGCAAGGCCGGGGTCAACCTGGCGGCCGTCAACTACCACTTCGGCTCCAAGAAGGCGCTGATCCAGGCCGTGTTTTCACGCTTCCTCGGGCCGTTCTGCGCCAGCCTGGAGCGTGAGCTGGAGCGCCGCCAGGCAAAGCCTGAGCACAAGCCCAGCCTTGAAGAACTGCTGGAAATGCTGGTAGAGCAGGCCCTGGCCGTGCAGCCACGCAGCAACAATGACCTGTCCATCTTCATGCGCCTGCTGGGTCTGGCCTTCAGCCAGAGCCAGGGCCACCTGCGGCGTTACCTAGAAGACATGTACGGCAAGGTGTTCCGCCGCTACATGCTGCTGGTCAACGAGGCGGCGCCACGCATTCCGCCGCTGGAGCTGTTCTGGCGTGTGCACTTCATGCTCGGCGCCGCTGCTTTCAGCATGTCGGGTATCAAGGCCTTGCGTGCGATTGCCGAGACCGACTTCGGCATCAACACCTCGATCGAGCAGGTGATGCGCCTTATGGTGCCGTTCCTGGCCGCTGGCATGCGTGCCGACAGCGGTGTCACCGACGATGCCATGGCCACTGCGCAGTTGCGCCCGCGCACCAAGACCAGTACCGCCACAGCCAAGGCCTGAAGGCTGGGCGAGGCAGGGCGCTTCCGCTAAGCTAGCGCCCATGCCCGATCTTGATCTGCTGCACATCTCCCTTGCCGACCAGTGCCTGTACGGCTTTGCCCGTGGCCAGTTGCGCGTGCGCGTGCCGGTTTCGACGGCGCGCAACGGAGCCGGTGAGCGCAATGGCTCGGGCTGTACGCCGTGCGGCATGCATCAGGTGCGGGCGAAGATTGGTGCCGGCCTGCCCCTGAATGCGGTATTGGCCGGGCGGCGATGGACTGGTGAGGTGTGGACGCCGGAACTGAATACGCAACACCCAGGCCGCGACTGGATACTCACCCGCATCCTCTGGCTCAGCGGCTGTGAACCAGGCGTGAACCGCCTGGGCGCGGTTGATACCTTTCGCCGCCTTATCTACCTGCACGGCACCCCGGACACGGAACCCATGGGCGTCGCGTTGTCCCATGGCTGCATACGTCTGCGCAACACCGACGTGCTAAGCCTGTTCGAGCGGGTACCGGCCCACTGCCCGGTGCGTATCGAGCAGGCCGCCTGCCCCCAGTGGGCTTCTCTGAAGATTTCAATGAAGGATTACCCATGACCGTCAGCCTGCAAGGCTCCCTGATGGTGGATATCGCCGGTAAATGGCTGACCGCCGAAGACCGCCACCTGTTGCGTCAGCCGGAAGTGGCTGGCCTGATCATCTTTGCCCGCAATATCGACAGCCCGCGACAGGTGCGTGAGTTGTGCGCGTCGATCCGTGCTATCCGCCCCGAGCTGATTCTGGCAGTGGACCAGGAGGGCGGCCGGGTGCAGCGTCTGCGCCAGGGCTTTGTGCGCCTGCCGGCCATGCGAGCGCTGGCTGATAATGACAATGCCGAATACCTGGCTGAGCAATGCGGCTGGCTGATGGCGACCGAGGTGCTGGCGGTTGGCCTGGACCTGAGCTTTGCTCCGGTACTCGACCTGGATCATCAACGCAGTGCCGTGGTTGGCAGCCGCGCCTTCGAAGGCGACCCGGTGCGTGCGACGCAACTGGCCGGGGCGTTCATCCGTGGCATGAATGCCGCGGGCATGGCGGCCTGCGGCAAGCACTTCCCGGGGCATGGCTGGGCCGAGGCCGATTCGCATGTGGCCATCCCGACTGATGAGCGCAGCCTTGAGCAATTGCGCCAGGTCGACCTGGTGCCGTTCAGTCGCCTGAGTGGGCAGTTGGCGGCGGTGATGCCGGCGCACGTCATCTACCCGCAAGTCGATAACCAGCCTGCCGGCTTCTCGCGGCGCTGGTTGCAGGACATTCTGCGTGGCGAACTGGGTTTTGACGGGGTGATCTTCAGTGATGACCTGTCGATGGCCGGTGCGCATGTGGTGGGTGATGCGGCCTGCCGCATCGAGGCGGCGTTGAGTGCAGGCTGTGACATGGGCCTGGTGTGCAATGACCGGGCGGCGGCGGAGCTGGCGTTGAGTGCGGCGCAGCGCATGAAGGTCACGCCATCGCCACGGATTGCGCGGATGCGCGGGCAAGGGTTTGCACGGACCGATTACCGGCAGCAACCGCGCTGGCTGGAGGCATTGGGGGCGTTGAAAGAGGCCCAGTTGGTCGACTGACTGGCGTTAACCTCTATTGGCCCCTTCGCGGGTGAACCCGCTCCCACAGGTACTGCACAGGCTTTGCAGCGGTGCGCTCTCTGTAGGAATGGGTGCACCCGCTCCCACAGGTACTGCACAGCCTTTGCAGCGGTGCGCTCCACTTTGTGGGAGCGGGTTTACCCGCGAAGAGGCCAGCACAGGCAATATGGACTGCCCCCAAGAAGTTGGACACCAATCCAATTTCTTGGGGTGTCCACATGAGCAAGTATTCAGACCAATTCAAGCTTACTGCCGTTCAGGCTTACCTGGAGAGTGGTGAAGGCTTCCGAACAGTAGCCCACCGATTT
>JAAIGF010113471.1_pt1 | contig 32850 bp, 28 predicted proteins | sample 6487441 | NCBI WGS metagenome assembly JAAIGF01 (sample SAMN13974129, study PRJNA590717) | phyllosphere metagenome | biome: pepper field; feature: multiple bacterial spot infested pepper fields; material: pepper leaves; isolation source: leaves from pepper fields | host: Capsicum annuum ... | reverse complement strand
GCGGCAGGCAGTCTGCGCCAGCTCGATCCGCGCATCACGGCGCGCCGACCCCTGCGGTTCTTCGCGTATGGCTGGGGCGAGGTGTCTGGCGAGCTGCCGCGCAAGCAGCACAGCGAGATGCTGGCCTGGCTGGCGGACCTGGGCTTCCCGGTCAACCGCGAGTACCGCGTGATGACGGGCGCCGCCGGGCTGATCGAGTTCTACGAGGGAATCGGCGCGCGCCGTCCCGGCTTGCCCTACGACATCGATGGCGTGGTCTACAAGGTGGACAGCCTGGCCGCGCAGCGCTCGTTGGGCTTCGTGTCGCGGGCGCCGCGCTTTGCGCTGGCGCACAAATTCCCCGCAGAAGAAGCCACCACCGAATTGCTGGACATCGAAGTCCAGGTCGGTCGTACCGGGGCTATCACGCCGGTCGGCCGGCTGGCGCCCGTGTTCGTCGGCGGCGTGACCGTCACCAACGCGACGCTGCACAACGAAGACGAAATTCGCCGCAAGGACGTCCGCATCGGTGACACCGTGGTCGTGCGACGCGCGGGCGACGTGATTCCGGAAATCGTGGCGCCGGTGCTCGAAAAGCGTCCCGAAAGCGCAGTCGAGTTCCTGATGCCCACCCATTGCCCGGTGTGCGGATCTGCCGTGGAGCGCCTGGAAGGCGAAGCGGTCGCCCGCTGTTCGGGCGGCTTGGTCTGCGCGGCACAGCGCAAGCAGGCACTGCTGCACGCCGTGCAACGGCGCGCGCTGGACATCGGCGGCCTGGGGGAGAAGCTGATCGACCAACTGGTCGAACGCGATCTGGTGCATACGGTTGCCGACATTTTCACGCTCAAGCCGGAAGCGCTGGCCGAGCTGCCCCGCATGGGCGAGAAGTCGGCCGAGAACGTCGTTGCCGAGATCGACAAGGCACGCACGCCGACGCTGGGCAGGTTCCTGTTCGCGCTGGGTGCCCGCCACGTCGGTGAATCGACCGCGCGTGATCTGGCCAAGTATTTCGGTTCGCTGCAGGCCGTCATGGACTCCAGCGAAGCCGCGTTGCTGGAAGTGCCCGATGTGGGCCCGGTGGTGGCGGCCTCGGTGCATCACTTCTTTGCCGAGCCGCACAACCGCGAAGTGGTCGATGCGCTGCTGAAGAACGGTGTGACACCGAGCAGCGAAGAAGTCACGCGAGGTGCCGCAGGCGAGGGCGTGCTGGCCGGCAAGACACTGGTGCTGACCGGTACCTTGCCCACGTTGTCGCGCGATCAGGCGGCCGAACTGATCCAGGCCGCGGGCGGCAAGGTCAGCGGATCGGTATCGAAGAAAACCCATTATGTCGTCGCAGGCGAGGAGGCCGGCAGCAAGCTGGCCAAGGCGCAAGAGCTGGGCGTGACGATTCTCGACGAAGATGGCTTGCGTGCCTTGCTCGCGGGCACGACGGAGTAGCACGGATGTACGCAATCATCGGAGGCAGCGGCCTCTACCAGCTCGCCGGTTTCGAAGTCACCCGCCGTCAGGTGGTCCGCACGCCTTATGGCGAGCCGTCCGGGGCGCTGACCTATGGACGCATCGGTGGTGGCGAAGAACTGGTGTTCCTGGCCCGGCACGGCTATGGCCACACCCAGGCCCCGCATCGCATCAACTATCGCGCCAATCTGTGGGCGCTCAAGCACGTCGGGGCCGACCGGCTGATTTCGGTGGCCACGGTCGGTGGCGTCAATCCCGAATGCGGGCCGGGCATGCTGGTGGTTCCCGACCAGATCATCGACTACACGCATGGCCGCGCGAACACGTACTTCGACGGCGGTGACCTGCCCATCGTGCACGTCGACATGACGCTGCCGTATTCCGAACCGTTGCGGGCGGACCTGATCGCTGCCGCCCAAGCGGTGACGACTTCGGTTCGTGGCGAAGGCGTCTATGGCTGCACGCAAGGCCCGCGTCTGGAAACCGCAGCCGAGATTCGTCGTCTGGCGCGCGACGGCGTCGACATCGTCGGCATGACCGGCATGCCCGAAGCCGCCCTGGCACGCGAACTCGACCTGCACTACGCCGCCCTGTGCGTGGTGACCAACCACTCGGCAGGCGTGGGTGAAAGCCGCACCGAGATCTCGCTGGACCAGATCCGCGAGACCCTGGATCGCACCATGTCGTCAGTGCACGACGTGTTGGGCCGCATGCTGGGCAGCCAGGCAGGCTGACCGGCGCGAGGCAGGCTTCACCGGCCTGCCGCATGATCGCCGCGCAGCGTCATCACGGCGCTGTGCACCGTCGCCACCGCCTTGCCGTCCGATCGCGTGATGTCGCAGACGTAGTGCGTAAGGGTGCGGCCCGCATGCACGGGCCGTGCATGGGCACGCAAGGTGTCCTGCCAGACCGGACGCAGGAAGGTCGCCCGCAAATCGATGCTGGTGAAGGACTCGCCCACGTGCATGTGGGTGGAGTGCGCCGTGCCGATGGCAGCATCGGCCAGTTCGCACAGCATGCCGCCATGTACCGTCCCTTGCTGGTTGCCGTGCAGGGCCGAATCGGCGTCCAGCTCGACGCACGCGGTGCCCAGGCCGATTTCCACCAGACGCAGGCCCAGCAGCCGGGAAACCTGCGTGGGATAGCGCATGTGGGTCTGGTGCTGCGGCAGCAGCGTGCCGTCCAGGCTGCGTTGCAGATACTCCAGCACAGGCAATGCCAAGGGGATCGTCATGGTCGCGGCTCCGCAGGTAAGGGCACCGTATCCACGGCAACCCGGATGTCCTGCCCGATCATGTCGCCCTACGATGGAACAATCAAAGAATTGTCCTAGGGACGCCCATGTGCGCCGCGCCCAACAGCCTGCACGTCGCCCAGCAGTTGGCTGCCGAGATCGCCGCCGGTGCCTTGCCGCCCGGTGCGCGTCTGCCGACACATCGCGCCCTGGCCAAGCGCTTTGGCATTGCCCGCGCCACGGCCACGCGTGCGTATTCCCAACTGCGCATGTTGGGCCTGGTGGTGGGCGAGACGGGGCGAGGCACCTTCGTCCGCGACCGGGCGCCGGCAAGCGGCTGGGACGCCGACGACGAGGCCCGGACCAGCGGCAGCATGGCCGATCTGAGCTTCAACCAGCCCCACGCAAGGACGGCCGAAACATTGCTGCGGCACACCCTCCGCAAGCTGGCGACGGCAGGCGATCTGCAGGGCTTGCTTCATCAGCAGCCCCCTGGCGGTCGACCGCATGAGCGACGTATCACACAAGCGTTTCTGGCCGGACAGGGCATCGACGCCGACGCTGAGCAGGTGTTCCTGGTGCAGGGCGCCCAGCACGGGCTGGACGTGTTGCTGCGCGCGATGCTCAAGCTTGGCGAATGCCTGGCAGCCGAGGCGCTGACCTATCCCGGGTTGCGCATGGCGGCGCAGTCGCAAGGTATTGCCATCGCGGCGATTCCAACCGGGCCGGCGGGGCCGGACCTGGATGGCTTGGCACGCGCATGCCGTCGTCGGGCGGTGCGTGCGATCTACCTGATGCCCACCGTACAGAACCCGCTCGGCTCGGTACTCGATGCGCAGCAAAGGCAAGGCATTGTCGCCATCGCACGCCAATACGACTGCTGGCTGATCGAGGACGCCACCTACGCCTTCCTGGCCACGCCTGCCCCGGTCGCGCTGGCCACTTTGGCGCCCGAGCGCACCGCATACCTGACCAGCCTGTCGAAAACCGTGGCCTCAGGATTGCGGGTGGGCAGCGTGGTCGTGCCGCGCGCGCTGGCGCCTCGCCTAAAAGCTGCCATCCGCGCTGGCATCTGGAGCCTGCCCAGCATCACGACAGCGGTGGCCACGCAATGGATGCAGGACGGCAGCGTGGCCAGACTGGCGGCACTTCAACGCGACGAGGGCCGTCAGCGCCAAGCGATCGCGCGTGAGATCCTGGCCGGCTGGCCGCTGGTGGGCCATCCGGCAGCGCCGTTCGTGTGGCTGCCGTTGCCTGACGATTTGCGGGCCGATCGCATTGCCGCCGCGCTGGCGCGCGAGGGCATCGCGGTGTCGCAGGGGCGGGCCTACAGCATCACCCGCCAGACGCCGCAGGCGCTGCGGCTGGCGCTGTCGTCCCTGCCGCTGCCACGGCTGCGCGAGGTGTTGACCACGCTGCGCCGGACGGTCGAAAACCATCCCATCTGACGGGCTGCCCGCCTTACAGCGCCTCCAGCAGATCCTTCTCGAATTGCCGCTGTCCGCGCGGGGTACTCAGCGTGTTGCCGCTGATGAGGAAGGTGTCTTCCACCCGCTCGCCCAGCGTGATGACCTTGGCGGTGATCAGGTTGACCTGATGGCGCGCGAAGGTGCAGGCCATGGCGTGCAGCAGCCCGTTGCGGTCGGTCGCGGTGACCGACAGGATCCAGAACTGATTGCGTTCGTCGGGCCGCAGTTCCACCGTCGGTTCGATGGGGAACAGCCGCGACTGGCGTGAGGCCCGGGTGCCCGGAATCACGCACGCGGCGCCTGCCATGTCGCTGTCGGGTTCCAGGGCCTGCGACAGTTCGTGTTCCACCACGCCCGTCATGGCACGGTGGTCGCTGGGCGTGCCGGGTGCCATCACCATGAAGGTATCCAATGCCCAGCCGTGGCGGGTGGTATGGATGTGAGCGTCCTGGATCCCCAGCGACTTGCCGGCGAAGTACGCGCAGATGCGCGAGAACAGATCGGGCTGGTCGCGCACGTACACCATGATCTGCAGGCCTTCGCCGGCCGGACCCAGGCGCGCCCGCACGATGGGCGTGTCCTGGCTCACCTTGTTGTACAGGTGGCGCGTGTGCCAGGCGATTTCATCGGCTTCGTGGCGTAGGAAGTAAGCCACGTCGAGTTCCTGCCACAGCGCATCGCGCGCGTCGTCGCGCAGGCCGCGCAGGCGCAGCAGACGCAGCGCTTCCTGGCGTCGCTGTGCCAGCACGGCGCGTGGATCGATGCGCTCGCCGCCCAGCGCGCGCAGCGTCAGGCGGTACAGGTCTTCCATCAGCTTGGCCTTCCAGGCGTTCCACACCTTCGGGCTGGTGCCGCGCACGTCGGCCACCGTCAGCAGATAGAGCGCGGTCAGGCGGCGCGGATCGCCCACCTGCTCGGCGAACTCGCGAATGGTGTCGGGATCGGACAGATCCCGCTTCTGCGCCACGGTCGACAGCAGGAGGTGGTTGCGGACCAGGAACTCCAGCAGTTCGGCATCTTCCTGTTCGATGCCGTGTTCGCGGGCGAACCGCAGCACTTCCACCGCGCCCAGCACGGAATGGTCGCCGCCGCGCCCCTTGGCGATGTCATGGAACAGCGCCGCCGCGTACAGCAGCCAGGTGCTGTCGAAATCCAGCATGAGCTGACTGCAGAACGGATACTCGTGCGCGTGCTCCGGCATGGTGAAGCGCCGCAGGTTGCGCACCACCATCAGCGTGTGCTGATCGACCGTGTAGACGTGGAAGAGATCGTGCTGCATCTGTCCGACGATGCGGCGAAACGCCGGCAGGTAGCGGGGCAGGATGCTCAGCTCGTTCATGCGTCGCAGTTCGTGGACGATGCCGCGCGGCTGCTGCAGGATCGACAGGAACAGCTTGCGGTTGATCGGATTGCGGCGGAACTGGCCGTCGATACGGTGCCGCGCATGCCAGATCGCCCGCAGCGTGCGCGCCGACATGCCGGTCAGCGCCGGGTGCTGCTGCATCAGCAGGAAGGCGCGCAGCAGCAAAGTGGGCTTGCGCTCGAAGGCGTCGTCCTGGCGGATGTCCAGCCGGTCGTGCAGGGCGCGGAAATCCTCGTCGATGTCGACGGCTTCCTCGCCCGGCCGGGGGAACAGACGGTCTTCCAGGTTCTGGATGAGGATGGTGTTCAGCTGGGTGACCAGCTTGGCCGCCCAGTAATAGCGCTGCATCAGCACTTCGCTGGCGCGTCGCGTCGGCGTGGCGGCAATGCCGTAGACATTGGCCAGCGTCGTCTGCACGTCGAACAGGACCCGGTCTTCGCGACGCTTGGCCACCAGGTGCAGTTCGATCCGCAGCCGCTTGAACGCCTGTTCGGCGCGGCGCAGATGACGCGCCTCGTCGGCGGTCAGCAGGCCGTTGCGGGCGATCTGCGTCCAGTTCTTGCCGAAGCCGGCCGCACGCGCTGCCCACAGGATGACCTGCAGATCGCGCAGACCGCCGGGCGACTCCTTGCAGTTGGGTTCCAGCGAGTAGGGCGTGTCGTTGTACTTGCTGTGACGTTGCTGCATTTCCAGGCGCTTGGCCCGGAAGAAGGCGCGCTCGTCCAGGCGCTCGCGCATGGCGGCTTCGAAGCGACGGAAGAGGGCGCGGCTGCCAGTCAGGTAGCGTGCCTCCAGCAGCGCGGTCTCGACGGTGATGTCCTGTTCCGCCTCCTGCACGCATTGCTCGATCGTACGAACGCTGTAGCCTGGCTCGATGCCCATGTCCCACAAGGCCGTGACGAAGTTGCCGATGCGCACTTCGTCCTCGGCCGTGGGGTCTTGCGCCAGCAGCACCAGCACGTCGACGTCCGAATAGGGGTACAGCTCGCCGCGGCCATAACCGCCCACGGCCGCCAGGGCGGCGCCCGGTGGCAGGGGATGGATCTGCAACAGTTCGACCAGCGCATGGTCGACCACGCGCCGAAGCTCGGCGAGCAGCGGGTCCGGTCGCAGCGTGTCGCGGAACGCTGCAATGGCGGCCGCGCGCTGGGCCTGCATCTGCGTGCGCAGGGTGTTCATGGCGCCGGCCGGGCCGGGGATCGGATCGTTCAATGCAGTCTCCAACGGCACGCGGCCGGCGGGTGGACGAAGCGCAGGCTCAGGCGGCGGGCGCTTGGACGAAAGCGGGCGGTGCCGGCATGCCGGGCGATACCGTCAGGATCTCGTAGCCGGTCTCGGTGACGGCGAGCTGCAGTTCCCACTGTGCCGACAGGCTGCGGTCGCGGGTCACGATGGTCCAGCCATCGGGCAATTCGCGCAGCTCGCGGCGGCCGGCGTTGATCATCGGCTCGACCGTGAACACCATGCCCGGCTGCATGACTTCGCCGGTACCGGCGCGGCCGTAGTGCAGAATTTGCGGATCTTCGTGGAAGCGTGCGCCGATCCCGTGTCCACAGAACTCGCGCACGACGCTGAAGCCGGCGGCCTCGGCATGCTTCTGGATGGCGGCGCCGATGTCGCCCAGGCGGTTGCCCGGACGCACCTGCTCGATGCCCAGCCACATGCATTCGTAGGTGATGTCGGTCAGGCGGCGCGCCAGGATCGACGGTTCGCCCACGTAGTACATGCGGCTGTTGTCGCCGTACCAGCCGTCCTTGATGACGGTGACGTCGATATTGAGCACGTCGCCGTTCTTCAGTACCTTGTCGCCCGGAATGCCGTGGCAGATGACATGGTTGACCGAGGTGCAGACGTGGCCGGTGAAGGGCGGATAGCCCGGCGGCGCGTAGCCGATGGTGGCCGAGGTCACGCCCATTTCATCCATGAACTGCTTGCAGAGCCGGTCGAGTTCGCCCGTGGTGACGCCCGGTTTGACGTGGGGAGCGATACGGTCGAGGATGAGTGCCGCCGCGCGGCCTGCTGCGCGCAAGGCTTCGATTTCCTGGGCGTTCTTGATGACGATGCTCATGCTGGGACGTGGACTTCCATTCAGTGATTGCGGGAGCGCTGCCGCGGGCAGCGCATAGGCGGAGTTTACTGCGCCGGCCCTCACTGCTGCACGGCAAGGCCCCGATCAGGCCAGGCGGGGTGGCGCAAATCCCCTGCAAAAAGCCGTGCTTGAGAAAAGCGCGCAGAAAATAGTAGAATCACGGGCTTGCCTGAATTTATTGGGCAAGAACTCGCGTGCCGCCCCACCCAGGGTGAGGAGCAAGCCGGCGTCTTCGATGCCAGGCGTTGTTCTTTACAGGAGGCGGTGCAAGAACCAACCCTCGGAGAATGCAATGTCCGTCACGATGCGCGAAATGCTGGAAGCCGGTGTCCACTTCGGTCACCAAACCCGCTTCTGGAACCCCAAGATGGCCCCCTATATCTTCGGCCATCGCAACAAGATCCACATCATCAACCTGGAAAAGACCATGGGTCTTTACCAGGAAGCCACGAAGTTCGTGCGCCAGCTGGCTGCTCGCAAGGGCACCGTCCTGTTCGTCAGCACCAAGCGCGCTGCCCGTGAGCTGATCGCTGAAGAAGCACAGCGTTGCGGCATGCCTTACGTCGACAGCCGTTGGCTCGGCGGCATGCTGACCAACTTCAAGACGGTCAAGACCTCGATCAAGCGCCTGAAGGACATGGAGCAGATCCAGGCCGAAGGCGGCACCGAGCGCATGAGCAAGAAGGAAGCGCTGCTGTTCCAACGCGAACTGGACAAGCTGAACAAGTCGATCGGCGGCATCAAGGACATGAACGGTCTGCCGGACGCCATCTTCATCATCGACGTCGGCTACCACAAGATCACCATCACCGAAGCCAAGACGCTGGGTATCCCGGTCGTCGCCGTGGTTGACACCAACCACTCGCCCGAAGGCGTGGCACACGTGATCCCGGGTAACGACGATTCGGCCAAGGCCATCGCGCTGTACGCCCGTGGCATCGCCGACGCCGTGATCGCCGGCCGCGAGCAATCGCTGCAGGAAGTGGTCGAAGCCGCCAGCGAAGGCAGCGACGATTTCGTGGAAGTCGAAGGCGAAGAAGCCTAATTCCACAATCGGACCGGTGTCACATCGGTCCGGTATCCTGACGCCGGTCGCGCCTGCAAGCAGGTCCGACCGGTTGCCGCAACCGCCGGCAATCAATCCCTTACCCCACCTGTTTCGTGCCTGAACTCGCGCGCCCATGCGGCTGCGCAGCGTGGCATCGAAGCACCGGAACACAATCATCAGGAGCTAGCATGGCTGCAATTACCGCTGCGATGGTCAAGGATCTGCGCGACAAGACCGACGCGCCCATGATGGAATGCAAGAAGGCACTGGCTGAGGCCGACGGCGATCTGGCCCGTGCCGAAGAGCTGCTGCGCGTCAAGCTGGGCAGCAAGGCAAGCAAGGCCGCTTCGCGCGTGGCCGCCGACGGCCTGATCGGCCTGTACGTTTCCGACGACGCCAAGCTGGCCGCCGTCGCTGAAATCAACAGCGAAACCGACTTCGTCGCCAAGAACGACGACTTCGTGCAGTTCACCCAGGACGTCGCCCGTCTGGTCGCCACCGGCAACCCGGCCGACCTGGCTGCGCTGGCTGCTCTGCCCCTGGGCGAAAGCACCGTCGAAGGCACCCGCACCGCCCTGATCGGCAAGATCGGCGAAAACATCACCATCCGTCGCTTCCAGCGCGTGCAGACCGAAGGCAAGGTTGCTTCGTATGTCCACGGCGGCAAGATCGGCGTGCTGGTCGACTACACCGGCGAAGAAGCCATCGGCAAGGACATCGCCATGCACGTGGCGGCCACCAAGCCCAAGGCCCTGGACGCATCGGGCGTGCCGGCCGAAGACATCCAGCGCGAGCGCTCGGTTGCCGAACAGAAGGCTGCCGAGTCGGGCAAGCCGGCCGAGATCGTCAGCAAGATGGTCGAAGGCTCTATTCAGAAGTACCTGAAGGAAGTTACGCTGCTGTCGCAGCCCTTCGTGAAGGACGACAAGCAAAGCATCGAGCAACTGCTCAAGAGCAACAACGCGACGCTCAAGCAGTTCGTGCTGTTCGTCGTCGGCGAGGGCATCGAGAAGCAAACGACCGACTTCGCAGCCGAAGTCGCGGCCCAGGCCGCTGCTGCACGCGGCTGATCGCGTCGGTGATGATCCGCTGCCGAAGGCGGCGGGTCGGAAGGGCTTCTGGCCCTTCGGGGGGCTGGTGTCCTGTCGTGGGACATCGGCCCTTGTCATAAGCGAAGCGTGTATCGTTTAGCGGTTGCACGCTTCGTATCGTCCGGGTAAGCCAGCCACGGGCGCAGGTCAAACAAGAAGGAAAACAACTGTGACGGCCAGCAAATACAAACGGGTACTGCTCAAGCTTTCCGGTGAAGCCCTCATGGGCGACGACGCTTTCGGCATCAATCGCGCCACTATCGCGCGCATGGTCGAAGAAATCGTCGACGTCACGAAGTTGGGCGTGGAATTGGCCATCGTCATCGGTGGCGGCAACATTTTTCGCGGTGTGGCGCCGGGTGCCCAGGGCATGGACCGTGCGACCGCCGACTACATGGGCATGATGGCCACCATCATGAACGCCCTGGCGCTGCAGGACGCCCTCAAGCGCAGCGACATCGATGCGCGCGTGCAATCCGCGCTGAACATCGACCAGGTCGTCGAGCCCTACATCCGCCCCAAGGCGCTGCGTTATCTGGAAGAAGGCAAGGTGGTGATCTTCGCCGCCGGCACCGGTAACCCGTTCTTCACGACCGATACCGCCGCCGCGCTGCGCGGCGCCGAGATCGGCGCTGAAATGGTGCTCAAGGCCACCAAGGTCGACGGCATCTACACGGCCGATCCCAAGAAGGATCCGAACGCCACGCGCTACAGCCACATCAGCTTCGACGAGGCGATCAATCGCCGTCTGGAAGTGATGGACGCCACGGCGTTCGCGCTGTGCCGCGACCAGAAGCTGCCGATCAAGGTCTTCTCGATCACCAAGCATGGCGCGCTCGGACGTGCCGTGTCGGGTGAGGACGAAGGTACCCTGGTCCACGTTTGAGTGCGGCCGGCCAACGAGCCGGCCATGCAATATGCAATTTAGGAGTCAGCGATGAGCGTATCCGACGTCAAGAAGACCACCGAAGCCAAGATCGTCAAATCGGTCGATGCCTTGAAGGCCAACCTCGCCAAGATCCGTACGGGTCGTGCGCACACGGGCATTCTGGACCACATCCATGTCGACTACTATGGTTCGCCCGTGCCGGTGAACCAGGTCGCCAACGTGACGCTGCTCGACGCGCGCACGCTGGGCGTGCAGCCCTTCGAAAAGAAGATGGCGCAAACCATCGAAAAAGCGATCCGTGATTCGGACCTGGGCCTGAATCCCCAGTCGTTCGGTGAATCGATCCGCGTGCCCATGCCCGCCCTGACCGAAGAGCGCCGCAAGGAAATGAACAAGCTGGTGCGCAGCGAAGGCGAAGACGCGAAGATCGCCGTGCGCAACCTGCGCCGCGAAGGCAACGACCAGCTCAAGAAGCTCGTCAAGGACAAGGAAATCTCGGAAGACGACGAGCGTCGTGGCCAGGACGAGGTGCAGAAGCTGACCGATCGCGGCGTGGCCGAGATCGACAAGCTGGTTGCACAGAAAGAAGCCGAGATCCTGACGGTCTGATGTCGGCGTGCGCAAGCCTTCGATTCCCATGAGCTCGACGCTCACCGTGCCGGACAGCGGCGCCATTCCCCGCCACGTTGCCATCATCATGGACGGCAACGGGCGCTGGGCGGCCCGCCGCCTGTTGCCGCGCGTGGCAGGCCATACGCGCGGCGTCGACGCGGTTCGCGCCGCTGTCGAGACCTGCGCCCGGCGCGGAGTGTCCTACCTGACGCTGTTCGCCTTCAGTTCCGAGAACTGGCGGCGTCCGGCCGATGAGGTGTCGCTGCTGATGCGCCTGTTCGTGCATGCGCTCGAGCGGGAAGTGGGCAAGCTGCACGCCAACGGCATCCGCCTGCGCGTGGTGGGCGATCTCGAGGCGTTCGAGCCCCGCCTGCGCACGCTGATCCGCGAAGCCGAGGCCAAGACGGCCGGCAATACCCGCTTGACCCTGACCATCGCTGCCAACTACGGTGGTCGTTGGGACGTGTTGCAGGCCACGCGCCGCATGCTCACCGAGCATCCCGAGCTTGCGGCCCAGCCTGCCGGCATCGACGAAGCGGCGCTCACGCCCTATCTGTCGATGGCCTACGCGCCCGAACCCGATCTGTTCATCCGTACCGGCGGCGAGCAGCGCGTATCGAATTTCCTGCTTTGGCAGCTCGCGTACACCGAGCTGTATTTCACCGAGTGCTATTGGCCGGACTTCGGCACCGAGGATCTGGACCGCGCCTTCGAGTTCTACCGTACGCGCGAGCGCAGGTTCGGGCGTACCGGTGACCAGCTGACCGCCAGCGGCGGTTCCTCTGCGTCGGCGGCTGCCGGCAGCTCATCCAAACCGGCCTGAACACTTGCTCAAACAACGCGTCATCACCGCTCTCGTCCTGTTCTTGTCTTTGTGCGCCGTGTTGGCGATGCCGGGACAGGTACCTTTCGCGCTGTACACGGTTTTCTTCCTGTGCTGCGCCCTGTGGGAATGGCTGCGTTTGACCTCGGGCGATCCCCGCAAGGATTCCCGTTTCGTGCCGGGCATGGTGTCCGCCGTCGTGCTGGCCGCCGTGCTCTTGCTCGCCCAGTTCTCGAGCAGTTTCCCGGAGATGGTGTCGCGCGACGCGCGCTGGATATGGATGGCGGCGTCAGCCGTGTGGCTGCTGGCCGTCCTGCCCATGCTGCGCACGGCTCGGGCCGATGCCCCGCCGCGCCACCTGGGCTGGAGTGCGTTCTCGTGGCTGGCCATCGTGGCTGCCTGGTCCGCCATCAATGCGGCCTACAGCGTTGGGTTCCTGTTCCTGATGTCGCTGGTCAGCATCGTGTGGGTGGCCGACATCGGTGCCTATTTCGCCGGCAAGCGCTTCGGCCGTCGCAAGCTCGCGCTGCATATCAGCCCGGGCAAAACCATCGAAGGCGCGATCGGCGGCATTCTGGCCGCCATCGTCCTCACCGTCATCAGTGCGTTCATCCCCGGCACGTTCGGCGAAGCGCTCAGTCATAAATGGACCTTGCCGGGCGCCGCCTTCATCGGCCTGGTGCTGGCGGGTCTGTCCATCGCGGGCGACCTGTTCGAATCGCTGCTCAAGCGTCGTGCAGGCCGCAAGGATTCCAGCGGTCTGCTGCCGGGCCATGGTGGCGTGCTCGATCGTGTCGACGCCATGCTGCCGGTGCTGCCGCTTGCCTTGCTGCTGGTCTAGCCGCACAGACTTCCTGAAGGTTTCGTGACCTCGACGATTTTTCCCCTGCTGGCCGACGTGCCAGGCGCATCTGGCGAGCCGGTACGCGTCACGGTTCTCGGTGCCACCGGTTCGATCGGGCAAAGCACCCTGGATGTGATCGCCCGCCATCCCGACCGTTTCCACGTTCACGCCTTGTCCGCCCATTCGCGGATGGACGCCCTGGCGGCTGCTGCGGCCACCAGCGGCGCGGCCGTGGTCGTCGTCCCCGACGATGCGGCGCGCGAACGTTTCCGTCATGCCTGGCAGGCGCTGGGCAATCCGGCTCCCGGGCCCGAGGTGCGCGTGGGCGCGCAGGCACTGGCCGACACTGCGGGCGATGCCGACAGCGATGTCGTCATGGCGGCGATCGTCGGCGCCGCCGGGTTGCCGGGTGCCCTGGCCGCCGCTGCGGCAGGCAAGCGCGTACTGCTGGCCAACAAGGAAGCGCTGGTCGTCGCCGGCAAGCTGTTCATGGAAACGGCCCAGCGCGCCGGCGCCGAACTCTTGCCCATCGACAGCGAGCACAACGCGATCTTCCAGTGCCTGCCGCAAGGCGAGGGCGCTGGCGCGTTGACGGCAGCACCTGCGGGCGTGCGCCGCCTGATCCTGACGGCATCGGGCGGACCGTTCCGCGACCGCGCGTTGGACACGCTGGCCGACGTGACGCCCGACGAAGCCTGCGCCCATCCCAACTGGTCGATGGGCCGCAAGATCTCGGTCGATTCCGCGACCATGTTGAACAAGGGCCTGGAAGTCATCGAGGCCCACTGGCTGTTCGCCATGCCGGCCGCACGCATTTCCGTCGTCATCCACCCGCAAAGTGCCGTGCACTCGCTGGTCGAGTACGACGACGGCTCGCTGCTGGCGCAGCTAGGTAATCCCGATATGCGCACGCCCATCGCCTACGGTCTGGGGTTCCCCGACCGAATCGATTCCGGCGTGTCGGCGCTCGATCTGGTCAAGCTCGGCCGCCTGGATTTCCAGGAGCCCGATCTGGCGCGTTTCCCGTGCCTGCGCCTGGCCTTCGAGGCCTTGCTGGCCGGGCAGGGCGCCTGCCTGGCGCTCAACGCAGCCAACGAAGTGGCGGTCGATGCGTTCCTGGCAGGGCGCCTGCGGTTCACCGATATCGCGGCGGTCAACGAATCTGTGCTCGCGCAGGCTGAACCATTTGCGCCCACCACCACTCCTACGCTGGACGCGCTGCTCGACAGCGACGCACGCATGCGTGCGCTCGCCGCCGAGCAGGTCGCCCGCCGCCCCCGTGCGGCCTGAACGACGGACTGAATTTTCATGCTGACCACCTTGGCCGCCTTCGCGCTGGCGCTTGGCATCCTCATCTTCATCCACGAGATGGGCCACTACCTCGTGGCCCGCGCCTGCGGCGTGCGCGTGCTGCGATTTTCGATCGGATTCGGCCGCGTCCTGGTGCGCCGCGTCGACCGCCACGGGACGGAATGGGCGCTGTCGCTGATTCCGCTGGGCGGCTACGTGAAGATGCTGGATGAGCGCGAAGGCGACGTGCCGGCTGCCGAGCGTTCGCGCGCATTCAACGCGCAATCGGTGTGGCGTCGCATCGCCATCGTCGGTGCCGGCCCGGTGTTCAACCTGGTCCTTGCCGCCTTGCTATACGCCTCGCTGAACATGGCGGGGGTCGAGGAACCCGCGCCCGTGGTCGATGCGCCTGCTGCGCAGACCATTGGCGCCCGCGCCGGCCTGCAGCAGGGCGACCGAGTCCTGTCCATCGACGACAAGCCGGTGGAGGCCTGGAGCGACGTGCGCTGGATGCTGCTGGACGCCATTACGCACCGCGCCGTGGCCAATGTAACGGTCACCGCTGCCGACGGCACGCAGGCCGTGCGTCGGCTTGATTTCGCAGGCGTGCCGCTGGACGACATGGAAGGCGACGTGCTGGCCGTGCATGGCGTGAAGCTGGTGCAGCCCAAGCCGGTGGTGCGTGGCGTCATCGACGGCAGCGTGGCCCAGGCCGCGGGCCTGCGCGAAGGCGACCGCATCGTCGCCGCAGGCGGCGTGGCGCAGCCTGGCGCCATGCAGTTCATCGAAATCGTCCGCGCGCATGCGAACCGTCCGCTGACGGTGGACATCGTGCGCGGCGGTGCGCCGATGGCCGTCAGCCTGCAGCCCGAAAACGCGCCCGACGCCCCGGCCGACAAGCCCGCCGGCCGCATCGGTGCCCAGATCGGCGGCGACGTCGAGATGGTGACGCTGCGTTATGGTCCGATCGACAGCCTGGTCAAGGGCGTGGTCCGCACCGGCGAAGTCTCGTGGTTCTCGCTGCGCATGCTTGGCAAGATGATCACGGGCGACGTATCGTGGCGCAACCTCAGCGGCCCGGTGACCATTGCCGACTATGCCGGTCAGACCGCGAGATTGGGCCTGGCGTACTACGTTGCCTTCATGGCGATGGTCAGCGTCAGCCTCGGCGTGCTGAATCTGTTGCCGATCCCGATGCTCGACGGTGGGCACCTGCTGTATTATCTCGTCGAAATCGTAAAGGGAAGTCCGCCCTCCGAACGCTGGCTCGATATCGGTCAGCGCGTAGGCTTCGGTTTGCTCATGACATTGATGACCGTCGCATTGTTCAACGATGTGGCGCGGTTACTGACTTGAGCGGCGCCCGGCTTCCCTCGATCCGGAACCCCATCGGCAAGGATGCCGCGCGGCATCGATGATTCCCGCTTCACAGATCAACCCAGGATTACGCATGTCATACCGCGTCCGGCGCGTGCCGCGTCTGCTGTCAGCCCTGTTTGCGATGGCGCTTGCGCCTCTCGCCCACGCTTTCGATCCCTTTGTCGTACGCGACATCCGCGTCGAAGGCATCCAGCGGACCGAGGCTGGCACCGTGTTCGGCTACCTGCCGGTCAAGGTCGGTGAGCGCTTCACGCAAGAGCAGGCCACGCAGGCGGTTCGCGCCCTGTTCGGCACCGGCTTCTTCCGCGATGTCCGCATCGAAGTCGAAAACGAAGTGGTCGTGGTGGTGGTCGACGAACGTCCGGCCATCGCCTCCATCGACTTCAACGGCATGAAGGAATTCGACAATGCCGCGGTGATCAAGTCGCTGCGCGACGTCGGCTTCGCCGAAGCACGCATCTTCGATCGCGCGCTGCTCGATCGCGCCGAACAGGAACTCAAGCGCCAGTACCTCGCCAAGGGCATGTACTCGGTCGAAGTGGTGTCCACCGTGACCCCGCTGGAGCGCAACCGCGTCGGCATCACCTTCGACGTGTTCGAAGGCGACGTGGCACGCATTGCCGACATCAAGATCATCGGCGCCAAGGCCATCCGCGAAAAGGAATTGCTCAGCCTGCTGCAGCAGACCACGCCGGGCTGGATGACCTGGTACACCAAGGCCGACCAGTACTCGCGCCAGAAGCTGCAGGCCGACGTCGAGACGATCCGCTCGTACTACCTGAACCGCGGCTACCTCGAATTCAACGTCGACACCCCCCAGGTGACGATTTCGCCCGATCGCAAGGACATCTACATCACCTTGTCCATCAGCGAAGGCGAGCCGTACAAGGTCACCGACGTGAAGATGGCGGGCGACCTGCTGGGCCTCGACGAAGAGCTGCGCCAGCGCATCACCGTCAAGCCGGGCGAAACCTTCTCGGCAGAGAAGGTCAACGCTTCCAGCAAGGCCATCACCGACCACCTGGGCGACCTGGGCTACGCGTTCGCCAACGTGAACCCGAACCCGGTGCTCAATCGCGAAGCCAAGGAAGCCGAGCTGACCTTCTTCGTCGATCCGAACCGCCGCGTGTACGTGCGCCGCATCAACGTCGGCGGCAACACCCGCACCCGCGACGTGGTGGTGCGCCGTGAAATGCGCCAGTTCGAGGCCGCCTGGTACGACGCCCGCAAGATCCAGCTGTCCAAGGAACGTATCGACCGTCTGGGCTACTTCAACGAAGTCCAGGTCGACACCGCCCCGGTTCCGGGCAGCCCCGACCAGGTCGACGTCAATGTCAACGTGACCGAAAAGCCCACCGGCATGATCTCGCTGGGCGTGGGCTACAGCAGCACGGACAAGATCGTGCTGTCGGCCGGCATGAGCCAGGACAACATCTTCGGCAGCGGCACCACCGCCGGCATCGAAGTCAACACCAGCAGCACGAACCGCACGATCTCGCTGTCGCAGACCAACCCGTACTTCACGCAGGACGGCATCAGCCGTTCGACCAGCGTGTACTACCGGACGCTCGAGCCGCTGACGAGCAACGACGGCGACTACCGCATCAAGACCGGCGGCCTGGGCGTGACCTTCGGCGTGCCGTTCTCGGAAACCGATCGCGTGTTCTTCGGCGGTACGGTCGAAACCAACTCGATCGACCTGTTCGACAACAGCCCGGGCGTCTACGAAGACTACGTCAACGAATTCGGTCGCTCCAGCAAGGCGTTCATCGCCTCGGTGGGTTGGGCCAACGACCAGCGCGACAGCGGCCTGGCGCCCACGCGCGGCACCTACAAGCGTGCCAACGCCGAATCGGCGATCCTGGGCGATCTGCGCTACTACAAGCTGACCTACCAGCACCAGTACTACTGGCCGCTGACCCGCACCATGACGCTGGCCCTCAACGGCCAGATCGACTACGGTAAGGGTTACGGTGACAAGCCCTATCCGCTGCTCAAGAACATGTATGCCGGTGGTATCGGCTCGGTTCGCGGCTTCGAAGCCGGCTCCCTGGGTCCGCGCGACCGCAAGAACAACGACAGCATCGGTGGCGCCAAGCGCGTCGTCGGTAATGCCGAACTGCTGCTGCCGTTCCCCGGCACCCAGCAGGACCGCACGCTGCGCTGGTTCCTGTTCGCCGACGCCGGCCAGGTGTACGCCAACGACCAGAACATCGACCTGGGTGAACTGCGTTACTCCACGGGTGTGGGCCTGAGCTGGCAATCGCCGATCGGTCCCTTGAAGGTATCCATCGGCCAGGCGCTCAATGCCAAGGACGGGGACGACAAGGCAGCATTCCAGTTCCAGATCGGCACCGGATTCTGACCTTGAACAGTTGGCCGATTTCGGCCTGCTACAGCCGCTTACGGTTACCGCGCTGCCCCTCCAAGCAGCAGGTAACCGAAAATGGCAAAATAACCAATTGATTTTTGAAGCCAGAGAGACTTACATGATTCGCACGCTTCTGTCGTCCGCCAGCAGCTTGGTCCCGTGCGCTGCCAAGGCATCCTCCCGCGCACTGGTCGCCGTTGTGCTGGCAGGCGCAGCTGTCGGCGCTGCCAATGCGCAGAGCGCGAAGATCGGGTTCGTGAACACCGACCGCATCTTCCGCGACGCCGCGCCTGCCAAGGCCGCGCAATCGAAGATCGAAGCCGACTTCAAGAAGCGCGACGCCGAACTGCAGGACATGGCCGCACGTCTGCGCTCCTCGTCCGATCGTCTGGACAAGGACGCCGCCGTTCTGTCGGAAACCGACCGCGTTCGTCGCCAGCGTGAACTCAGCGACCTCGACAAGGACTTCCAGCGCAAGCGCCGTGAATTCCAGGAAGACCTGAACCAGCGCCGCAACGAAGAACTCGCCCAGGTTCTCGACCGCGCCAACCGCGTGATCAAGCAGATCGCCGAGCAGGAAAACTACGACCTGATCCTTCAGGAAGCCGTGGTCGTCAGCCCGCGCGTGGACATCACCGAGAAGGTGATCAGCGCGTTGAACGCTGGCGCCAAGTAAGCTCAGGACCATGCGGTCCGCGCGCGGCAACGCGGCGGAGCCGCGCCGTTCCGCATGCCAATCCTACTGTCTGCAGACCACGCGCCGCGCCTCGACGAACTGCTCGAAGCCGCCGACACCACTGGCCTGACCTGGCGTATCGAATCCGACGAAGCCGCGATGCCACGCATCGCGGGCGTCGGCACGCTCGCTGGCGCCGGTGAGTCGGAACTCGCGTTCCTTGCCAATCCTCGCTACGAACATCAGCTCGACGCCTGTGGCGCCGCGGCGGTCATCGTCGCGCCAGCCGTGGCGGCCGCGCATCGCATGCGCCGGGCCGAAACCGGCAGCGCGCCGCTGATCCTGGTCGCTTGTGCCGAGCCGTACCTGCTGTATGCGCGCATCGCGCAGTGGCTGGAACGCGCCCAGCGCGGCCACCTGGCGCGCGGCGTGCATCCCTCGGCGGTCGTCGGTGACGTGTCGCTGGGGCAGGGCGTTCGTATCGGTCCGCTTGCCGTCATCGAAGACGGCGCCATCATCGAAGACGGCGTCATCATCGGCGCAGGCTGCTTCATCGGCGCCGGTTCGCGCATCGGTGCCGACAGCCTGCTGCATCCTCGCGCCACGCTGTATCGCGGCACCAGCATGGGGCCACGGGCGATCATCCACAGCGGCGCCGTGCTGGGTGCGGACGGATTCGGCTTTGCGCCCGATCCGCACAACCCCGATGTCGTGTGGAGCAAGATTCCGCAGTTCGGCAACGTGACGATCGGCGCCGACGTCGAAATCGGCGCCAATACCACCATCGATCGCGGCGCGCTCGACGATACGCGCATCGGCGACGGGGTGAAGCTCGACAACCAGATTCAGATCGGCCACAACACGCAGATCGGCGCGCATACCGCGATGGCCGGCTGCGTCGGCGTCGCAGGTTCGGCCACCATTGGCGAACGATGCACCTTCGGCGGCAGCGCCATGATTCTGGGCCACTTGAAGATCGTGGATGACGTCCACATATCGGCCGCCAGTTTGGTGATGTCGAGCATCGACAAACCCGGTCGTTATACGGGCGCCTTCCCGCTGGATGAACACCGGGATTGGGAACGCAATGCTGCAGTGCTGCGCCAGCTTGCGCGCCTGCGCCGCCGTATTCAGGCACTCGAAGAATAAAATCGCGCCGGCGTCAGAAACGCCGGTCATCCAGCTCACGGAAATGCCATGGATATCAAGAAAATCCTCGATCACCTCCCGCATCGTTATCCGATGCTGCTGGTCGACAGGGTCCTCGAAATGGAGTCGGGGAAATCGATTACCGCGTTGAAGAACGTGACGATCAACGAGCCGTTCTTCATGGGGCATTTTCCGAATCACCCGGTGATGCCGGGTGTTCTGATCCTCGAAGCGCTGGCCCAGACGGCGGCGATCCTGTCGTTCACGTCGGCCAACGACAAGGCCAATCCGAATGCCGTCTATTATCTGGTCGGCATCGATTCGGCACGCTTCAAGCGCCCGGTCGTGCCGGGCGATCAACTGATCCTGAAGATCGACGTACTGCGCGTGACGCGCGGCATCTGGAAATACTCGGGCAAGGCACTGGTCGACGATCAGGTCGTCAGCGAAGCCGAGCTGATGTGCACGATGCGTAACGTCGCCGACGAGTGACCTGCCAAACCCTCCGCGCACCTGCCTGGCCGCGTGCGCGGAACTTCCTGGAGGTGCGCGCATGACGCGAATTCATCCCACCGCCATCGTCGATTCCGCCGCTCAGCTAGACAGCAGCGTGACGGTCGGCGCCTATACCTTGATCGGTCCGAACGTGCGGATCGATGCAGGCACCGAAGTCGGCCCGCATTGCGTGCTCGACGGCCACACGACGATCGGGCGCGACAACCGGATTTTCCAGTTCTGCTCGATCGGCGCGGTGCCGCAGGACAAGAAGTACCGCAACGAGCCGACCCAGTTGCAGATCGGCGATCGCAACGTCATCCGCGAGTTCGCCACCTTCCACGTCGGCACGACGCAGGACGACGGCATCACGCGCCTGGGCGACGACAACTGGATCATGGCCTACGTGCATCTGGCGCACGATTGCAAGGTCGGCAACAACACGATCTTCGCAAACAACGCCCAACTGGCCGGTCACGTCACGGTTGGCGACCACGTCATCCTCGGCGGCTTCACCACGGTTCACCAGTTCGTGAAGATCGGTGCGCACGCCATGACGGCGCTCAGCACGGTATTGCTGCAGGACCTGCCGCCGTATGTGACGGCCGCTGGCAACGTTGCGCGGCCGGTCGGCATCAACGCCGAAGGGCTCAAGCGCCGCGGGTTCACGCCTGAGCAGATCACCAACCTGCGTGGTGCGTTCAAGCAGCTTTACCGCGAAGGCCTGAGCCTCGCGGATGCGCGCGCCGCCATCGTGGCACGACGCGACGCCGCGCCCGAATCGGCCGATGTGCTTCAGGTCACGCTCGACTTCATCGATACCGCGACGCGCGGCCTCGTGCGCTGATGGCCGTGTCGTCCGCCGATGCGCGCGCGATCGGCATGGTCGCCGGCGAACCGTCCGGTGACCTGCTTGCCTCGCTCGTCATCGAGGGTTTGAAGATCCGCCAGCCTGATGTGTCGGTGGCCGGTATCGGCGGCCCGCGCATGGTGGCGCAGGGGTTCGACGCCTGGTATCCCATGAGCAAGCTGTCGGTCTTCGGCTATGTCGAAGCGCTGCGCCATTACCGCGAGATCATCGGGATTCGAAACGCCGCACGCGATCGCTGGCTGGCAACGCCGCCATCGGTATTCGTCGGCGTGGACGCGCCCGATTTCAATTTCGGGCTCGAAACCCAGTTGCGTGAGCGGGGCGTGCCGACCGTGCATTTCGTCAGCCCGTCGATCTGGGCCTGGCGCGGTGAACGCATCCACAAGATCAAGCGTGCCGTGTCGCGCATGCTGGTGCTGCTGCCGTTCGAAGAGAAAATCTATCTGGATGCCGGTGTCCCGGTGAGCTACGTCGGTCATCCGATTGCCAGCACCATCCCGATGGAGCCCGATCGCGACGGTGCCAGGGCACGCCTGGGCCTGTCGGCCAACGATCGCGTGCTGGCGCTGATGCCTGGCAGCCGCCGGGGGGAAATCCGCCATTTGGCTGCCCGCTTCCTGGAAGCCGCACATCTGCTGCGCAAGCGTGACCCAGCGCTGAAAGTGCTGGTGCCCATGGTCAACGCCGAACGGCAGGCCCAGTTCGACGCCGTCCAGGCCAGTCTGCCTGAAGCCGTGCCGGTGCAATGCGTCGCCGGTGGCACGCACGATGTGCTCGCGGCCTGTGACGCGGTGCTGGTCGCCAGCGGCACGGCCACGCTCGAAGCGGCGCTGTTCAAGCGCCCGATGGTCATTTCCTACGCGGTGAGCGGTCTTAGCTGGTGGCTGTTGAAGAACAAGGGCTACCTGCCCTGGTATGGTTTGCCGAACGTGTTGGCGCGCGACTTCGTCGTGCCCGAACTCATTCAGCATGCCGCCACGCCCGAAGCCCTGGCCGAACACACCTGGCGCGCACTGACGGACGATGCACTGGCAGAATCCCTGCGCCAGCGCTTCACCATCCTGCACGACGACCTGCGCCGCGACACCGCGGCACTGGCCGCCGAAGCCATCCTTGCTACTGCCAATGGTCCTGCCTGACATGGCAAAACGAACGAACACCAAGGCTGCGCCGCAGCAAAGCCTCGACTGGACCACCCCCGACGCCAGCCTGCTCCTGCATGTTGCAGGCGTGGACGAAGCGGGCCGTGGCCCCTTGGCGGGCCCGGTCTACGCGGCGGCGGTCATCCTCGACCCGGCGCGTCCCATCGCGGGCCTGAACGATTCCAAGGTGCTGTCCGAAGCCACGCGGATGACGCTCGCACCGATTATCCAGGCGCAATCGCTGGCTTGGTGCATTGCCAGCGCAAGCGTCGACGAGATCGATTCCATCAACATCCTGCAGGCCACCATGCTGGCCATGCAGCGCGCCGTCGAAGGCCTGGCGCGGGCGCCCGATCTTGTTCAGGTCGACGGCAACCGACTGCCGGTTCTGCGCCATCGTGCGGAAGCCGTCATTGGTGGGGATGCACTGGTGCCGGCCATTTCGGCGGCATCGATTCTTGCCAAGACCGCGCGCGACGCCGAGCTGATGCAGTTGCATGCGATGTATCCAGGTTACGGATTCGACCGCCACAAGGGCTACGGCACTGCCTTGCACCTGGATCGCCTGAGTTCGCTGGGCCCGTGCCCCGCGCATCGCCGCAGCTTCGCGCCCGTTCGTAATCGGTTGGCGCAGGTATGAAGCACATCGCCTCACGCGACAACGCCGAATTCAAGGCGTTGCGCCGGCTGGTCGATCAGCCGGCCGCGCGCCGCCGGCAGGGGCAGGCCGTGCTCGAAGGCGTGCATTTGTGCCAGAGCTGGCTACAGTTCCAGGGCTTGCCTGAACTTGCCATCGTCGATGCCCGCCGCGCCGACCGGCCGGAAATCCGGGCCTTGATCGACGCAATTCCCGAAACATCGTTGCGGGTGCTAGACGCCGGCCTGATCGATGCGCTGGAAAGCGTACCGGCAGGGCAGGGCGTGTTGTTCGTCGTACCCGTGCCCTCGCTGGAATTACCTGTGCGTGTGACGCAATCCTGCGTGTGGCTCGATCGCGTGCAGGACCCGGGCAATGTCGGTTCCATCCTGCGCAGTTGCGCCGCTGCTGGCATCCGCGAGGTCTTCCTCTCGGCCGACACCGCGCATGCCTGGTCGCCCAAAGTGCTGCGCTCGGGACAGGGGGCACATTTTTCGCTACGCATCCACGAGCAGGTCGATTTGCACGCGTTGGTGCAGGCTACCGACATCCCCATGATCGCCACCACCCTGGCGCATGCGGACAGCCTCTATGCATCGGCCTTGCCCGCAGTGGCAGCCTGGATTTTTGGTAACGAGGGTCACGGGGTTCACCCCGCGTTACAAGGTGCGGCCACTCGACGCGTGTACATTCCTCAGGAGGCTGCGGCCGAGTCGCTGAACGTTGCGGCCGCTGCAGCCGTTTGCCTGTTCGAACAGCGCCGCCAGTCATTCGTCGTTACATAAGCGACCGGGCGACGGCCAGCGCTGCGCCAGGCCGTACGAACGCTCAGGTCCAATGCATGTCCGATGCCCCCAAGGCGGCACTGCCGTCTACACGTTCCGCGCTGGTCGCCTGTCACGAGTGCGATGAGCTGCAGCAGGTGCGCCCGCTCGCGCGTGGCGAAGTCGCGCACTGCGTGCGCTGTGGCGCGGCGGTTGCAGAAGGCGAGCGGTGGCCGCTGGAGCCCTTCGCCGCCTTCGTCGCCACCACGCTGGTGGTCTTCCTCGTCGCCAATGCCTTTCCCATCGTCGCCATGGAAGTGCAGGGCTCGCGCATCGAAACGACCTTGTTCGGCGCAGTGTTCACGCTGTACCAGCAGCATCGTGATTTCCTGGCGTTGCTGGTCCTCATCACCACGATAGGCGCCCCCTTGCTCGAACTCAGTCTGCTGCTGGTCGTGCTGGCGTCGGTCCGCAAGCATGCCGCGCAACGCTGGTTCCGCCTGACGCTGCGGCTGGTCCAGGTGCTGCGTCCCTGGAAGATGATCGAGGTATTCATGCTGGGGGTGCTGGTCGCCCTGGTGAAGCTGTGGTCCATGGCGACCATCATTCCCGGCGTCGCGTTGTGGGCCTTCGGTTTCCTGACCTTCATGCTGGGTGGCGTGTCCATGTTCGACCCGCACCAGATCTGGCGACGCGTGCCCTTGATGAAGGTGAGCCGGTCATGAGCACCCACCCGCCCACCTTGCCGGAATCGGGTTCCTCCCTGCAGCCAAATCATGCGCAGCCACCCCATGCACAGCCCGCCCACGAGATTCGCGACGACGATCCCGGTCCGTCTGCCGCATCGCGCGGCCTGGCGAGCTGCGGCACATGCGGCCTGGTGTCGAAGATGGAGCCAGGCGTCCCGGCTCACTGCCCGCGTTGCGAATCGCGCCTGTACATGCGAAAGCCGGACGCCATTGCGCGCACCTGGGCGCTGCTGATCGCCGCCTACATCCTCTACATCCCCGCCAACCTTCTGCCCATGATGGAGACGCGCACCTTCTTCGGCGTGCAGCAGGACACCATCATGAGCGGCGTGGTGCTGTTCTGGACCTCCGGTTCCTGGGTGCTGGCCATCATCGTCTTCACGGCGAGTTTCCTGGTGCCGCTGCTCAAGCTGATCGCGCTGACCTATCTGCTCATCACCGTGCAACGCGGGTCCATTGCCGAACCCGTTTACCGCACGCGCCTCTACCGCATCGTCGAATTCATCGGACGCTGGTCCATGCTCGACGTGTTCGTGGTGGCGCTGATCGTCGCGCTGGTGCAGATCCGTTCCCTTGCCTCCATCAGCGCGGGAGCCGGCACGACCGCCTTCGGCGCGGTGGTCGTGCTGACGCTATTGGCGTCACGCTGTTTCGATTCCCGTCTGATCTGGGATCACGTTCGTCGAGAGTCCACCCATGAATGAGTCCGGCAACCCGTCCACTTCCACCAGCGCCTTGCCGCAAGCGCGTGCTGTACGCCCCCATCGCTGGGTGCCGTCACTGATCTGGCTGGTGCCGCTGCTCGCCGCGGCCATCGGCCTGTCGCTGTTCATCAAGTCGCTGAGCGAACGTGGTCCCGAGATCACCATCACCTTCCTGAAGGCCGAAGGGCTGGAAGCCGGCAAGACGCAGGTCAAGTACAAGGACGTCGACATCGGCCAGGTGACCAGCGTGCGCCTGTCCGACGACAAGACGCGCGCCGTTGCCGTCGTGCGTCTGGACAAGCAGGCCGCCAGTTTCGCTGTCCAGGGAAGTCGTTTCTGGGTGGTGCGACCGCGCGTGGGGGCGGGTGGCGTCAGCGGCCTGGGGACCTTGTTCTCGGGCTCCTACCTGGGGGTCGATGCGGGCACCTCGGAAGAGCGGCAGACCGAGTTCGTCGGCCTGGAGGTGCCGCCACCGGTGACCGCCGATGTGCCGGGCAAGCGTTTCGTTCTGAAGAGCAGCAACCTGGGTTCGGTGGACATGGGATCGCCCATCTACTACCGCCGCCTGCAGGCCGGCCAGGTCATCGGCTTCCAGCTGGACGAGACGGGTCGCGCGGTCGACGTGCTGGTGTTCATCAACGCGCCGTATGACCGCTACGTCACCGAAGACACCCGTTTCTGGCACGCCAGCGGCCTGGAGATCCAGGTGGGCGCATCAGGCCTGAACGTCGACACGCAGTCGCTGGCAAGCCTGGTGGCCGGTGGCCTGGCCTTCCAGGAACCGCCTGACACCGAACTGGGTGCCCCCGCACCGGAACAGTTCCGCTTCAATCTGGCCGAAAACCAGGCCGAAGCGATGAAGAACGAGGCCGGCGCCATTACGGCGGTTGCGTACTTCCCGCAGTCGCTGCGCGGCCTGTCGGTGGGCGCGCCCATCGACTTCCGTGGGGTGGAGGTGGGCGAGGTCGTGGACATCGACATGCGCTACGACCGCGAAAAGCGCAATTTCATCCAGCCCGTGACGGTCAAGATCTACCCCGACCGCTTCTTCACCCGCGACACCAAGGACGGCCGCAAGTTGCTGGACGGCATGGTGCAACGCGGCTTCCGCGCGCAACTTCGCCAAGCCAACCTGCTGACCGGTCAGCTTTACGTCGCGCTCGATTTCTTCCCCAAGGCGCCTGCCGTCAAGGTCGATCCCAACAGCGCGACGCTGGTCCTGCCGACCATGGGCGGTGGCCTGGATGAACTGCAGGCGGCGGTCGAAGACATCGTCGGCAAGATCCGCAAGATTCCGTTCGACGAGATCGGCAACAACCTGAACGGCACGCTGAGCCGCCTGAATCGCGAGACCCTGGTGGAGCTGAACCGCACCCTGGCCCAGGCACGCTCGACACTGTCGCAGGCCGAGACAACCATCGGCCGGGTCGACCGTGAATTGACGCCGGAAGCCAAGGCGGTGCTGTCGGAAGCCCGCCAGACCCTGAACGGTGCGTCGGCTGCCCTGTCGCCCGATGCGCCGCTGCAAGGCGACGTACGCGACACCTTGCGCGAGTTGCAGCGCACGGCCCGCAGCCTGCGCAACGTCGCCGATTACCTGGAACGCCATCCCGAAGCACTGCTTCGCGGCAAAACCGGAGATGCCCAATGATGTCCATCCTGTCTTCGCGAACCATGCGCCGTGCGGCGCTGCCCCTGGCGGTCGCCGTGCTGGCCGCGGGTTGCGCCAGTTCGCCGAAGTCGAGCTTCTACACCTTGACCGGCGATGCACCTGCCGCGCCCGTCATCTCGCCGAGCTACTCGATTGCCGTGTCGGTTGCATCGATTCCCGACAGCGTCGACCGTCCGCAGATCGTGCTGCGCACCGGGCCGGGTCGGGTCGAAATCCGCGAAACCGAGCGTTGGGCAGGGTCGCTGCGTGATGACATCGCGCAGGTCTTCGCCGACGATCTGGCGCGGGCGCTGCCCGATGCCTCGGTGTTCACCCAGGAGCGTGCAAGCTCTGGCGCCGATCCCACGTATCGGCTGGCCATCGGCGTGCAGCGTTTCGATTCGGTCGCCGGCCAGCGTGCCGATCTGGACCTGCAATGGACGCTGACCGAGAAAGGCAAGCTGCGCCTGTCATGCCGACAGGGGGCCAGCGTGGCGGTCGGTGCGGGCGAGGACGAAGTGGCGGCGCTGGTGGCCGCGCATCGCAAGGCGCTGGACCAGATCGCCACGCGGGCGGCTTCGGCCATCGTAGATGCGCGCACCTCGCCGGCCGATACGGCCGGGCTGTGCACCAGCTGATGACGTACAACGGGCGGCATTGCGCCGCCCGTTTTCATGCCTGTCGACGTTCGATCGGCGTCTGTTTCCGATCAGTATCCGCGACGATCCAGCCCGATCTCTTGCAGCACCGTCGTGGCGATTTCTTCAATCGACTTGGTGGTGCTGGACAGCCAGCGGATGCCCTCGACGCGCATCATGCGCTCGGCTTCGGCGATTTCATAACGGCACTGCGACAGTTCGGCGTACTTGCTGCCCGGACGGCGTTCGTTGCGCACTTCGGCCAGACGCTCGGGCTGAATCGACAGGCCGAACAGCTTGCTGCGGAAATTCGCCAGGCCCGAGGGCAGCATGCCGCGTTCGAAATCGTCGGGAATCAGCGGGTAATTGGCGGCCTTCACGGCGTACTGCATGGCCAGGTACAGGCTGGTCGGCGTCTTGCCGCAACGCGACACGCCCACCAGGATCACATCGGCCTGCTCCAGGCCACGCACCAACTGCCCGTCATCGTGCGCCAGGCTGAAATTGATGGCCTCGATCCGGGCCTTGTAGTCCTCGGTGTTGGTGGCGGTGTGGGTACGACCGATGGAATGGTTCGACCGCAGGCCCAGTTCATGTTCGATGGGATCGACGAAGGTCTGGAACAGGTCGAGGAACAGGCCGTTGGCCTGCCGCACGCGCGCGTTCATCTCGGCGTTGACCAGGGTGCTGAACACGATGGGACGCACGTTCTCCGATGCGAAGCTCTGGTCGATGCGCTGCGCGGCGGCGGCGGCCTTCTCCACCGAATCGATGAAGGGGATGCGGATCTGGCGGAACCGCGCCTGATCGAACTGCGAAAGAATGGAATTGCTGAAGGTTTCGGCCGTGATGCCCGTGCCGTCGGAGACGATGAAGACGGTGCGTTCGGGCAGGGTGGCGGCTTTCGGCGAAGATGCAGACATGGTTTCTCACAAAGATCAGGGCCGGGAGACAAACCGCTGGCGTTGCAGGGGGATTTGTCTCGTCCGGGCCCGGCGGCTCGTCGTACAATCGGGAGCGCTCGGAGCACGGACATCGTCTCGGAGGCAGGTTTGGCCAGCGTACCGCGCATTTGCAGGTGGCGCGCTCGCCAAACAGGCTTTCATACCATTGTAATAGGTGACTTTGATGTCTTATGTCGTGCCTTTCGAGCAGCTTCGGGCAACCGATGTCGATACCGTAGGCGGTAAGAATTCCTCCCTGGGCGAGATGATCAGCCAGCTGGCTGACGCCGGCGTGCGCGTGCCGGGTGGCTTTGCCACCACGGCCCAGGCGTTCCGTGACTTCCTGGCCGCCTCCGGCCTGGACCGTCGCATCCGCGACCGCCTCGAATCGCTCAACCCCGAAGACGTTCGTGCCCTGGCCGAAACCGGCGCCGAGATCCGTCAGTGGATCACCGACGCACCGTTCCCCGATGACTTCGAGCGCCAGGTGCGCGAAGCCTTCGCCAAGCTCGACGCCGACGGCAAGGGTTCCTTCGCCGTGCGCTCGTCGGCCACCGCCGAAGACCTGCCCGACGCCTCGTTCGCCGGCCAGCAGGAGACCTTCCTGAACGTGGTCGGCATCGACGACGTGTTCGACAAGATCCGCCACGTCTTCGCCTCGCTGTACAACGACCGCGCCATCTCCTATCGCGTCCACAAGGGCTATGCCCATGCGGAAGTCGCCCTGTCGGCCGGCATCCAGCGCATGGTGCGTTCCGACACCGGCGCCGCCGGCGTGATGTTCACCCTGGACACCGAATCGGGCTTCCGCGACGTGGTGTTCATCACCTCGTCCTACGGCCTGGGCGAAACCGTGGTGCAGGGCGCCGTCAACCCCGACGAGTTCTACGTCTTCAAGCAGACCCTGGAATCGGGTCACCAGCCCATCGTCAGCCGTCGCATCGGCTCGAAGATGCTCAAGATGGAATTCGACGCCGAGCGCGTCGGCGGCAAGGCCGTACGCACGGTCGACGTGGCGCCGGAACTGCGCAACCGTTTCTCGCTGGACGACGCCGACGTCATCGAACTGGCTCGCTACGCCGTCATCATCGAAAAGCACTACGGTCGTCCGATGGACATCGAGTGGGGCCGTGACGGCAACGACGGCAAGATCTACATCCTGCAGGCGCGCCCGGAAACGGTGAAGTCGCAGCAGACCAACGCCGACGTGCAGCAGCGCTATCGCCTGAAGGCCACCGGCAACGTGCTGGTGACTGGCCGCGCCATTGGCCAGAAGATCGGTTCGGGCCCGGTGCGCCTGGTCGGCGACGTGTCCGACATGGACCGCGTGCAGCCCGGCGACGTGCTGGTCACCGACATGACCGACCCCAACTGGGAGCCGGTGATGAAGCGTGCCTCGGCCATCGTCACCAACCGTGGCGGTCGTACCTGCCACGCGGCCATCATCGCGCGTGAACTGGGCATTCCGGCAGTCGTGGGTTGCGGCGACGCGACCGACCTGCTCAAGGACGGCGCCATGGTCACCGTGTCGTGCGCGGAAGGCGATGAAGGCCGCATCTACGACGGCCTGATCGAAACCGAAGTCGAAGAAGTCCGCCGTGGCGAAATGCCCGAAATCGGCCTGAAGATCATGATGAACGTGGGCAACCCCCAGCTCGCGTTCGACTTCGCGCAGATCCCGAACGCAGGCGTCGGCCTGGCCCGCCTGGAATTCATCATCAACAACAACATCGGCATCCACCCGAAGGCGATCCTGGACTATCCGGGCGTCGACGGCGAGCTGAAGAAGGCCGTGGAATCGGTCGCCCGTGGCCATGCCAGCCCGCGCGCATTCTTCGTCGACAAGCTGGCCGAAGGCGTGGCGACGATTGCCGCTGCCTTCTACCCGAAGCCCGTCATCGTGCGCCTGTCGGACTTCAAGTCCAACGAGTACCGCAAGCTGATCGGCGGGTCGCGCTACGAGCCGGAAGAAGAAAACCCCATGCTGGGCTTCCGTGGCGCCGCGCGCTACGTGTCGGAAGACTTCGCCGAATGCTTCCGCATGGAGTGCGAAGCCCTGAAGCGCGTCCGTGAAGACATGGGCCTGACCAACGTGCAGATCATGGTGCCGTTCGTGCGCACCCTGCGCCAGGCCGAGCGCGTCATCGAGCTGCTGGCCGAAAACGGCCTGAAGCGCGGCGAGCACGACCTCAAGGTCATCATGATGTGCGAAGTGCCGTCCAACGCCGTGCTGGCCGAGCAGTTCCTGGCTTACTTCGACGGCTTCTCGATCGGTTCCAACGACCTGACCCAGCTCACCCTGGGCCTGGACCGCGACTCGGGCCTGGAACTGCTGGCCGCCGACTTCGACGAACGCGATCCCGCCGTGCAGGCCATGCTCAAGCGCGCCATCTCGGCGTGCCTGGCAGCCAACAAGTACGTCGGCATCTGCGGCCAAGGCCCCAGCGACCATCCGGACTTCGCCCAGTGGCTGAAGGACGAGGGCATCCTGTCCATGTCGCTGAACCCCGACACGGTCGTCGACACCTGGCAGAAGCTGGCCGCCAAGTAAGCCACTTGCCGGTGGTGCAGGCCCGCAGGGCCTGCCAAGCCGGACCAACGGCCCGTTCGCTTCCAGGTGAACGGGCCGTTTTCGTTGTGTGCGGTACTACGACTGCGCACAGGTTCAGTTTCCCCGAATCGAGGTTCTGATCGGCGCGCTGCGGTGCACTGCCACCGCTTTGCACCGGCCTCATTCGGCGCGCGGGATCACGGAGAAGACGATGACCATGACAGGCAGGCAGAAGACCGGATGGCTGATGGTGATCGCGGTGTCATGTCTCTGGGCGGGTGCCGCGCCAGCCCAGGGCATCGCGACGCGTCCGGCCAATGCTGCCGAACTCGAGGCCCTGGGTGCACCCCGACCCGTCAAGGCCCAGGTGTTCACCGACCAGACCGGTGAACAGGTCTTCGTGCTGCGCCGTAGCACCGGCCAGGTGCACGATGCGGACATGGACGAGGACACGGACCGCATCACGCTGACGGCGCAGATTTACGCGCGTGCGGGAGCGGGCTGGAAACCTGCCTGGACCTGGACCTCGGAGAACACCTGCCCCGGGCTGGATCTGAGCGCTGACTTCTTCCTCGCGCAGAGTCGGGTGCTGGACATCGATGGCGACGGCCGGGCGGAAGCCCTGGTCGCGTCGCAGGTGTCCTGCGGTGGTGGCGTGGACCCAGCTGCCATTTCCATCGTGCTGCGCCACGCTGGCCGACAGATCGAAGGGGGCGGCGAGTCGCTGCTTGCGATTCCCGGCGAGACGCCCCTCGGAGGCACGTTCGAGCCGGGGAAGGGGTGGACGCAGGCACCGAAGGAGGCGCAGCGTGTGATCCGTGAGACCTTCGACACGGTGAAGCGGGTGCCCTGAGGTCGAGCCAAGTCCGAGCTCATGTGGGGTCCCTGACATCGAGCCAGGTCCAAGTACATGTGGGGCGCCACGAACACGGCGCTGACCATGCGCGGCCAAATTTCGATCGCACTAGCGGGTCTGGCGCTTGGAAAAGCCAGCCGCCTTTAATCGGGGCAGCCACGGACAGTTCAAGCCCCTGATCCCCCTGAATGACCGCTGGGAACGTCTTGTCTCCTCTCGTCACGCCTTCCTGCCGCCCACGCGGGCAGGGTAGGGGTGTATCGAAACAGGAGGAAGGCATGGCCAACGCAAACGATCTGTCCGAACGTCGCGCCGCCCATGAATCGCTGCCGACACCCCCCAGTTCCGGGGCCCGCATGATGGCCTTGTCGGCAGAGGCCGCTGCCGCAGCGGGTGCGACGATGGAGAACGACACGCTGACGGGCACCCCTGGCGCCGACACCTTATCGGGCGGCGAAGGCGACGACGTGCTTCGTGGGTTGGCGGGTAACGACACTCTTTACGGCGACGCGGGCAACGACACGCTCGAAGGCGGCCTGGGCGCGGACCTGCTGTTCGGTGGCACCGGTGACGACCTGCTGGTCGGCGGTCCCGGCAACGATGAGCTTTACGGCGCGGAGGGCAACGACACGCTGCAAGGCGGCGACGGCATGGACCTGCTGTTCGGCTGGACCGGCGATGACCGCCTGGAAGGCGGCGCCAGCGACGACGAACTGTATGGCGAAGACGGCGACGACATCTTGCTGGGTGGCGATGGTGCTGACCTGCTGTCGGGCGGCGAAGGCAATGACGTCCTCGATGGCGGCGCGGGCGATGACCTGCTCTATGGCGACGCAGGTCAGGACACCCTGAACGGCGGCGACGGTGCCGACGTGCTCTACGGCGGCATCGGCAACGACATCCTGGCGGGTGACGACGGCGATGACGCCCTGTATGGCCAGGCAGGCAACGACACGCTGCGCGGCGGCAATGGCGCCGATACCTCGTCGGGTGGCGAGGGCGACGACCTGCTGGAAGGCGGTGCAGGCGACGATGCCCTGTTCGGCGACGCGGGCGACGACACGCTGTCGGGTGGCAACG
>JAAIGF010121096.1_pt1 | contig 32990 bp, 1 predicted proteins | sample 6487441 | NCBI WGS metagenome assembly JAAIGF01 (sample SAMN13974129, study PRJNA590717) | phyllosphere metagenome | biome: pepper field; feature: multiple bacterial spot infested pepper fields; material: pepper leaves; isolation source: leaves from pepper fields | host: Capsicum annuum ... | reverse complement strand
GCTCAACGCCCAGCAATTCCTGCCAGAGTTCGGCAATCGCGGTTTCGACTTTACCTTGTGGCGCTTCATAGGCCCGGCTGGCCAGGGCTGACTGATCCGGTGCAGGCAAGGCCTTGCGGTCCAGCTTGCCGTTGGTGGTCAGCGGCAATTGCTCCAGCATTACAAAAGCGCTGGGCAGCATATGCTCGGCCAGGCTTTGCAACAGTTGGTCACGCAGGTCGGCGGCAGATGGATTCATGCCCTCTTCTGCAATGACATAAGCCACCAGACGCTTGTCGCCCGGGACATCTTCACGAGCGATCACCACCGCTTCGCGCACGCCATTGCAAGCCGCCAGTTGCGCTTCGACTTCACCCAGTTCGATCCGGAAACCACGGATCTTCACCTGATCGTCGTTACGGCCCAGATAATCCAGGCTGCCTTCGGCTGTCCAGCGCGCCAGGTCACCGGTGCGGTACAGCCGTGCGCCTGGACGCTGGCTGAACGGATCGGCGATAAACCGTTCTTCATTCAACTCAGGACGGTTCAGGTAACCCCGCGCTACGCCGGCACCGCCGACATACAATTCTCCGACGACGCCGACCGGCACCGGCTCGCGGTTGGCATCCAGCACATAGGTCTGCAAATCGGGAATTCGCACACCAATCGGGCTGATGCCAGTTTTCAAGGCATCCGCCGCTTCCAGGGCACGATAAGTCACGTGCACCGTGGTTTCGGTGATGCCGTACATATTGACCAGTTGGGTTCCCGCGTTCACGGCTCTTGCATACCAAGGCTTGAGAATGCCGGTTTCCAGCGCTTCACCACCAAAGATCACCTGACGCAACGAGTGCGCCTGCTGACTTTCACCCTGGGCCGCAATCAACTGACGGAACGCACTTGGCGTCTGGTTCAACACCGTCACCCCAGCCTCACACAGCAAGGCATAGCATTCCTGCGGCGAGCGGCTGACCAGTTGCGGCACGATCAGCAATTCACCGCCGTGTACCAGCGCGCCCCAGACTTCCCAGACCGAGAAGTCGAAGGCAAACGAATGGAACAGCGCCCAGACATCGGTCGAACCGAATTCGAACCACGACTGAGTGGCCGAGAACAGCCGTGCCACGTTGCGGTGCTCGACCTGCACGCCCTTCGGCAAGCCGGTGGAACCGGAGGTATAGATCACATAGGCCAGGTTTGACGAAGACGAATCCACCTGCGGATTGGAGACGGATTGCTCCTGCAAACGCGCATCGTCCAGATTGATAACCGGCACCGACACATCCGACAGCACTTCTGCAGTGGACGCTTGAACCAGCACCGCCAACGGTGCGCTGTCGTTAAGCAGGTAAGCCAGACGCTCGGTCGGATAGGCCGGGTCCATCGGCACATAACCCGCACCGGCCTTGAGAATCCCCAGCAGGCCGACAATCATCTCCAGACCACGTTCGACGCAGATCGCCACCCGTTCGTCCGGGCCGATGCCCTGTTCGATCAGGCGATGGGCCACCTGGTTGGCACGAGCGTTGAGTTCGCCATAGGACAGCAGGCGATCTTCAAAGCGAATCGCCGTGGCCGAAGGTTGTTTTGCAGCCCAGTCTTCAACCGCCCGGTGAATCAGCAGGTCGTCGGCATAGGTCGTATCACTGATATTCCACCCATACAGCAGCTGTTCACGCTCACTGTCCGGAAGGATCGACAGATCACCCAGCGCGGTTTCCGGAGCTTGCTCCAGTGCATCGATCAATTGATGCATGACGCGCTGCATATAGCCACAGACACGCTCTGCACCGATTTGCGCTTCAGCCATGACGGTCAGGTTGAAGGCTTCGCCCAGATCGTCCACCGACAGGGTCAGCGGGTAGTTCGTGCGCTCTTCCCCCGACAGGGCCTCAATACCTTCCCAGGCCGAGGCGCTGGAAGCACTGGTACGGTTTTGCAGATGACGGTAATTGAGCAGTGAGCTGAACAGCGGTGTGGGCGCTTCGACACCACTGCAACGCTGGGCAAGTACCAGCGAGGCATGTTCATGCCCCAGCAGAGCGGTCAGGTTGGCATGGGTTTTCTTCACACCGCCAGCGACAGCCTGAGCGCCAAGATCAACCCGCAATGGCAAGGTGTTGATAAACATGCCCAAGGCGCGATCGGCCCCTTCGCCACCTTGCATCCGGCCCAGCAATACCGTGCCGAAAACTACTTCATCGCGACCCGAAACAGCGCCCAGCACCCGCGCCCAGCCCAGGTGATACAGGCTGGCAGCACTGACACCCAGTTTGCGAGCCTGAGCCCGCAAACGCTGGCCAAGGGAAGCGTCCACCATCTGGCGGACTTCCTGAATGCCCTGTCCGTCACCCTGCACGTCATGCAGGCCGAATGGCAGCGTCGGCTCGTCGATATCGCCCAGCATGTCGCGGAAGAACGCTTCATGTTCCTCACGACTGACACCCAGACGGGCCTGAGCCACATAGTTGCGGTAAGGCACCGAGGCTGGCAACTGATCACCGAGGCCGGCCATGAAGGCTTCGATTTCCGAAGTCACGATGCCCAGGGAAGTCGCGTCGTCGACCATATGATGGAACAGCAGCATGCCCAGCCAGCGATTGTTGACCGGATCATGGGCGTAACCGATACGCATCATCGGGGCCTGGCGAATGTCCAGACGATAGTGACGCGGATCAAGCACTTCACACAGTTGCTCAGCGATATCGCCGGCCAGCGGATCGAGCAGAATCTCTTCCGCGATCAGTTCTGCATGACGCCAGACCACTTGCACCGGCTCGTCCAGACTCTCCCAGAGCACGCCCGTGCGCAGAATGTCATGCCGCGACACCACACTCTGCAAGGCCGCGGCAAACTTATGGACTCGCTCCAGGCTGTCAAAAGCGAACAGCGCATATTGCAGATAGGGATCGCCTTCGACCGCCGACAGGTGGTGATAAAGAATCCCTTCCTGCAACGGAGCCAGCGCATAGATATCCTGCACATTGGCCACACCCCCCGGCACATTGGCCACGACGCGGTCGATAGCCTGCTGATCCAGATCCGCCAAAGGCAGCATGTCCGGCGTGATGCGATCGCAGCCTTCGGGAATCAGGTTTTCCGGCACCACAATCTGTGCCTGACCACCCACGGCTGCCGCCAGGGCCGCCAGTGTCGGCTGACCAAACAGCACACGCACATCGGCGCTGAGATTCTGCTGGCGCATGCGTTCGATCAGCTTCACGGCCAGCAACGAATGGCCACCCAGCTCGAAGAAGTGGTCATGACGACCTACCTGCTCAACGCCCAGCAACTCCTGCCAGAGTTCGGCAATCGCTGTTTCGACTTTACCCTGTGGCGCTTCATAGGCCCGGCTGGCCAATGCCGACTGATCCGGTGCAGGCAAGGCCTTGCGGTCCAGCTTGCCGTTGGTGGTCAATGGCAGCGATTCCAGCATCACAAAAGCACTGGGCAGCATATGCTCGGCCAGGCTTTGCAACAGTTGGTCACGCAGGTCGGCGGCAGAGGGATCTGCACCGTCTTCTGCAATGACATAAGCCACCAGACGCTTGTCGCCCGGGACATCTTCACGAGCGATCACCACCGCTTCGCGCACGCCATTACAGGCTGCAAGCTGGGCCTCGACCTCACCCAGTTCAATCCGGAAACCACGGATTTTCACCTGATCGTCGTTACGGCCCAGATAATCCAGGCTGCCTTCGGCTGTCCAGCGCGCCAGGTCACCGGTGCGATATAGACGGGCATTTTCAACTTTGCTGAACGGATCGGCGATAAACCGCTCTTCATTCAGCTCAGGACGGTTCAGGTAACCCCGCGCCACGCCGGCACCACCGACATACAACTCACCGATGACACCGACCGGCACCAGCTCACGATTGGCATCCAGCACATAGGTCTGCAAATCGGGGATTCGCACACCGATCGGGCTGACACCGGCTTTCAAGGCATCCGCTGCCTCCAGCGCACGATAGGTCACGTGCACCGTGGTTTCGGTGATGCCGTACATGTTCACCAGTTGGGTGCCAGCATTGATGGCTCGGGCATACCAAGGCTTGAGAATCCCGGTTTCCAGAGCCTCACCACCAAAGATCACCTGACGCAACGAATGCGATTGCTGGCTTTCACCCTGTGCCGCAATCAACTGCCGGAACGCACTTGGTGTCTGGTTGAGAATGGTGACACCCGCATCGCACAGCAAGGCATAGCACTCTTGCGGCGAGCGGCTGACCAGTTGCGGCACGATCAGCAACTCGCCACCGTGCATCAGCGCACCCCAGATTTCCCAGACCGAGAAGTCGAAGGCGAACGAGTGGAACAGCGCCCAGACATCGGTCGGACCGAACTCGAACCACGATTGAGTGGCCGAGAACAGCCGCGCCACGTTGCGGTGCTCGACCTGCACGCCCTTCGGCAAACCGGTGGAACCGGAGGTGTAGATCACATAGGCCAGATGTGAAGAAGACGAATTCACCTGCGGATTGGAGACGGATTGCTCCTGCAAACGCACATCGCCCAGATTGATAACCGGAACCGACACATCCGACAGCACTTCTGCGGTGGACGCTTGAACCAGCACCGCCAATGGCGCGCTGTCCTGCAGCAGATAGGCCAGACGCTCGGCCGGATAGGCCGGGTCCATCGGCACATAACCCGCACCGGCCTTGAGAATCCCCAGCAGGCCGACAATCATTTCCAGACCACGTTCGACGCAGATCGCCACCCGATCATCCGGGCCGATACCCTGTTCGATCAGGCGATGGGCCACCTGGTTGGCACGAGCGTTGAGTTCGCCATAGCTCAACAGACGGCCTTCGAAACGAATCGCCGTGGCTGAAGGTTGTTTTTTGGCCCAGTCTTCAACGGCGCGGTGAATCAGCAGGTCATTGGCATAGGTCGTATCACTGAAATTCCAGTGATGCAGCAGCTGCTCACGCTCGCCAGCCGGCAGAATCGACAGGCTGTGCAGCGGTGTTTGCGGTGCCTGCTCCAGTGCATCGCTCAACTGTTGCAGTGCAACCTGCATATAGCCACAGATGCGCTGGGCCCCCATGGCTTCCAGTGCCAGAACGGTGAAATGGAAGCCTTCACCCAGATCATCGACGTTCAAGGTCAGCGGATAGTTGGTGCGCTCGTCACCGCCCAGACTCTGTATCCCTTCCCAGGCACTCAGACTTTCCTGAGAGGCAACGACATTACTGTGACGATAATTGAGCAAGGCGCTGAACAACGGAGTGGTCGCGGCCACTCCACTGCAACGCTGAGCCAGTGCCAGAGACGCATGCTCGTGTACCAGCAGACCGGTGAGTCGGTCATGGGCCTCACTCACGGCCTGACGCACAGTGTTGCGGTCGAGGCTGACTCGCAATGGCAAGGTATTGATAAACATGCCCAGCGCACGATCGGCCCCCTCGCCGCCTTGCATGCGGCCCAGCAGTACGGTGCCGAATACCACATCGTCGGTAGCCGAGACCTTGCCCAGCACCAAGGCCCAGGCCAGATGAATCAGGCTGGCGGCGCTGACACCCAACTGCCGAGCCTGTTGGCGCAGACGGCTGCTGACTTGTACATCCAGAGACGCACGCGACTCTTCGATACCGTGCCCGTCGCCTTGCACGTCATGCATGCCAAACGGCAGGGTCGGCTCGTCGATATCACCCAACATGTCGCGGAAGAAGTCTTCATGGGCGGCAGGCTCGACACCCAGCCGGGCCTGGGCCACATAGTTGCGATACGGCATCGCCGCACCCAGCTGATCGGTCGTCCCCAGCAGGAAGGCCTGCATTTCAAGCTGCATCACTTCCAGCGCGGTATGGTCCAGCGCCAGGTGATGGAACAGTAAGGTGGCCACCCAGCGGTCTTGCTCCTTGTCCTCGGCGCAGGCCAGGTGCAGCAGCGGCGCACGGGTCAGGTCGAGACGATAGTGGCGGGCATCGAAACGCTCCGACAATTGCGCAGTAACAGGCCCATTGGCCGGGTCCAGATCGACCCATTGCGGTTGCAGCGTGACGTTACGGCAGACCACCTGCACCGGCTCGTCAAGGCCACTCCAGTGCACTGAGGTGCGCAGGATATCGTGGCGGTCGATGACCGATTGCAGTGCCTGGATAAAGTCTTCCAGACGTTTGCGGCTATCAAAGGCGTACTGCGATTGCAGCACATACGGGTCGCCAGCTTCGGCCGACAGGTGGTGGTAGAGAATCCCTTCCTGCAGCGGTGCCAGCGGGTAGATATCCTGCACATTGGCCGCACCACCCGGCACTGCCGCCAGCACACGCTCAAGCGAAGCTTCGCCGATCTCCAGCAGCGGCAGCATCTCGGGGGTAATCTGCGTACAACCCGGCTCGATCAGGTTGGCCGGCACACGAACTTCCGTACCGCTGCCCACCGCAGCGGCCAAGGCCGCCAGGGTCGGTTGGCTGAACAGCACGCGCACATCGGCACTCAGGCCTTCCTGACGCATTTTCTCGATCAGCTTGACCGCCAGCAGCGAGTGGCCACCCAACTCGAAGAAGTGGTCATGACGCCCTACACGCTCGACCTTGAGTACATCCGCCCAGAGACCGGCAAGTATCGATTCGACATTCCCTATCGGCGCTTCGTAATCACGGCTGGCATACGACTGGGCATCGGGTGCAGGCAATGCACGACGATCCAGCTTGCCGTTGTTGGTCAGCGGCAGGCTGTCCAGTACCACAAACGCCACTGGCACCATGTAGTCGGCCAGCGATGCACTCAGTTCACGGCGCAATGCCTGCACCGACAGGTTCTCACCCGGCAGAGCGGTGACATAACCCACCAGTTGCTTAGGTCCACCGTCCGCATCCTGACGTGCCAGGACGACCGACTCCTTGACCCCGGCGCATTGCGCCAGACGTGCCTCGATCTCACCGATTTCAATCCGGAAACCACGGATCTTCACCTGCTGGTCATTCCGGCCACGGTATTCCACCGTGCCATCGGCCAGCCAGCAGGCCAGGTCGCCGGTGCGATACAGGCGGGCTGCCGGGTCGGGGCTGAACGGATCGGCGACGAACACCTGTTCGGTCAGGTCAGCACGGTTCAGATACCCCAGTGCCACGCCATCGCCACCGATATACAGCTCGCCGGTGACACCCAGCGGCACCGGTTGCTGACGGGCATCCAGCACGTACAGGCGGGTATTGGCCAGCGGTTTACCAATTGGAATACTGCCCTCGCCCACGGTCTTGATTTCGTGAGTGGCCGAGAAGGTGGTTGCTTCGGTCGGGCCATAGCCGTTGAGCAGATGCTCTGGGGCACCATTTTTCAGAACCTGAGCAATAACGCTCGGGTCGAGTACATCGCCACCCACGATCAGATAGCGCAGTTTCGCAAAGGCCTCATACAGGCCCGAGGCGTATTGATGGAACAAACCGGCGGTCATCCACAGCACGCTGACCGACTGCTCCAGCAGCAAGGCCTTGAACTCCGGCAGCGACAGCAGCACCTCCTGATCCACTACCACGACACAGCCGCCATTGAGCAGCGGCGCCCAGACATCCAGGGTACTGGCGTCGAAGGCCGGGTTGGAGGCAAAGGCCACGCGATCTTGTGCCCTGAACTCGGCATAACCGTTATTGATCACCAGACGGGCAATGGCACGATGCGGCACCAGTACCCCTTTCGGCGTGCCGGTGGAGCCCGAGGTGTACATGATGTACACCGCGCTTTCGCTGCTGCAGCCCAACTCCGGGTTATCGCCGTGCTGCGCGGAAAGGTCGAGGCGGTCCAGATCGATCCGAGCCACACCTGGTGGCACCTCCAGATCGCCATGAGTCAGCAACTGACGCGCCCCGCTGTCCTGCACCATGAACGCCTGACGTTCCTGGGGTGCATTGACGTCCAACGGCACATAAATGCCGGAGCACTTGCTGACGGCCAGTTGCGCTACCAGCAGATCCAGCGAACGCGGCAGCAGAATGGCTACGGCATCGCCTGCAATCACTCCCAGGCTGATCAGATGATGGGCCAGTCGGTTGGCCTGGGTATTGAGTTCAGCGTAGGTCAGCGAATGCTCGCCATGAACGGCGGCCAGTGCTTGGGGACGCTCGGTCACTTGTTGCTCAAACAGGCCATGGACGGAGCTGTCGCGTGGATAGTCCGTCGCGCTGTCGTTGAAGCGGTGCAGCAGTTGCTCGCGCTCGGCCTCAGGCAATACGGCAATGCTGTGAAGCGCAGTATCGGGGCGGTTCTCCAGCGCATCGATCAGATTTTCCAGCGCACACAAGAGTGTGTCGCACACCCTCTGAGCGCCAATCTCGACCATGGCCAGGGCGGTAAAGGCAAAACCGGTGCCCAGATCATCCACAGACAGGGTCAAGGGATAGTTGGTGCGCTCTTCGTTGCTCAGGCTTTCGATGCCGTCCCAGGCCGAAACAGCCTGACTGGACGTCATGTCCACTGCGCTATGACGATAGTTGAGCAAGGTGTTGAACAGGGGGGCAGGCGCGGCAACGCCACTGCAACGCTGGGCCAGTGCCAGTGAGGCATGCTCATGCCCAAGCAGAGCCGTCAGCCCCGAATGAGTGGATTTCAACCCCTCGACTACGCTGCGAGCATCGATATCCACTCGCAGCGGCAAGGTATTGATAAACATGCCCAGGGCGCGGTCGGAGCCTTCGCCGCCCTGCATACGGCCCATCAGTACCGTGCCGAAAACCACCTGATCGCGACCGGAGGCCGCACGGGCAGCGAGTGCCCATGCCAGATGCATGAGGCTGGCCGCACTGCTGCCCAGCTTACGGGCCTGGGCACGTACTCGACGACTCAGTTCGTCACTCAGGGCAATGCTGGCCTCTTCTATACCCGTTCCGTCGCCACGCACACCTTCCTGACCATAGGCCAGGGTCGACTCTTCGATATCGGCCAACTGACTGCGGAAGAAAGCCTCATGATCCTGCTCGGTCAGTCCCAGGCAAGCCTGGGCAACGTAATTGCGGTAAGGCATCGCTGCTGGCAGCGCGTCACCCTCGCCGACCATGAAAGCCTGCATTTCATGACGCACCACCTCAAGAGCTGTGTGATCGAGCACCATGTGATGGAACATCAGCAACATGATCCAGTGCCCATTGCTGCGGTCATGGGCACAGGCCAGACGCATCAGCGGTGCCTGGCCAAGATTGAGGCTGTGGTGTTGCGTAGAGAATCGTTCACGAATCTGCAGGGCGATGTCGCCATCCACAGGGTTCAGCTCAAGGGTATCGACCACCAGTTGCGCCTGACGCCAGACCACTTGTACCGGGCTTTCAAGACCTTCCCAGAAGATCGACGTACGCAAGGTGTCGTGACGTTCAATCACCTTCTGCAGGGCCGTGGCAAAGGACTCGATACGCGACTGATCCCTGACTGTAAAAGTCGCCTGGAGGACGTAAGGGTCTCCCTGGATGGCAGAGATGTGATGGTAAAGAATGCCCGACTGCAACGGTGCCAGCGGGTAGATGTCCTGAATATTGGCCGCACCGCCCGGCACAGTGGCCACGATACGGTCCAGAGCACTCTGGTCGAGACTGACCAGCGGCAGCAATTCAGGGGTGATGCGAGTGCAGCCCGGCTCGATCAGATTGGCCGGCACCACAATCTCACGGTTCTGGCCAACGGCAGCGGCCAGCGCCGCAACAGTCGGCTGACTGAACAGGATTCGCACATCCGCCGACAGACCCTTGCGGCGCATGCGCTCGATCAGGGTCACCGCCAGCAGCGAGTGGCCACCCAGTTCGAAGAAGTGATCGTGACGCCCTACACGCTCTACCTGCAGCACCTCGGCCCAGATCTGCGCCAGGGTGGTTTCGGTTTCGCCTTGTGGGGCTTCGTAACCACGGCTGATCAAGGCTTGCAGATCCGGGGCCGGCAAGGCTTTGCGGTCCAGCTTGCCGTTTGGCGTCAGCGGCAGTTTGTCCAGATGCACATAGGCCGCCGGGACCATGTATTCCGGCAACTGACCTTGCAGATGAGCTTTGAGAGTTTCCAGATCGACTTCGGCAACATTTGAGGTGAAGTACGCCACCAAGCGTTTATCGCCCGGCACATCTTCACGGGCCATGACCACCGCTTCCTTCACACTTTCATGGCGCGCCAGTTTGGCTTCGATCTCACCCAGCTCGATACGGAAACCACGGATCTTCACCTGATCGTCATTACGGCCCAGGTATTCGATATTGCCATCGGCCAGCCAGCGACCCAGGTCGCCGGTGCGGTACATCCGCGCTCCAGCATTGAACGGATCGTCCAGGAAGCGCTCGGCGGTCAGATCGTCACGGTTCAGATAGCCACGGGCCACACCGGCACCGCCGATATAGATTTCACCCGGCACACCCAGCGGCACTGGCTGGCGGTGTTCGTCCAGCAGGTAGAACTGGGTATTGGCCACCGGCTTGCCGATATGTGGGGCAAAGCCGTCTTTACGATCCATCGCCACCCAGCTCGAGTAGGTGGTGGTTTCCGACGGGCCATACAGGTTGCACAGGCGCTGGACACTGGTCTGTTCAAACAGACTCTCAACCAGCGAACCTTTAAGTGCTTCACCCGCCACGTTGACGGTATGCACGCCCTGCCCCAGACCGCCCGACTCCAGCAGCGCTTTCAGCGCCGAAGGCACGGTGTTGATCAGGGTCACATCATGCCCGCCGTCCTGGAGGACCAGCACGTTCTTCACCACTTCAATGCTGCCACCCGAGATCAGCGGAGCAAAGCACTCATAGACCGCCAGGTCGAAGTTCAGTGAAGTCGAGAACAGGGTTTTGGCCAGCACTTCCGGTGCAAAAGACTGCTGCGCCCAGGTCAGGAAGTTGACCGTATTGCGGTGCTCGATCATCACGCCTTTTGGCAGACCGGTAGAACCCGAGGTGTAGATCACATAAGCCAGATGAGCTGGCGTCAGCCCCTCGACCTGCGGATTGGAGACGGATTTGTCCTGCCAGGTCACCTTATCCAGATTGATCACCGGCACACCCGCCGCCGAGACCAGTTCCAGAGTCGACGATTGCGCCAGCACCGCTGCCGGTGCGCTGTCTTCCAGCATGTAGGCGATACGCTCAGCCGGATACGCCGGGTCCAGCGGTACATAACCGCCGCCAGCCTTGAGGATGGCCAGCAGGCCAACCACCATTTCGATTCCGCGCTCGACACAGATGCCCACCCGCGAATCCGGTTGCACACCCTGACTACGGAGGTGATGCGCCAGACGGTTGGCTCGCTGGTTCAGTTCGGCATAGATCAAATGGTCACGGCCATGAACCACAGCCACCGCATCAGGCGTGCAATCGGCCTGAGCTTCGAACAAACCATGAACCGTCTGGTCGAGTGGATATTCTGCCTCGGTAGCATTGAAGCCGCGCAGCACTTGCTCACGTTCGGTTTCAGGCAAGACCGACAGGCTGCGCAACGGCGCCTGCGGTGTCAGCTCCAGAGCCTCGACCAACTGCTGCAGGGCTGCTTGCACATAGCCACATACGCGCTGGGCACCCACACCCTCCTGCGCCAGCGCGGTCAGCAGCAGGTTATCCCCCAGATCATCGACGTTCAGGGTCAACGGGTAGTTGGTGCGTTCCTCGCCGGACAAGCCTTCGATGCCCTTCCAGGCTTCGACGGCCTCTGACGTGACTTCCCCGGCAGCACTATGGCGATAGTTGAGCAAGGCACTGAACAACGGCATGGATGCAGGTACACCGCTGCAGCGCTGGGCCAGTGCCAGCGAGGCATGTTCATGGCCAAGCAACTCGCTCAGCCGTCCATGCGCAGCCCGGACTGCGGCCCGGACACCCTGCTCACCCACCGCAAGACGCAGCGGCAAGGTATTGATGAACAGACCGATGGCACGGTCAGCACCGTCACCACCTTGCATACGCCCCATCAGCACGGTGCCGAACACTACGTCCTGCTTGCCCGCAATGGCACCCAGCACCACGCCCCACGCCAAGTGAACCAGACTGGCCAGGCTGACACCCAGATGCCGCGCCTGATGACGCAGGCGCTGATCCAGGCCGGCGGCCAGCAGTTGGCTGGCCTCCTCGACACCGCCACCGTCGCCCTGCACATTCTGCAGGCCGAAAGGCAGCGTCGGCTCTTCCACATCGCCCAGCATGCCGCGGAAGAATGACTCATGGGCTTCACGACTGACGCCCAGACGAGCCTGGGCCACATAGTTGCGATAAGCAATTGCCTCGCCCAGCTCCTGCTGACGCCCCAGCAACCAGGCCTGCATCTCGTGCTGAACCACTTCCAGCGCGGTATGGTCCAGCGCCAGGTGATGGAACAGCAGCAAGGCGACACAACGCTGATTGACGGCATCTTCAGCAAACCGAATGCGCAGCAAGGGCGGCTGCGTCAGATCGAGACGGAAATGCCGTGGGTCGAAACGCTCCTTCAACTGCTCGGCAATATCGCCCTGAGCCGGATCCAGGCTGACTTCTTCGACGCTCAGACGTGCCTGGCGGCAGACCACCTGGACCGGACTGTCGAGACCTTCCCAGAAGACCGCCGTGCGCATGATGTCATGGCGGTCGACAACGGCCTGTAATGCCTGGACGAAGTCATTCAGACGTCCACGGTCGGCAAGACCGAACAATGTCTGCAAGACATAGGGATCACCCTGCTCGGCCGCCAGGTGGTGATAGAGAATACCTTCCTGCAACGGCGCCAGAGCATAGATGTCCTGAATATTGGCAATACCACCCGGCACGCTGGCCACCAGGTGATCGATGGAGGCCTGATCCAGATCCGCCAGCGGCAGCATGGCAGGCGTGATGCGCTGACAATCGGCGGCGATGACATTGGCCGGGACACTGATCTCATGATTATTGCCAACAGCAGCAGCCAGAGCCGCCAGCGTCGGCTGGCTGAACAGCACCCGCACATCGGCGCTCAGACCTGCCTGACGCATGCGCTCGATCAGGCTGACAGCGAGCAGCGAATGGCCTCCCAACTCGAAGAAATGGTCATGACGCCCCACACGCTCGACCTTGAGCAACTGTGCCCAGAGTGTCGCCAGGGTTTCTTCGACAGGACCTTGAGGGGCCTCATACTCACGACTGGCGAAGGCTTCGGCACCCGGTTCAGGCAAGGCACGACGATCCAGCTTGCCGTTGGCGGTCAGCGGGAAGCTTTCCAGCATGACAAAGGCCGCAGGCACCATGTACTCGGCCAGCGAGCCAAGCAACTCATCGCGCAGGGCCTGGGCACTGAGTTCGATTCCGGCCTGTGCAATCACATACGCGACCAGACGCTTCTGGCCAGGCGTTTCCCGATCGGCACGGACCAGTACTGTGGCGTCGGCAACGCCAGCGCAGGCGCTCAGGCGTGCAGCGATTTCACCCAACTCGATCCGGAAACCACGGATCTTGACCTGATCGTCGTTGCGCCCCCGATACTCGATGCCACCGTCAGGCCGCCAGCAACCAAGGTCGCCGGTGCGGTACAGCATGGCATCGTCGCCCGCAGCAAACGGGTCGGAAATGAACTTCTCAAGAGTCAGATCCGGGCGATTCAGATAGCCCTTGGCGACACCATCGCCGCCAATATAAAGCTCGCCCGTCACGCCAAGCGGCGCGGGCCGCAGGTGCTCATCCAGGATATAGACGCGGCTGTTACCCACCGGTCGGCCGATGGGAATAGCCGGGCCTTCGACCCGCTCGATTTCCCAGGTGGTGGAAAAGGTCGTTGCTTCGGTAGGGCCGTAACCATTGAGCAAGTGCTGAGGAGCACCGTTTTCCAGGACCCGTGCAATGACGGCCGGGTCAAGAACATCCCCGCCAACGATCAGGTAGCGCAGACGGGCAAATGCTTCATACAGACCCGATGCATATTGATGAAACAGACCCGCCGTCATCCACGCCACGCTGACTGACTGCTCAAGCAGCAAACCGGCGAAATGCTCACGGGACAACAGCACATCCTGATCCACCAGCACCACGCAGCCACCATTGAGCAGCGCGGCCCAGACTTCCAGCGTGCTGGCATCGAATGCCGGGTTGGAGGCGAAGGCTACGCGGTCCGCAGCATTGAAGTCGGCATACCCGTTATCGATGACCAGACGGCTGATTGCACGGTGGGTGACCAGTACCCCTTTGGGCGTTCCGGTAGAACCGGAGGTGTACATGACATAGGCCGGCGCACCGCCCTCCACTGCCACCTGCGGTGCCGCATCCGCCTCGCCATCCAGTTCCAGGTTATCGAGCTCCAGGCGAAGAATGTCCGCCAGCGGCTCACGACTGCTCAGGCTCAGCAACACCCGTGCCTGGCTGTCCTCAAGCATGAATTGTTGACGCTCGGCGGGCGCATTGACGTCCAGCGGCACATACACCGCACCGCACTTGAGAATGGCCAGTTGGCTGATCAGCAGTTCGAAAGAACGCTCAAGTTCTATAGCCACTCGATCACCGGCCTGGACACCTGCTGTACGCAAATGAGCCGCCAGTGCGTTGGCACGGGCATTCAACTGGCCATAACCGAGTTGCTGCTCGCCATGTACGGCCGCCGGCGCGTCAGGATGACGTTCGGCATGTGCTTCGAACAACGCAGTTACGCTGCTGTCTCGTGGATAAGGCCGGGTCGTGTCGTTGAATGCCACCAGCAACTGATTGCGCTCGGCGTCCGGCAGCAAGTCCAGCGCGCTCAAGGCCTGACGCGGATCATGCTCCAATGCCTCGGCCAGTTGTTCGAAGGCCCCCAGCAGGTATTCACCGATGCGTTGGGCGCCGATCTGCGCCAGCGCAAGAACGCTGATCGAAAAGCGGTCGCCCAGGTCGTCTATCGATACCGTGATGGGATAGTTACTGCGCTCTTCGCCACCCAGTATCTGCAGACCATGCCAGGCATCTCGTGCCTGTGCGGTGACTGCCTGTGCCGCACTGCCGTGACGATAGTTGAGCAGCGAGCCGAACAGCGGCGTCGGAGCGGCCACACCACTGCAACGCTGGGCCAATGCCAGCGATGCATGCTCATGGCCCAGCAGACCGGTGAGACGCAGATGCGCAGCCTTGATACTGGCATCCACACTCTGGGTGCCCAGCTCGAGGCGCAATGGCAAGGTATTGATAAACATGCCCAGGGCGCGGTCGGCCCCCTCGCCACCCTGCATCCGCCCCATCAGTACGGTGCCGAACACGACATCCTCGCGACCGGATATGCGGCCCAGCACCTGAGCCCAGGCCAGATGGGCCAGGCTCGCAGTACTCACGCCGAGCCGGCGCGCATGAGCACGCAGACGCGTCCCCAGAGTTTCCTCAACGGGCAAGCGGACTTCTTCGATGACCGCATCGGGGTTCAGTGCATCGGTGAAACCGAATGGCAGGGACGGCTCTTCCACATCCGACAACATGTCGCGAAAGAACGCTTCATGCTCCTCACGCCCGCTCCCGGTGCGCGCCAGCGCCACGTAGTTGCGATAGGGAACGGCCTCAGGCAGAGCGTCTTCGGTCCCCAGCAGGAATGCCTGGGTTTCATGTTGCACAAGTTCCAGTGCCGCGTGGTCCAGGGCTGTGTGATGAAACAGCAGCATGGCCACCCAGCGCGAATTGAGCGGATCAGCCGCCCAGACAAGGCGCATCAACGGAGCCTGACGCACGTCCATACGGTAGTGACGCGGGTCGAAACGCTCTTGCAGTTGCGCGACTATGTCCCCGTCGGCCGGGTTCAGAGCGATTTCATCGAACCCCAGCCGGGCTTCTTGCCAGACCACCTGCATGGGCTCGTCGAGTCCTTCCCACACGATGGCGGTACGCAGAATGTCATGACGGTTGATGACGCCTTGCAGCGCCCGGGCAAAGCTTTCCAGCGTCTGCGGACTTTCTGCACTGAAAACCGTGTGCAGGACATAGGGGTCGCCCTGGGAGGCAGAAATATGATGGTAGAGAATACCCTCCTGCAACGGTGCCAGCGGGTAGACATCCTGCACGTTGGCAGCCCCACCGGGTACGCTTTCGACGATACGGTCAATCGCCTCCTGGCTCAGTCCGGCAAGAGGCAGCATATCGGGCGTGATGCGGAAGGCAGGACTCAGCCAGTCGCCGCCGTTTCTCTTCACCAGATCGATAAGCGCATGCTTGTGCTGGCGCATACTGTCCATCAACGCATCATCGAAACCTTCGTCATCGCCCAGAATGACAAGGTCACCTTCCTCGTGCTGGAGGCGGATCGGGTGACCGGAAATGATAGCCATCAATTCGTTGAAGAGCATCGAATAACCTGCGCTGTATGAGTTCTGGAGAAGTCGCCGAGAAACAGAAAACGACTTCGCGAAAAAGGCAAAAGGCCGCCTTTCTAGGGTGGGAAAAAACTAGAGCATCGGTTCTGGACTGTCTGTCACGGTATGTGGGGACAGGCGAAATGCAGGACATCTGGGGGTTTGGGAAAGCGGCGTCCCCGTGAATGGGGACACCGCTGGTCAGAACAGAGACGGGTCAGATACGGCGTTTGCGTTGCTGAGTGGGAACACGGGAAACCGAAACTTCGACAGTGCGCAGAGGCACCAGCGATGCCGCGACGGCGGCCAGTGTCGATTGTCCGAACAGCACACGCACATCGGCTTCCAGCCCCTCCTGGCGCATGCGCTCGATAAGCGTGACCGCCAGCAGCGAATGCCCGCCCAGTTCGAAGAAGTGGTCGTGACGCCCTACTCGCTCCACCTTCAGCAACTCGGCCCAGAGCATGGCCAGCCGGGTTTCGTTTTCGCCCTGTGGTGCTTCGTAACGATGCGTCACGTACGCATTGCTGTCAGGCAGCGGCAGGCGCTTGCGATCCAGTTTGCCATTGGGCGTCAGCGGCAAGGCTTCGAGACGTACATAAGCGGCAGGCACCATGTACTCAGGCAATTGCGTCTGCAAGTGGGCTCGCAATAACCCGCTGTCGACCACCAGCTTCTCGCTCTGCGGCGTGTAATACGCCACCAGCCGCACATCGCCGGGCTCGTCTTCCCTGGCCAGGACGACTGCGTCCCGAACCGCTTCATGACCAGCCAGGCGCGCTTCGATCTCACCCAGCTCGATACGGAAGCCGCGAATCTTGACCTGATCGTCATTGCGCCCCAGGTACTCGATATTACCGTCCGGTAACCAGCGTCCCAGATCGCCGGTGCGGTACATCCGCGCCCCGGGAACATCACTGAACGGATCATCGAGGAAGCGCTCGACCGTCAGTTCGTCACGGTTGAGATACCCGCGCGCCACACCCGCTCCACCAATGAAAAGCTCGCCCGCAACGCCCATCGGCACAGGGTTCAGATACTCATCCAGGACATGGAATTGGGTGTTGGCAATGGGTTTGCCGATATGCGCACTGAAGCCGCTCTCCCGATCCATCGCGACCCAACTGGAGTAAGTCGTGGTTTCCGAAGGCCCATAGAGGTTGCACAAGCGCTTGACCTGAGTCTGCTCGAACAGCTTTTCCACAAGACTGCGTTTGAGCGCTTCACCCGCCACGTTGACCGTATGCACGCTCTGGCCCAGCCCGGTGGACTCCAACAGCGCCTTGAGCGCGGAAGGTACGGTATTGATCAGCGTGACATCGTGCTCACTTCGCTGCAATTCGAGGGCATTTTTTACCAGATCGATGCAACCTCCTGTGCTCAGCGGAGCGAAGCATTCGTAGACCGCCAGGTCGAAGTTCAGCGAGGTGGAGAACAGGGTTCTGGCCAGCACTGTCGGCTCGAAGGCACGCTTTGCCCAGGTCAGGAAGTTGACCGTGTTGCGATGCTCGATCATTACGCCTTTGGGCATGCCGGTAGAGCCGGATGTGTAAATCACATAAGCCAAGTGCGCAGCGCTCAGGCCGGGAATATTCGGGTTTTCCGGTGATTGTCCGAGCCAGGTGCTGTTGTCCAGGTCGATCACCGGGGCACTGGTGGCAGACAGCAGACCGAGAGTCGGCCCATGCGCCAGCACCACTGTCGGTGAGCTGTCCGCCAGCATGTAGGCGATACGCTCGGCCGGATAGGCCGGGTCCAGCGGTACATAGCCGCCACCCGCCTTGAGGATGGCCAACAGCCCCACCACCATTTCCGTACCACGCTCCATGCAGATAGCCACCCGGGCATCGGGTTCGACACCCCGGGCGCGCAAATGCCAGGCCAGACGGTTGGCACGTTCGTTCAACTGACGGTAGTTCAGTTGCTCGCCGCCATGAATCAGCGCCGGGGCATCAGGCGTACGCAGCACCTGAGCCTCGAACAGCCCATGAACGGTCTGTGCCGGCGGGTAGTAGTGCTGCGTATCGTTGAAGCGGGCCAGATGCAGACGTTCCGCCTCATCCGGCAACGCAACCCCGTGCACAGGCTGTCCGGCATCGGCCACCATGGCGCGCAGCAGACGCTCCAGATAACCGCGATAACGCTCGATGGTTTGCGGATAGAACAAGGCCGTGGCGAACTCCAGGCTGCCCTGCAACTGGCCATTGATTTCTCCGAGATCCAGGGACAAGTCAAACTTGGCACTGTTTCTCGGTGCGCCAATGCCTTCCAGTGTCAGTTCGCCCAACTGAAGGTCGACACTTTCATTGTTCTGCCACGACAGCATGGCCTGGAACAGCGGGCTGTGGGCCAGGCTGCGAACCGGTTTGACCACCTCGACCACATGCTCGAAAGGCAACGCCTGACGCGCCTGGGCTTCCAGGGACAAGACTCTGACCCTGTGCAACAACCGGGCGAAGTCGGGTTTGCCGGACAGATCGATCGGCAGTGCCAGTGTATTGACGAACAGACCGATCAGCCCTTCGACTTCTGCATTCATGCGGTTGGCGACCGGCGAGCCGATCACCACTTGCTCCTGACCGGAAAGACGCGAAAGCGTAGCCGCCCAGGCCGCCAGTACCGTCATGTACAACGTGGTGCCATGGCGTTTGCTCAGTTCCTGAAGTTGCGCAGTCAACTGTGCATCGAAGCAGACCGGTATCGCGGCCCCCGAATAGTTCTGCTGTGCCGGACGCGGTCGATCGGTGGGCAGTGTCAGCACTGCCGGAGCATCGGCCAGTGCCGTGCGCCACCAGTCGGTCTGGGCCGACAAGGCCTCGCCTTCCAGCAAGCGACGTTGCCAGGCAGCATAGTCGGCATACTGCACGGTCAGCTCCGGCAGAGGATCCGGCTCGCCACGCACAAATGCCGCGTAAAGCGCACCCAGCTCGGCTGTCAATACGCCCATGGACCAACCATCGGAAACGATATGGTGCAGGGTGACCAGCAGCACATGCTCTTGCTCCGCCAACCGGATCAACTGTCCGCGGATCAGCGGCCCGTGTTGCAGATCGAAGCTTTGCAGCGCTTCCTGTCCGGTCAGTTCGTTCAAGGCAGCCGACGGATCTTCCAACTCCGAGAGATCAACCTGAGTCAGCGCAAAACCGCTGTCTGCCGGCAGGATATGTTGCACCGCCGCACCGCCCGAAGGCTGTACAAAACAGGTACGCAAGGCCTCGTGCCGCGCCACGATGCGGTCCAGGGCACGCTGCAGTGCAGAGAACTCCAGCTCACCCTTGAGGCGCAGACCGGCCGGCAAGTGATAGGCCGCGCTGGCACCCTCCATCTTCGCCAGGAACAGCAAACGCTGCTGGCCGAATGAAAGCGGCAAGGCCTCATTACGCGAAACGGGGGTGATGGCCGGCAGAGTGCTACGTGTCGCCAGCGCAATCTGTTCGGCTACTGCACACAGTTGCGGACGGGCAAACAGCTCGGCCAGTTGCAGCTCCACACCCCATTGCTGGCGAACCAGAGACACCAGACGCATGGCCAGCAGCGAGTGCCCGCCCAGTTCGAAGAAGTCATCGTCGCGTCCGATCCGCTCGACCTTGAGCAACTCGGCCCAGATCGCGGCAAGACTGATTTCCTGCTCCCCGCGAGGCGCTTCGTAGTGACGTTCAACATCCGCTTCAGGAGCAGGCAACGCCTTACGATCCAGTTTGCCGTTGGGGGTCAGTGGCAGTTTTTCCATGTGCACGAACACAGTGGGCACCATGAAGTCCGGCAAGTCGGCCAGCAAGGACTCACGCAACTGGCTGTTCGCACAGTTTTCGCCGGTGTAATAGCCCGCCAGCCGCAGATCGCCATGGGCATCCTTGACAGCTACGACCACTGCTTCGCGAATACCCGGTACAGCGCCCAGTCTGGCTTCGATTTCTCCGAGTTCGATGCGATAGCCACGAATCTTTACCTGGAAGTCGTTGCGGCCCAGGTATTCGAGGCTGCCATCGGGGCGATAGCGTGCCAGGTCGCCGGTGCGGTAAAGACGCGCTCCGGGCTTCGAGGAAAACGGGTCATCGATAAAGCGTTCGGCCGTCAGTTGCTCCCAGTTCAGATAACCACGGGCCACACCGTCGCCGCCGATATACAACTCGGCAGGCACGCCCATGGGGACGGGCTCGCCCTGCTCGTCCAGCAGGTAGAAACGGTTATTGGCAATCGGACGGCCGATACTGACGCTGGCCGAAGTCCTGTCGCTGGCATCGAACTCCAGCGCCGATGACCAGATGGTGGTTTCGGTAGGGCCATAGACGTTCCAGAGCGTGCCGACTCTTGCGGCCACTCGTTGTGCAAGGTCGAGAGGCAACGCCTCGCCACCACACAATGCCTTGAGCCCGGCAGCTCCCGACCAGCCGGAATCCAGCAGGAGTCGCCAGGTGGCCGGCGTGGCCTGCATCATGGTCGCACCGCTCTGAGCAATCGCTTCGGCCAGCAATACAGGGTCCTGAGCAGCGTGACGATCGAGCAGTACCGTACAGGCGCCACAGATCAGCGGCATGTAAAGCTCCAGACCGGCAATGTCGAAGCTGATGGTGGTCAGGGCCAGCATGCGATCTTGCGCTGTGGCCTGAACCATGTCGCGCATGGCGCACAGCAGGTTGACCACACCGCGCTGTTCGAGCATTACACCTTTGGGTCTGCCGGTGGAACCGGAGGTATAGATGATATAAGCCAGCTGTTGCGCATCGGTTTCACGCTCCACAGCCGCTGTCGGGCCTGAGCGCCAGTCTGCATCGCGGTCCAGAGCTATCACCGGAATACTGCCGCTGTCCAGACCGTCAGGCGCGCTGCCCAGTGTCAGCAAGGCCACCGGAGAGCTGTCGGCAAGCATGTAGTTCAAGCGATCGGCCGGATAGCCGGGGTCCAGCGGCACATAACAACCGCCCGCCTTGAGAATCCCCAGCAAGCCCACCAGCATTTCCAGGCCACGTTCGACACACAATGCGACCGGAGCATTCTGTCCGCCAAGCAGTGGCGTCAGGCAGTGCGCCAGTCGATTGGCCTGTTGATCCAGTTGACGATAGGTCAGGCTCTGCTCGCCATGTACCACCGCTAAGGCATCGGGCGTGCGTTGTGCCTGAGTCTCGAACAGCCCGTGAACTGTTGCCTGATCCGGGTAAACGCAATCGGTATCGTTGAACGATGTCAGCAAACGCAGGCGCTCGGCATCAGGCAGTATCGAAATACGACTCAAGGCAGTCGCCGGGGCCTGTTCGAGTGCTTCAAGCAGGTTTTGCAAGGCGCACTGCATGTAATCGCACAGCGCCCGGGCATCGATGCCTCCGCTGGCCTGAACCGTCAGAAGATACCCTGCACCCGTATCGTCTACCGCCAGCGACAAGGGATAAGCCGTATGTTCATGGGCTTCAAGCCCCTGGATACCCTGCCAGGCGGCGTAAGCCTGTGCAGAATCGTCCGCTGCGCTGTGACGGAAATTGAGCAGCGCACCAAACAGCGGAGCCGGTGCTGCCACACCACTGCAACGCTGTGCCAGCGCCAGAGGTGCATGTTCATGCTCAAGCAGTCCGCTCAGACGTGCATGCACCTGCCTGACTGCCTGGGCCACAGCCTGCTGCCCGAGTTCCACACGGATCGGCAAGGTGTTGATGAACATGCCCAGCGCCCGGTCTGCGCCTTCCCCGCCGCGCATCCGCCCGACCAGCACAGTACCGAATACCACATCGTCACTTGCCGAGACACGTCCCACCACCAGGCCCCATGCCAGGTGATAGAGACTGGCCGCACTCACGCCCAGGCTTCGGGCCAGGCTGCGGACACGCTGAGCGATGTCGGTATCTACCGTGTCGTGGATTTCATGTATCACGCCTTCGGATACCTGCTGGCCAAACGGCAAGGTAGGTTCGCGGACGTCTTGCAGCATGTCGCGGAAGAAGCGTTCATGGGCCGCTTCATCGGCCCCCAGGCGCACCTGAGCGATGTAATTCCGGTAAGGAACCGGCTCGGGCAGCGGTGCAGCTTCATCCAGTAACAGGCTTTGTATTTCGGACACCACCACATCGAAGGCCACGTGATCCATGATCAGGTGGTGGAACACCAGCGCCACCACGTAGCGCTGGTTCGCAGAATCCCAGGCATAGGGCATGCAGATCAGGGGTGCCTGGCTGATGTCCATGCGGAAATTCAGCGCATCGAACCGCTCGCGCATCTGTCCGAGAATATCGCCATCCTTCTGGTCCAGCTCAACGCATTCGCTGGACAGCGTGGCGTGCCGCAAGACCACCTGCACAGGCGCTTCAAGACCTTTCCAGAACACTGCCGTGCGCAGAATGTCATGGCGCTCGATCACTTTCTGCAAAGCCTGCATGGCAGATTTCAGACGGGCTTCAGTATCCATTGCGAGCAATGACTGCAGGATGAAGGGGTCGCCCTCGCGTGCCGCGACATGGTGATACAGGATGCCTTCCTGAAGCGGCGCAAGAGCATAGATGTCCTGCACATTGGCCACCCCGCCGGGTACGGCAGCGACGATATCGTCGATGGCTGTCTGATCAAGGCTGGCCAGCGGCAGCATCCAGGGTTCGATCCGCTGGCAGTCGGCAGGAATCAGATTGGCCGGCACCTGAATGTCCTGCTCAGTCGTCAGGGAGGCGGCCAGTGCCGCCAGCGTAGGCTGGTTGAACAGCACCTTGATATCGGCGCGCAAACCCTCCTGGCGCATGCGCTCGATCAGCGTCACTGCCAGCAGTGAATGACCGCCCAGAGAAAAGAAGTTATCGAAGCGCCCTACGCGCTCCACCTTCAATACCTGTGACCAGATACTGGCCAGCAAGGCTTCCACCTCACCTGACGGAGCCTCATAAACACTGCTTGTCAGTGCCTGCGCGTCGGGAACAGGCAACGCCTTCTGGTCAAGCTTGCCATTGTTGTTCAAAGGCCAGTGCTCCAGGCGCACGAAGGCCGAAGGCACCATATATTCCGGCAGGGCTTCACGCAGCCAGGCCTGGACGCTCTGGACTGTCAGCAGCGATTCGGTCGATTCGGCGGTGTAATACGCCACCAGTTGCTTTTGCCCCGGTACGTCTTCGCGTATCACGACCGAGGCCTGATGCACGCCCGGACAGGCTTTGAGGCGCGCATCGATCTCACCCTGTTCGATACGGAAACCGCGAATCTTCACCTGGCCGTCGCCACGGCCAAGATGCTCGAGGCTGCCATCTGCCCGCCAGCAACCACGGTCGCCCGAGCGATAGAACCGCGCACCCTCGACAGGACTGAACGGGTCGCTGATAAACGCCTGGGCGGTCAGCTCGGGACGATTCAGATAACCGTGCGCGACACCATCGCCACCAATGCATATTTCCCCGGCAACACCGATGGGAACCAGTTGCTGACGGGCATCGAGTACATAGACCTGGGTATTGGCCAGTGGCTTGCCGATGGGCACATTGCTCATCTGCGGCGGAACATCGGTCACGTGCAGAGTGGTCGCGTAGGTGGTGGTTTCCGTCGGACCGTAGCAGTGGATCAAGCGCAGATCCGGAGCAATGGCCAGCAGGTCGCGGAACACTTGCGGGTCGGCCCGCTCACCGCCACACATCAGAATGCGCAGCCCTGCCAGGGTTTCGCCGATCAGGCTCACGTACTGGTTGAATACCGCAGTGGTCACGAACAGCGAGGTAACAGCCTTCGCCACCAGCTCTTCGGCCAGGCGTGGCGGGTCCAGCAGCAACTCATGGTCGATCACCACCACTTGCCCGCCATTGAGCAGCGCGCCCCAGACTTCCAGGGTGCTGGCGTCGAATGCCGGATTCGAGGCGAATGCCAGCCGGTCATTGGCGTTGAAATCGGCAAAACCGTTGTTGCGTACCAGTTTCACAATGCCACGGTGCGCCACGATCACCCCTTTTGGGGTGCCGGTAGAGCCCGAGGTGTACATGATGTAAGCCGCCGACTCCGCATTGTTGCTGTTTTGCGGATCATGGTCCGGCTGGCTGCTCACATCGAGCAGGTCCAGATCCAGACGCTCTGCACCTTCCGGAATCTCACGGCCATGCAGGGTCAGTAACTGACGGGCACCGCTGTCACGGACCATGAAGGCCTGACGGTCCAGCGGCGCATTGACGTCCAGCGGTACATAGAGAGCGGCACATTTGGTGATCGCCAGTTGCGCCACCAGCAGATCAAGCGAGCGCGGCAGCAGAATAGCCACTGCATCGCCCGCCTTCACTCCCAGCCCCGTCAGGTAATGGGCCAGACGGTTGGCACGCCTGTTGAGTTCGGCATAGCTCAGCGTCCGATCACCGTGCACGGCGGCAACGGCGTCAGGTCGCTCGGCAACCTGCGCCTCGAACAGAGGCTGAAGCGTCTGGTCCCTTGGGTAATCCGTGGCAGTGGCGTTGAAGCTTTCCAGCAGGCGCTGACGCTCCTGGAGTGCAATGACCGGCACATCGTGCAGAGCCGTCTGCGGACGGTCATCAAGAGCTTCGACCAGTTGCTGCAAGGTGTAGGCAAAGGTGTCGCAGACACGTCGGGCACCGATTTCCTGCATTGCCAGCACACTGACGGAAAAACCTTCGCCCAGGTCATCCACGGAAATGGCCAGCGGATAGTTGGTACGCTCTTCGTTACTCAGGCTTTCGATGCCTTCCCAGGCCGACAACGCCTGACCAGAGGCCATATCGGCGGCACTGTGACGATAATTGAGCAACGAGTTGAACAGTGGCGAAGGTGCTGCCACGGCACTGCTGCGTTGTGCAAGAGCCAGCGAGGCATGCTCGTGACCCAGCAATGCACTGAGGCGCGCATGGGTGGACTTCACACCCTCGACCACACTGCGCCCGTCGATATCCACTCGCAGCGGCAGTGTGTTGATGAACATGCCCAAGGCACGGTCTGCACCGTCGCCGCCCTGCATCCGGCCCATAAGCACCGTACCGAATACCGTTTGGGCGCGACCACTGGCCTTGCTGGCCACCAAAGCCCAGACCAGATGCATCAGGCTCGCGGCACTGACACCAAGCTGGCGGGCCTGCACCCGTACCCGCTGGCAAAGCCCGATATCCAGTTGCAGGTGGGCTTCTTCGATATGGCCGCCATCATCGGGTAGCGAAGCCTGACCATAAGCCAGAGTCGGCTCATCGACATCGCCCAGCATGTCGCGGAAGAAGGCTTCATGTTCTTCCTGACCCAGCCCCAGGCGAGCCTGAGCCACGTAGTTGCGGTACGGCACGGCAGCGGGCAGCGAATCGGCCTCACCCAGCATGAAGGCCTGCATCTCCTCACGCACCACATCCAGCGCAGTATGGTCCAGCGCCAGGTGATGGAAGATCAGCAGCATGACCCAGCTGTCGCCATCACGGGCGCAGGCCAGCCGAATCAAGGGCGCTTCGGCCAGATCGAGGCGATAGTGGCTGCTGGCGAAACGCTCGCTCAACTGCTCGGCAATGGCGCCGTCGCGAGGGTCGGGTTTAAGGAACTCCACACTCAGGTCAGCTTGACGCCAGACCACTTGCAGCGGCTCGCTCAGCCCTTGCCAGACCACCGCGGTGCGCAGAATGTCGTGACGCTGGATCACATGGCGCAGAGCGTTGGCAAATGCATCGAGACGTTCCCTGCTCTTGACCGAGAACGTTGCCTGCAATACATAGGGGTCGCCCTGCTCGGCGCTGATGTGATGGTAAAGAATGCCCTGCTGAAGCGGTGCCAGCGGGTAGATGTCCTGAATATTGGCCGCACCGCCGGGAACCGTTGCCACAACAAGATCCAGAGTATTCTGATCCAGCTCGACCAGCGGCAACATATCCGGCGTGATACGGGTGCAGCCCGGCTCGATCAGGTTGGCCGGTACACGGATTTCCGTACCGCTACCCACCGCAGCCGCCAGGGCCGCCAGGGTCGGCTGGCTGAACAGCACGCGCACATCGGCACTCAGGCCTTCCTGACGCATTTTTTCGATCAGCTTCACTGCCAGCAGCGAATGACCGCCCAGCTCGAAGAAGTGATCGTGACGACCGACGCGCTCGACCTGCAGCACCTCGGCCCAGATCTGCGCCAGGGTAGTTTCGACATCACCTTCTGGTGCTTCGTAGCCACGGTTGATAAACGCCTGCTGGTCCGGCGCTGGCAGGGCCTTGCGGTCCAGCTTGCCGTTATTGGTCAGCGGCAGGCTGTCCAACTGCACATAGGCTGCCGGGACCATATAGTCCGGCAGTTGACCTTGCAGGTAGCTGCGCAGGACCTCCAGATCGATATCGGCTTCCGTCGAGGTGAAATACGCCACCAGACGCTTGTCGCCCGGCACGTCTTCACGCACCAGCACCACCGCCTCCTTGACCGCCTCATGGCTGGCCAGACGGGTTTCGATCTCGCCCGGCTCGATACGGAAGCCACGGATCTTCACCTGCTGGTCATTCCGGCCACGGTATTCCACCGTGCCATCGGCCAGCCAGCAGGCCAGGTCGCCGGTACGGTACAGACGGGCTGTCGGGTCGGTGCCGAACGGATCGGCGACGAAGGCCTGTTCCGTGAGGTCTTTACGGTTCAGATAACCCAGTGCCACACCATCGCCACCGATATACAGCTCGCCGGTGACACCCAGCGGCACCGGCTGCTGACGGGCATCGAGCACGTACAGGCGGGTATTGGCCAGCGGCTTGCCAATCGGAATACTGCCCTCGCCCACGGCCTTGATTTCGTGGGTGGCCGAGAAGGTGGTCGCCTCGGTCGGACCATAGCCGTTAAGTAGATGCTCTGGGGCACCGTTTTTCAGGACCTGAGCAATGACGCTCGGGTCCAGTACATCGCCGCCCACGATCAGATAGCGCAGTTGTGCAAAAGCGTCATACAGACCCGAGGCGTATTGATGGAACAAACCGGCGGTCATCCACAGCACGCTGATCGACTGCTCCAGCAGCAAGGCCTTGAACTCCGGCAGCGACAGCAGCACCTCCTGATCGACCACCACGACACAGCCGCCATTGAGCAGCGGCGCCCAGACATCCAGGGTGCTGGCGTCAAAGGCCGGGTTGGAGGCAAAGGCCACACGGTCTTGTGCCGTGAATTCGGCATAGCCGTTATTGATCACCAGACGGGCAATGGCACGATGCGGCACCAGTACCCCTTTCGGCGTGCCGGTGGAGCCCGAGGTGTACATGATGTACACCGCGCTTTCGCTGCTGCAGCTCAACTCCGGGTTATCGCCGTGCTGCGAGGAAAGGTCGAGGCGGTCCAGGTCAATGCGGACAGCGCCTTGCGGCACCTCCAGATTGCCATGGGTCAGTACCTGACGCGCTCCGCTGTCCTGCACCATGAACGCCTGACGTTCCTGGGGTGCATTGACGTCCAACGGCACATAAATGCCAGAGCACTTGCTGACGGCCAGTTGCGCCACCAGCAGATCCAGCGAACGCGGCAGCAGGATCGCCACCGCATCGCCTGCAACCACACCCTGGCTGATCAGATGATGGGCCAGACGGTTGGCTTGGGTATTGAGTTCGGCGTAAGTCAGCGAATGCTCACCATGGACGGCAGCCAGGGCTTCAGGTCGCTGGGCCACTTGTTGTTCAAACAGGTCATGGACGGAGCTGTCGCGTGGATAGTCCGTTGCACTGTCGTTGAAGCCCAGCAGCAGTTGCTCGCGCTCGGCATCCGGCACTACAGCGATATCCGTCAGACCAGCTTCCCCGCCTGCTTCCAGTGCGCTGACCAGATTTGTCAGTGCAGAGGCCATATAGGTGGCGACACGTTGCGCGCCGATCTGCAAGGAAGCCTGAACGTGGAGCGCAAAGTGCTCACCGAAGTCATCCACCGACAGTATCAACGGGTAGTTGGTCCGCTCTTCGGCGCTGAGGGTTTCAATGCCCTGCCAGGCACTCAGAGTCTGCTCATCGAGGATTTGTCCGGCATCGGCACTGTGCCGATAGTTCAACAGGGCACTGAACAGCGGCGTCGGGGCAACCACCGAGCTGCAACGCTGAGCCAGGGCAAGCGAGGCATGCTCGTGACCCAGCAGTTGAGTCAGGGCGGCATGCGTGCTCGCCACCCCGGCTTGTGCACTTTGCCCGGCCAGACGCACACGCAGCGGCAAGGTGTTGATAAACATACCCAGGGATTGTCCTGCACCCTGCCCGGCCTGCATACGGCCCAGCATGACGGTACCGAACACCACATCGTCGCGTCCCGACACCACGCCCAGCACCCGGGCCCAGGCCAGATGGCAGAGGCTGGTCGCACTGACGCCGAGCTTACGGGTCTGGGCACGCAGACGCTGCCCCAGCTCTGCGGGCAGCGCCAGGTGCGCATCCTCGATGCCGTTACCGTCGCCCAATACATCCTGCTGGCCGAACGGCAGTGTCGGCTCGTCCATATCGCCCAGCATTTCGCGGAAGAACGTTTCATGGCTCTGACGCTTGCCTGGCTGACGCGTCTGCGCCACATAGTTGCGATAAGGTACGGGGGCTTCGAGGGTTTTAGACTGACCGGTCAGAAAGGCCTGCATTTCATGCTGCACGATTTCCAGTGCGGCATGATCGATGGCCAGATGGTGAAACAGCAGCATGGCCAACCAGCGATGATTGGCCTTGTCCTCGCTGATTACCAGCAGCAACAACGGTGCCTGACCGATATCCAGACGGTAGTGACGAGGATCGAAGCGTGCCTTGAGTTGCGGCAACACGTCTCCGGCTTCCAGTTCCGCAGAGATATTCTGAACGCCCAGCTTCGCTTCACGCCAGACCACCTGCACAGGCTCCTCCAGGCCTTCCCAGACCAGGGAGGTGCGCAGAATATCGTGCCGGTCGATCACACTCTGCAAGGCGTCGATGAAGTCACTCAGGCGCTCGCGGCTGGTCAGGGTGAATTCGCTCTGCAGCACATAGGGGTCGCCCCGCTCGGCCGTCAGGTGATGGTAGAGAATCCCCTCCTGCAACGGTGCCAGCGGATAGATGTCCTGCACATTGGCCGCGCCGCCCGGGATACGGGCCACGATCCGGTCGATGGCGGCCTGGTCCAGGGCAAGCAATGGCAGCATATCCGGCGTAATGTGCTCACAGCCCTGGAAAATGCCGTTTTCGGGCACTGTCTGCAGGTTCTTCAGAGCGCTGGAATAAGAGCCGTCCTTGATCGACTCGATCAGCCTTGCCTTGTGTTCACGTAGCAAGGCCAGGACGGCCGGTTCGGCCAGAGACTGTTTACGACCGCGTACAGCCAGTTGGTCACCCGCGACGGAAAGCTCTACGCCTTTTTCTTCCAGTACTGCCAACAGTTCGATCAAATTCACAGGAAAATCTCCGTTTTTTCCGTCGCAGCGGCGTATTTCGCGAGGGTGGGTTGTTCAAACAGGGTTTTGACGTCGGCTTCCATACCCGCCTGACGCACTTTCTCCATCAGGCTGACCACCAGCAGCGAATGTCCGCCCAGCTCGAAGAAGTGGTCATGGCGTCCTACCCGATCGACCTTGAGGACTTCAGCCCAGATCTGTGCCAGGAGAATTTCGGTTTCGCCTTGCGGCGCTTCGTAGCCACGGCTGATCACTGCCTGCTGGTCCGGCGCAGGCAGCGCCTTGCGATTCAGCTTGCCGTTAGGGGTCAGCGGCAGATGCTCAAGGTGGACATAGGCCGCAGGCACCATGTAACCCGGCAACTGGTCTTGCAGATGCGTCCTCAGCGTTTCCAGGTCGACCTCGGCAGCCGTCGACGTGAAATAGGCCACCAGACGCTTGTCACCCGGTACGTCTTCACGAGCAATGACCACCGCTTCCTTCACGCTTTCATGACGCGCCAGCCTGGCTTCGATCTCGCCCAGTTCGATGCGGAAACCGCGGATCTTCACCTGGTCATCGTTACGGCCCAGATATTCGATACTGCCGTCTGCCAGCCAGCGACCCAGGTCGCCGGTACGGTACATGCGCGCACCGATGTCACTGTTGAAAGGGTCATCCATGAAGCGTTCGGCAGTCAGATCGTCACGGTTCAGATAACCACGCGCCACGCCATCACCACCGATATACAACTCGGCAGCCACGCCCATGGGCACCGGCTCGCCCTGCTCGTCCAGCAGGTAGAAGCGGTTGTTGGCAATCGGACGCCCGATACCGACACTGGTGGAGATCTTGTCATTGGCATCGAATTGCAGCGACGACGACCAGATGGTGGTTTCTGTCGGGCCGTAGACGTTCCAGAGTGTTTCCACCCGGGCCGCCACACGTTGCGCCAGATCCAGAGGCAGCGCCTCACCACCGCACAAGGCCCTGAGCCCGGAAGCACCGGACCAGCCGGAATCCAGCAGGAGTCGCCAGGTGGCAGGGGTTGCCTGCATCAGCGTGGCACCGCTATGGCTGATGGCCTCGGCCAGCAATTGCGGGTCATGGCTATGACGACGATCCAGCAGCACGGTACGGGCACCGCAGATCAGCGGCATGTAAAGCTCAAGCCCGGCAATGTCGAAGCTGATGGTGGTCAGCGCCAGCATGCGATCTTGCGGTGTCGCCTGAACCATGTCGCGCATGGCGCAGAGCAGGTTGACCACGCCACGCTGCTCGACCATCACCCCCTTGGGCTTGCCGGTGGAGCCGGAGGTGTAGATCACATAAGCCAACTGCCGGGAATCGGCTTGCCCGCTGACCGGGCCGGTCGGTCCTGTGCGCCATGACGCCTCAGGCCCGAGATCGATCTTCGCCACACGACCGCACGACAGGCCTTGCGGTATCCGCCCCAGGGTCAGCAAGGCAACAGGTGCGCTGCTGTCGAGCATGTAGTTCAAGCGATCGGCCGGGTAATCCGGATCCAGCGGTACATAAGCGCCGCCAGCCTTCATGATTGCCAGCAGACCGACCACCATCTCGATACCGCGCTCGACACAGATCGCCACCCGGGCATTGGCAACCACGCCCTGCTCGCGCAAATGACAAGCCAGGCGATTGCTACATTCGCTCAGTTCGGCGTAGCTCAGTTGCCGATCTTCATGCACCAGGGCAACGGCATCTGGCGTGCGCGCCGCCTGGGCTTCGAACAGACCATGGACGGTCTGCTCGAGTGGATACGCCACACGGGTCGCATTGAACTGCGAAATCACCCGGTCACGCTCTTGAGCCGGCAGAATGGAGACATCCCGCATTCTTGAAAGCGTTGCCCGCTCCAGCGCATCGGCCAGGCTCACCAGCGTCTGCTGCACAAAGTCACAGACGCGTCTGGCACCTACATCAGCCGAGGTCATGATCGAGAAGGCAAAGCCCTGACCTTCGTCATCCACCGACAGCGTCAATGGATAGTTGGTGCGCTCTTCACCTGTGAGCAGTTCTATGCCCGCCCAGCCATCCATGCCTTCACGAGAGCGGGATGTTCCCGTATGGCGGTAATTGAGCAAGGCACTGAACAGAGGTAATGGCGCTTTTACAGCACTGCAGCGCTGCGCGAGCGTCAGTGAGGCATATTCGTGGACAAGCAGTCCGCTCAGACGGCGGTGAGTGCTTCTGACCGCATCCTGAACGTTGATATCACCGACACTCACGCGCAACGGCAAGGTGTTGATGAACATCCCCAGCGCCCGATCGGCACCCTCGCCGCCCTGCATCCGGCCCATCAACACCGTGCCGAAGACCACTTCTTCCTTGCCAGTGACCCTGGCCAGGACCTGCGCCCATGCAAGGTGATAGAGACTGGCCATGCTGACGCCAAGCCCGCGCGCCTGCTGGCGCAGTCGCTGTGTCAGACCGGCATCCACGCTCTGGCGAACCTCTTCGATACCGCTGCCATCGCCCTGCACATCCTGCAGGTCGAACGGCAGGGTCGGCTCGTCGATATCCCCGAGCATATTCTGGAAGAACGCTTCGTGCTCTTCGCGGCTGGCTCCCAGACGGGCCTGGGCCACGTAATTGCGGTAAGGCACCGAGGCTGCCAGCGTATGCTCGGAGCCTTGCATGAACGCCTCGATCTCATGGGACAGTACGGCCAGCGAGGTGGCATCGTCTATCAGGTGATGGAACAGCAGAATGGCCACCCAGCGCTCGTTGAGCGGATCCTGCGCATAGGCAATGCGCATCAGGGGAGCCTGACGAATGTCCAGTCGGTAATGGCGTGGGTCGAAACGCTCATGCAGACGGGTTTCAATATCGCCATCAGCGGGTTCAAGATTTACGGCTTCGACAACCAGTTTCGCTTCGCGCCAGACCACTTGCAGCGGCTCGTCCAGCCCCTCCCACAGCACAGCCGTGCGCAGGATGTCGTGACGGGCGATAACGGCCTGCAAGGCCTGGGCAAAAGCTTCGATCCGGCTCTCACTGTCAAAGCCGAACATCACATATTGCAGGTACGGGTCGCCAACGGAGGCCGCCAGGTGGTGATACATGATCCCCTCCTGCAGCGGAGCCAGGGCATAGATGTCCTGCACATTGGCCACGCCGCCCGGCACGCAGTCAACGACCGTGTCGATCTGCTCCTGACTCAGACGAACCAGTGGCAACATCTGCGGCGTAATACGCTCACAGCCTGCAGGAATCAGGTTGTCGGGAACAACCACACCGTGAGTCCCGCCGCCCACTGCCGCCGCAAGGGCTTCAAGGGTTGGCTGAGCAAACAGCACACGCACATCGGCGCTGAGATTCTGCTGACGCATGCGTTCGATCAGCTTCACCGCCAGCAACGAATGGCCACCCAGCTCGAAGAAGTGGTCATGGCGACCTACCTGCTCAACGCCCAGCAATTCCTGCCAGAGTTCGGCAATCGCGGTTTCGACTTTACCTTGTGGCGCTTCATAGGCCCGGCTGGCCAGGGCTGACTGATCCGGTGCAGGCAAGGCCTTGCGGTCCAGCTTGCCGTTGGTG
>JAAIGF010159341.1_pt1 | contig 33035 bp, 34 predicted proteins | sample 6487441 | NCBI WGS metagenome assembly JAAIGF01 (sample SAMN13974129, study PRJNA590717) | phyllosphere metagenome | biome: pepper field; feature: multiple bacterial spot infested pepper fields; material: pepper leaves; isolation source: leaves from pepper fields | host: Capsicum annuum ... | reverse complement strand
TCTACCATAACAGGCATAGAAATACAGAAGCCGAACGCCTGGTGGATGCAACCTACGTCAACTTCGACGATTTGCTGACGCAAAGCGACGTTATCTCGGTACATAGCAACTTAAGTCCAGAAACGGAGCACCGATTTAATGTAGAAACGTTCAAGCGCATGAAAAAGTCGGCTATTTTTATCAATACGGCGCGTGGCAAAATACACCATGAGCGCGATTTAACAGCTGCCTTGTCTGCTGGTGAGATTTGGGGCGCCGGACTTGATGTCACCGATCCAGAACCGATGACAGCCGATAATCCGTTGTTAACAATGTCTAATGTATGCGTTTTGCCGCATATCGGCTCTGCAACGCTGGAAACCAGAACCGAAATGGTATTATTAGCATCAAACAATTTGATTGCTGTAAAAAATGGGTTTAAAATGCCGCAAATTGTCAATAAAGAGGTCTATGCATAACCTACATCAGAATATAGAAACAACAAAAATGGGCAAAAGAAAAATCTTTCGCCCATTTTTTATGCGTTAAAAGCTAGTTTTTTAGTGTGAAGGCTGTGCCTCAACACGACGAATATCAGCACCTAAAGCTTTCAAACGCTCTTCGATATCTTGATATCCACGTTCGATTTGTTCGATATTGTAGATCACTGATTTACCCTGCGCTGATAGAGCTGCGATCAGCAGGGATACGCCTGCCCGAATATCAGGCGACGTCATCTCGATACCACGGAGTTTGGTTTGCTTATTTAGTCCGATCACCGTTGCACGATGCGGGTCGCACAGGATAATTTGCGCGCCCATATCAATTAACTTGTCTACGAAGAAAAGCCGGCTTTCAAACATTTTCTGATGGATAAGCACATTACCTTTAGCCTGAATGGCCGTTACCAAAACAATACTTAACAAATCAGGCGTAAAACCTGGCCAAGGGGCATCAGAAACAGTCAAGATCGAACCATCGATAAACGTATCGATTTCGTAGGTATCTTGTGCAGGAATGAAAATATCATCACCACGCAGTTCAAACTGTATTCCGAGTTTGGCAAAAATAGTCGGAATAATACCCAACTCCTTAAAGCAAACATCTTTGATCGTAATTTCCGAACCTGTCATAGCCGCTAAGCCGATGAACGAACCAATCTCAATCATATCGGGCAACATACGGTGCTCCGTACCGCCCAAACGCTCAACGCCTTCGATGGTTAGCAAGTTAGAGCCGATTCCAGCAATTTTCGCCCCCATACGGTTCAACATTTTACAAAGCTGCTGCAAATAAGGTTCGCAAGCCGCATTATAAATAGTCGTTGTGCCTTTTGCCAACACAGCGGCCATCACCACGTTTGCCGTTCCGGTCACCGAAGCCTCATCCATCAAAATGTACGCGCCTTGAAGTGCCGTGGCATCCACATTGAAAAAATTGTTTTCTGCGTCGTAAACAAACTTGGCGCCCAGCTTTTCAAAACCCAAAAAGTGCGTATCTAAACGGCGACGACCTATTTTATCGCCTCCCGGTTTCGGAATCGCCGCTTTACCAAATCGGGCCAACAACGGGCCAACAATCATGATGGAACCACGAAGGCCACCCCCCTTGTGTTTGAACTCTTCTGACTGGAAATAATCAATATTGATATCTTTCGCCTCAAACTCGTATGTATCTTTATTTAGCCTGTTTACCGAAACACCTAAAGCGGCAAGCAGGTCGATCAGTTTGTTTACATCCTTTATATCCGGGATGTTACTGATCGTCATTTTCTCGGCAGTCAGCAATACGGCCGAAAGAATTTGCAGCGCTTCGTTTTTGGCTCCTTGTGGAACGATTTCTCCTTTTAGTTTTTTTCCTCCGATTATCTCAAATGCATTCATATATTTTGGGTACGCTTTTTAAAATTAAAAAGAGAGCAATTGGATAACGATTTTCGCCATGCAATTGCCCTCCTGTATTTCAGCTAGCAAAGAGGCTTATCTCTTAAAGCCACCTTTTTTAGGTACGAAATTTTTCTTTCCGCCGCCGCCGCCAGCATTAAATTTGCGGTTATTGTTGTTATTGTCCCGATGGCCATGGCTATGCCCTGAGCTTCCGCCTTTTTGGTGGTTGCTATTGTTGTTATTATTGCTCGATGACGGTGCACTTTTAACACGATTGCCTGGAGGCGGTGTTTTGAAATCAAGCTTGGTCAATACCGTATCTGCCGGTAAACTCAACTGCCCTTTAGAAAGCTCAAACAAATCCTGGATGATATGCTCATCTTGCACCGAATCCTTATTCCAAGTCATGTACGCCATTTTCATAAAGTTGGCCACCGAAATAGCCATGCGTTCCCGATATTCAGGCGTTGGCATCGCCAAGGCTTTCTCGATCATGCGCTCTACCGTGTGTCCGTAATGTTTAAAACGAATATTGTGTTGCGGATAATTCAGTAATTCCGGCTTTTTATGAATGGCATCACGATCAGGCACTGGATAAGGAGATTCCACATCAATCTTAAAATCAGATATGATATGTAAATGATCCCATAACTTGTGTTTGAAATCCGATACATCGCGTAGATGCGGGTTTAAAACGCCCATCATATCTATGACAACCTGCGCATAGCGGTTTCTTTCTTCTTGGGTAGGAAGCGTACAGATATAATCTACCATATTTTGTACGTTTCTCCCATATTCTGCCAAAATAAGCTTTGGGCGGGTGCTATTGTAATCGAAATCCATATTCTTAAGTTTCACGCTAATTCAACGTAAGATTAGCGTCCTATATTATTATTCGTGTTAAACTATTCTCAGTTTTGCAAATTTAAGCAACAATTGTTTCTGTCCCAACTCTTTGAAAAAAATAGTTGCTTTTATATCCGGCTTGTTTCCTTCGAGGTTGATGACTTTGCCAAAGCCGAAGCGTTCATGCTCTACCTCCATGCCTACCTGCAGCGTGGCCGTGTCTGATGGCGCAAAACCCGCGGAAGGCACGTGTGCTTTCGGCAAGATAGACGTCGTTTTAACAACCTTTGGTTTCGGTTTAGAAAACGAATCAGCTTCTTTTTGCTTCCATGCGATGCGCTCGCCCTGAAAACCGCCATCCATACCCGTTGCAACACTTCGCGGCTGAAAATCCAGCTCCAGACAAGCAGGATTTAGCTCATCCAAAAATCTACTGGGCTCACAGTTGTTCAACGTGCCCCAGCGGTATCTGGACGTCGCATATGATAAGTGCAACTTCTTTTCCGCACGAGTTACCGCGACATAAAATAACCGACGCTCTTCTTCCAGTTCTGAACGCGAATTTAATGATAGCTGCGAAGGGAACAGGTTTTCTTCTAATCCGACGATAAAAACGACCGGAAATTCCAGTCCTTTGGACGAGTGTATCGTCATCAACGATACCGTATCTGCGTTGGGATCTTTATCCTTATCGTCATTGGTCAACAATGCGATATCCTGCATAAAGACGTCCAAACCTTTTTCCTCAAGATCTTCGCGCTCCGAAAATTCTTTGATCCCGTTTAGTAGTTCCTGGATATTTTCATATCGACTCAGGCCTTCTACCGATTTATCCTCGTATAAATCTTTTAAAATCCCGGAATGCTGCGCAATATGCATAGCTGTATCAAATGCCGAGCTAGTTTTGGCCATCGCCTGAAAACTCTGGATCATCAATCCGAAATTCCCAACAGCACTCGCGCTGCGACCATCCAAAAAACTATGTGCGTTGACCACGACATCCCACAAACGATATTGCTGTTTGTCTGCCGCGACCAATATTTTTTCCAATGATGTATCGCCGATACCGCGTCGCGGATAGTTGATGACTCTTTTTAATGCCTCTTCATCATTCGGATTAAACGTCAGTCGAAAATACGCAATGAGATCCTTAATCTCTTTACGTTGGTAAAAAGATGTACCTCCGTAAAGTTTGTAAGGCACATTGAGCTTGCGTAGGGCCTCTTCCATGGCCCGAGATTGTGCATTAGTACGATATAAGATCGCAAAACTCTTATAATTCAAGTTTTTCAATGCGCGCTCTTGCGATATAGCCTCAGCGACAATCTTTCCTTCTTCATTATCCGAGAACGCACGCGTCACCTTTATTTTTTCGCCATCCTCATTCTCAGAAAACACATTTTTCTCCAACTGGTTTTGATTTTTTTCAATAACACTGTTGGCTGCGTTAACGATCATCTTGGTCGACCGGTAATTTTGTTCCAATTTGAACACCTGCACATCTGGATAATCCTTTTGGAAATTCAGAATATTCTGGATATTCGCTCCTCGAAATGCATAGATACTCTGCGCATCATCACCCACCACACATATATTTTCATTGACGGCTGCCAGACGTTTCACAATAAGATACTGCGAAAAGTTAGTATCCTGATACTCATCCACCATGAGGTAACGAAATTGATGTTGGTATTTATGAAGCACTTCCGGATGCTTATTGAGCAAAACGTTGGTCTTGAACAAAAGATCATCAAAATCCATCGCGCCGGCACGGTAACAGCGTTGCGCGTAGGTCATGTAGATCTGCCCCAGCTGTCCGCGACCGTTAGCGATATCTTCCGCCATGATCGCTTCGTTCTTATTATATTCCTGTGGTGAAATCAAGTTGTTCTTGGCCGAAGAAATACGTCCATACACATGGTTCGCATTATACAGCTTATCATCAAGATTCATCTCTTTAATAATAGCACGAATCAAGCTCTTGGTATCGTCAGAATCGTAGATCGTAAAGTTACGCGGGTAACCTATCAACTCGGCTTCTACACGTAAAATACGTGAAAAAACGGAGTGGAAAGTGCCCATCCATATATTTTTTGCTTCCTGTCCGACAACACTTACGATACGCTCACGCATCTCTTTTGCAGCCTTATTGGTAAACGTAAGTACGAGTATATTGAAGGGATCTACGCCTTTGCGAACCAAGTGGGCTACACGATAAGTGATAACGCGTGTTTTTCCAGATCCTGCTCCAGCCACAATCATCACCGGACCTTCCGTTTGTTCCACGGCGGAACGCTGCGAAGGGTTTAATCCTGCTAAATAATCCAAATCTTTCTCCTAAATTTTATGCAAGTTTCAACAAAAAGTACGGGTAAAATTAATAAAAATAATCCACACCGCACAGGTGTAAAAAAAGCAAGCTTTTTGCTAAGCTTGCTTTACACTATTTTTAACAGCAGCGCGCTCCATTAAAATGGTGCGTCGTCTGGCATATCATTCATACGGGAAGGCATCGTGATACCACCGCCATCAAAACCGCCACCGAAATTACCGAAAGCATCTGACGGATTAATCGCCGAGCTGAAGCTGTCCTGCCCAGCGCCAAATGAATCGCCACCGGCACCTGCAAAATCTTCTTCCAAATCCACGAATTTCACAAATTTACCGACAAATTTCAACGGCACGATACCCGTTTCACCGTTACGGTGCTTTGCAATAATGACTTCACCGACTCCGGCTGTCGGGCGTCCTTCTTCATCCTCTGTCAATCCGTAATATTCCGGGCGGTAAAGGAATAACACCATATCCGCATCCTGCTCAATTGATCCTGACTCCCGCAAATCCGATAGCATAGGGCGTTTGCTGTTTCCTGGTCGCGATTCTACCGCACGGCTTAACTGCGAAAGCGCCAAAACAGGAATATTAAGTTCTTTCGCTACAGATTTCAAAGCCCGCGATATCGCACCAATTTCCTGCTCCCGGTTACCTCCGCCGCCTTTTCCTTCTGATTTACCGTGCATCAACTGCAAGTAATCGACGATGACCATCTGAATATCATGCTGCGCTTTCAACCGACGACATTTGGCCCTAAACTCAAATACGTTTAGCGCAGGCGTATCGTCAATAATAATCGGTGCTTCTGTCAACCGCCCTATGCGCGAGTGCAATTGCTGCCACTCGTGGTCGGCAAGGTTTCCTTTTTTAAGTTTCTCTTGTTCGATTTCCGTTTCGCCGGCAATCAGACGATTAACCAACTGTACGGAGGACATCTCCAGCGAGAATACAGCTACTGCACGCTGATGATCTACCGCCGCATTTCTGGCTACAGAAAGTACAAAGGCTGTTTTACCCATCGCCGGACGTGCCGCGATGATCACCAAATCGGAAGGCTGCCAGCCGGAAGTCATTCGGTCTAACGCCGTAAGTCCGGAAGGAATACCCGTCAAACCATCGGTACGATCACGGAGTAGTTCCAGGTTATTAATCGCCTCACGCATGATGTCATCCATCTTTCTAGAGTCGCGGCGCAAGTTGTTTTGCGCAATATCAAACAACGATTTTTCAGCATGATCCAGCAAGTCAAAAATATCGGCCGTCTCGTCATACGAACTATTTATGATCTCGGTAGAAACTTTGATGAGCTCGCGCTGTATGTATTTCTGGGAAATGATACGTGCGTGAAATTCGATGTTCGCCGCCGATACCACACGATCGGTAAGTTGCGTAATATAATAGGCTCCACCGACCATCTCTAGCGCTCCCATTTTACGGAGTTCTGTCGTCACTGTCAACAGATCGATCGGAGACGTTTGCTGAAATAAACTAAAAATAGCCTCGTATATTTTTTGATGGGCTTCTTTGTAAAAAGACTCTGGCTTCAATACATCGATTATCTCGCTGAGTGCATTTTTCTCCAGCATAAGCGCGCCCAAAACAGCCTCCTCTAGGTCTAAAGCCTGCGGAGGAATTTTACCCAGCCCTCCAATCATGTTACTTATGTTAGACCTTTTCTTAGCAAAATTGGATTTGCCCGCCATGTTATTCGAAAATTCACTCTCTGTCGCCATTCCAAAAAAGATTCTTGTGTTAAAAATTATGTGTGTCTCCTGACCGCGCTCGTAACGGGGAAACAAAAATATAAAAAATAAACAGGAACAATTGAACTATTTGTAAACACCCTATTTCAGTTGCTCCAACAATCATGCGACATACGCACTGGAGGCGGTGAAGAACACGCCTTTGTTTTCAACAACGCATGTGAATAACGTGTGGAAACAGAAAAAAGTCTTTTATAAATCAACAACTTATACCATTGTTAATAACTACAATACTTGTTAACAACCGAAAAAAACGACCGCTTACTAAACCATCTATACCTTTGGTTTTTGCCTTCCGCTTCACAGCCAAAGAGTTATCCACCGGCTGGTAAAAATTATTCATAGAATGGTGCTTTTTTCGTGTTTTGCAATGTTGTATCTTTGTTGAATGGCAAACGATACATCCACGATCAAACCTTATAAAACGAAGGACGGCGGAAAGAAAGAGCAAGTAGCGGATATGTTCAACAACATTTCGAAAACCTACGATGTACTGAACAGAATGATGACCATGGGCATCGACACGATTTGGAGAAAGAAAGCCATCCGCTCGCTGTTGCCGATCAAGCCACAGCTTATTTTAGATGTTGCAACCGGCACGGGCGATTTTGCCATCGAATCACTACGGCTATTAAAACCGAAAAAAATCATTGGCGTGGATATCTCCTCAGGCATGTTGGAGGTCGCACAAGAGAAGATCTTGAAAAAAGGAATTGCAGACCGCTTTGAAGTGCAGCTAGGCGATTCTGAAAAGCTGCAATTTGACGATGAAACTTTTGATGCCGTTACCGTAGCCTTCGGCGTGCGCAATTTCGAGAATTTGCCGCAAGGGCTTGCGGACATACACCGGGTGCTAAAACCTGGAGGAAAAGCCGTCATTCTGGAATTATCCAATCCGACAGCATTTCCTGTAAAACAACTTTATCACTTCTATTTCCACAAGTTCACGCCCGCAATGGGCAAGCTGATATCGAAAGATGCAAGTGCTTACAGCTACCTGCCCGAGTCAGTTGCAAATTTCCCTGATGGCGAGCGTTTTGCGGCGTTAACCAAGCAAGTAGGCTTCAAAGAAACGAAAGTTCGACCGCAGACATTCGGTTTCTGCACGATTTATGAATGCACCAAATGAGCAGGCTGATTGTATATGTATTCCTTTGTTATGGTTTTATCGCTACGGTAAACGCCCAAAACAAGGTATCGCTGCCATTTTCATCTTTCTATGATGAAAATGCCTGGTTATCGATGGGTTTACAGTACAATTACGTCAATTCTACCTACCGCGTAGGCTTAAAGAATGATTGGGCTGCAATGGGCAACACGAGCGTACCGCCGAATAACGATCTTTATATCGGCAACTTCCAAGCGATAGAAACCGTCGTAAGTCATGGCATGTCTGTCGGATTACCAATAGAGCTTCGATTTACGGACAATTTATCGACGACGTTTACACCGACCTTTATTTTCATCAATAAATCTGGCATCAGCTATCAAGATACTTTGCAAACGAGCCAGCCCATCGTTCGCAACATGCGGCATGCGCCAGCAACGCGCGAGGGATCTAATTACAATGCGTTTGAGTTTCCGCTGAATATTCGCTTTCGATCGGATGAGAAAGTGTTAAAAAACAAATTTAATCGCTATCGCGGTTACATGACAGCCGGTTTTAGGTACACCCGATGGATCGATATCGTGGGTGAATATAATTCGTGGATGGCCGCACCCGCAGACAATAGACCACAGCCCATCGTGATGAAGCCCGGTTATTTTTCTTGGGAAGCTGGCCTTGGCGTAGAGATTTTCTTCCCCTTCTTCCGCATGTCTCCGGAAATCAAATTTATCCAAAGCTTTGCCGACGTGCTCGATAGAAGCCATCCTTTTGCGCAAGACAATGCGTTTATGACTCCTTTAGACAAAACATTGATTAGAAATATACAATTCAGTTTAATTTTTCAATAATGAGAACAGTACTTATTACAGGCGCAAGTTCAGGAATTGGAGAAGCATGTGCAACCGTGCTGGCCAGCGAGGCGAAGTACAGACTTTTGCTTTGCGCACGCCGCTTGCAACGCCTCGAACAACTTAAGCAAACAATCCAAAGTAGTTATCCGAACTGCGAAATTTTTTGCTTTGAATTGGATGTTCGTGATCGCGATGCCGTAGAGCACAATCTCAACAATTTGCCCGAAGCTTGGCGTCAGATCGATGTATTAATCAATAATGCTGGACTAAGCCAGGGTTTAGACCCCGTACATTTAGGTGATACGGGCGATTGGGATAGAATGATCGACACCAATGTCAAAGGCTTGTTGTATACCAGTAAATATACCGTACCGTTAATGGCCAACAGCACCAATGCGCACATCATCAACATAGGTTCCATCGCTGGGAAGGAAGTTTACCCAAATGGCAATGTGTATTGTGCAACCAAGCACGCCGTGGATGCATTGACGAAAGCAATGCGTATTGATTTGCTCGAACAGGGTATCCGTGTCAGTTCGGTAGATCCAGGCATGGTTGAAACTGAATTTTCGGAAGTACGTTTTAAAGGAGACAAAGATCGTGCAAAAACCGTGTATACGGGTTTGCAACCACTCTCGGGAACCGACATTGCTGAAATCATCGCATTTGTTTTATCGCGACCTGCGCATGTAAACATCAATGATCTGCTGGTTATGCCGACAGCACAGGCGACAGCCACGATCGTCAAACGCGATAGCTAAGACTATCGAACGATAATTTTCAGCTCGACTTATATATATTTATATGGTCACGTGTGTTCGGTCGCCCGATAATATTGCGACGAACACTTGTTGACTTTTTCATTTTAACTTTTTAATTTGCATACTATGTCATTAGAACAAACAATCAACCAAGATATCAAAGCGGCGATGATCGCTAAAGACAATGCTCGTCTACGTGGTTTACGCGCTGTTAAAGCAGCAATTTTACTAGCGAAAACCGAGAAAGGACATACCGAAGAACTTACGGAAGATGCGGAGATTAAAGTATTGCAAAAACTCGTCAAACAGCGCAAAGAGTCGGGAGAAATTTACAAACAGCAAAACAGAGAAGATCTTTACGCTATCGAGTTTGAAGAGCAGCAGGTGATCGAAGAATATCTGCCAAAGCAATTAGATAGAGATGCTGTCGAAGCTGTAATCAAAGATATCATTGCAAAAGTAGGGGCCTCTTCGGTAAAAGATATGGGCAAGGTGATGGGTGCGGCAAATCAGCAACTTGCTGGGCAGGCTGATGGACGTACCATTTCTGAAGTTGTCAAATCACTCCTAAGCTAAGGTAGTTTTATTATGCACTGTGAATGGTTTGTTAAATCTTTTGAAGAGCTCCAACCTTTAGCCCTCTATCAAATACTACAGCTACGTATCGACGTTTTCATGTTGGAGCAAAATTGCCTCTACCCGGAATGCGACGATAAAGATCTCCAATCTTTGCACTTATATGCACAGCACGAGGGAAAGATCGTAGCTTATGCGCGACTCTTGCCGGCGGGCATTTCGTACGACGATTTGTCGATCGGGCGGGTTGTCGTCCATGCAGACTTCAGGAAATATGGACTTGGAAAACTACTGATGAACCGAGCCATTGCTTATTGGGAAACACATGCGCCAGGAGTGGCTATCCGTATCAGCGGACAACTTTATCTGCAACGTTTCTACGAAGGTTTAGGCTTTCAAACGGTGAGTGAGGTATATCTTGAAGATGATATCCCGCATATTGAAATGCTGCGGCATTAGATGGAAAGTATAAAAAAAAGCATCGTTCGATCGGACGATGCTTTTTTTATGAGCTTACTTCTGCGGTTTATTACCGTAATGCTTGTCGCGCTCAAAGGTAACCATGTGTCGCTCTTTTTTTGCCGGATAAATATCTTCCAGCGTAATCATGATACCCGTTTCTTCCACTTCACCAAACTCATCGTTTAACGCAGTACCAAACGTACGCATCGTTGGAGACAAGTTCATGTATGTATTGATCAACGGTGGAATGTTCTCACCAAGTTCGCGTATTTTGGTATTCAAGACCTTATATCCTTCTCTGTACGGAAGACCATCGAAAATACCTTTATACGCACTGATATCGGTTTTATACCCCAGGTTCAATTTTTCAGTTGGCAGCACCAGCTTATCTTGATCCGAGAAGTAGCACTCCATGAAATAGATCAATAAATCGCGAGCCGCGGCATTATACTGCGGATACATGGTCACTTTACCAAACAGATATTTAATATCCGGATTAATCATTACCAACGCACCTAAACCATCCCACAGATTATCGAGCGAGAAAAGTCCTTTTCTGTTGTCTATAGCTGGCTGGTAACGAGGCTGTACCCATGAACGCCCCAGCTCTAACGTGTAAGGCAGATAATCCTCTTTAAACTTGTCTGAAAACTCAAAATAGTGTGCTGTAGATAAATGAACATTTCCATCTTTATCTACTGCATCTTCACATTTGATTACACGATAGCCGGCAATGATCTCCTCATCGTCCGGATTCCAGGCGATCAACTGGTCATAGTTGTGTTCGCAGGTATCGTTTTCATCAATATCCAACTCCAAACCCGTTCCGCCGCCAGCGCCACGGAAAGTGAGCTCCCGCAGACGACCGATTTCTCGCATGATATGCGGCGCTGTATGATAGTTTACCAGGTAAACTTCATTATTTCCATTGTTTGTATAACGTACAAAGGCCTCTTTGGTAAGTTCGGCCTTGATTAACTTTCTATCTACCGGTGCAATAATTTCTTGCATATACTATTTTTTGTCCCCCATTCTATAAACTACCTCGCGAATTTCATTTGCCCACTCCCGCTCACTCTTACGTTGATCAAAATGCGAATACGGAATACGTTCACCGAAGCGGATAGTCACCGTTTGATTGCGCTGCGAAAACATTTCATCCGGCAAATACAACATCTCTAAATTTGCCTTTAATCCAATTTTCTGCCTTAGTCTAGCTAAATTATAGAAAAAATTGGAATTTCTGCCATCGATATAAACCGGTACGATATCGCGCTTGTATTTCTTCGCCTTGCTGATAAAGCTTTTTTTCCACTCCAAATCGGCCACCTTTCCTTGTAGCTTTCTGGACACCAAACCAGCGGGAAAAATAAGCAGCGCATTGTCAGAAGCATAAGCTTTATCGATCGCCATAATACCAGTTTTGGCTTGGTTACCCACCTTATTTACAGGAATAAAAAGAGGCTCCAAGTTGCGAATATTCATCAGGATATCATTCACCAAAAATTTGACATCACGTCTGTGGCGGCCAATACCATGCATAATGGCAATACCATCCAACCCACCCAGCGGATGGTTGGAGGCAAAAATCACACTGTCATCTACAGGAATGTTCTCCTCGCCTTCCAGCACGACTTTCACATTCAATTCTTTAATGAGATCATCCACGAAATCTAATCCAAACTGATCATGAAACTTTGTCATGATATAGTTTATTTCATCCTCATGGATTACACGTTCTAAATAACTGATTAAGGGCTTTGGGATCCATTTTGCTAACTTTGGGCTCTTCTTGTGAATGACCTCGCGCACCTGGATAAATTTGACATTCTCTACTTCAGTCATTATACTTGTACTAAATCGCTTTTGTGATTAATGAAGTTGTAAAAATAATGAAAATATATTTTACTGGTGTAAAAAGTTACTTACAAGAACGGCGTTTGTTTACTTTTGGTAATATAATAATTAAATTAGCCTGAGTAGAGGAGGCTGATTAAACGTTTTCTAATTTTTTAGGTTTAATACTATAAACAGGCACATCATGTATTTAGGCGAAATTTTATCCAAACACTATTTCGACGTCAAACCAGACGACAGTATCGGGTTTGCCTTAGATAGAATGAACGAGTTCCACATGACACAGCTTCCGGTTGTGAGCGAACATGATTTTTTAGGATTGCTGACGGAAGACCAGTTGCTTGCCGCGGATGATGAAACGCAAAGCCTGCACAACCTTTCGGTATCGTTACGTTTTGTTTACCTCTACGAATATCAACACGTCTATGATGCGTTGCAATATATGAGTGCACACCAACTTCAACTTTTACCAGTCGTTGATAAAGACAATGTTTATTTAGGCACGCTCACGCAGCAGGAAGTACTCCATGCGCTCAATGATACCTTGGGCAATCGAGAGCCTGGTGCGATCATCGTACTGGAATTGGGAAGAAATGACGTTTCATTCTCACATATCGCGCATTTGTTTGAGTCAGAAAATGTGCGCATTTTAAGCACCGCCGTTAGGGATATTCCAGATACGACAAAAATCGAGATGACCATAAAGGTTGATAAACAGAATATTTCTACATTGATTGCCTCTCTTTGGCGCTTTGATTACGTGGTAAAAGCTACTTTTAATGATGGCAGTCCTGATTCGGATATCAAAGAGCGCTACGACATCTTGATGAATTATTTAAATTTATAAGAATAGCCTATTTTTTAGCATCTTTGCATAAGTTTTGTAAAATCACTTCGCATGCAAAGAAAATCCATCGCGATATATGGAAGGGCTTTCAATTCGTCCGTAGTGCCATATGTCGAGCAGTTATTTTCCTACCTCAAAGAAAAGGATGTTTTAATCTACATTCATTCGGAATTTTATGACTTTTTACGCTTACAGTTTGATTGTCCGGACGATTTTCTGCTGTACTATAGCCATCAAGATCTTCCCACGAACATTCTTTTTTTGTTAAGCCTCGGCGGCGATGGCTCCATGCTTTCTGCGGTCTCCCAGGTGCGTGATTCGGGTATTCCTATCGCCGGCATAAATTTCGGACGATTGGGCTTTCTGGCCTCCATACACAAAAGCGAGATCAAAAAAGCGTTAGACGATATCTTTGAGGGTAAGTATACGCTGCAAGCGCGCGACCTGCTGGAAGTTAGCGGCAGCGACAAGAAAATATTTGGCCAAGAAAATTTTGCGCTCAATGATATCACCGTTTTTCGCCACGATACCTCATCCATGATCACGATCAATGCGGTATTAAATGGCGAGCTTCTTAATTCGTATTGGGCTGACGGCATCATCATTGCTACGCCCACCGGCTCCACGGCCTATTCGCTCAGTTGCGGCGGTCCGATCATTATGCCCGGAAGCGGCAATTTTGTGATCACGCCGATCTCTCCGCACAACCTCAACGTTCGCCCGATTATTATATCGGCAGATAGCGAGCTGGAGCTGGAGATCGAAAGCCGTACAGAAAAGTACATCTTGAGCTGCGACTCAAAGAGTGAAACGTTGGAAACCACGACAAAACTGACCATACGCCGGGCACCTTTCCGCATTAATTTAATACGGCTAGACAGCGATAGCTTCTTTAGCACCTTGCGCGAAAAACTATTGTGGGGCCTGGACGTACGCAATTATTAATACCGCTATTTTAACAGTATTACGTAGATTCTATATTATTTAAAAGAATTATCTTTACATCAAAAAAGTCTCCACTTGAAAAACGTTATCTATATCCTTCTTGCGACGGTCTTACAGGCAGTTACACCTGTGCGCGCCCAACAATGGGAAATAGGAGCCATTGCAAACGGAACAGCGTTTATGGGTGATATCAATCCGAGCAATCCGTTTTACTTTCAAAGTCTTGGCGCCGGACTACATGTCGTGCGCAATTTTAACGCGACCTGGGGGATTCAGGCGGGATATCAATTCGTCCATCTTCATGGTTCTGATTTAGCCAGCAACGACCCCTATTTGCATGCGCGCGGGCAACTGTTTAGCAACAACGTGCAAGAACTGTCGGTTCGGGCAAATTTTAACTTTTTTAAATTTGTTGCCGGGCGCGCATTAAATCGCTATACACCCTATGCTTTTGCGGGTTTGGCGGGCATCATGCACAACCCCTATGTATATTCCAGCAACAACACCCGCCATTATTTAGCAGATTTACAACTACAAGAAGATAATGAAATTCGTAAGTTTGCGCTGGCGATTCCGTTTGGAGTTGGTTTTAAATATAATATTAAAGGCCCTTGGTCTGTCGGTGCGGAGTTGGGCTACAGGACGGTTTTTAACGATAACCTCGATAACATAGCCAATAATTATCCCAACCGCACGCAATATCCTGCAGCATATGCAGCGCGTTATCCAGAAATAACTCGGGAATGGTGGGAAGCCGTGGCGTATCCCGGAACCGACTTGGCTGAAACGTACGAAGGCAAAGCGCGGGGCAACGGAAGACCGAACGATGGCTACCTTACCGCTGGTGTAACGGTCGTTTTTACCTTTATCAGCAAACAATGTACGTGGTAGCATTTAAGGGTCTTATTTAGTGAAGAACAATGAGTTTTAAAGAAAAGATAAATAGAGAGAAACTTCCGGAACATATCGCCATCATTATGGACGGAAATGGTCGCTGGGCAAAAGGAATAGGAAAACTCCGCATTTTTGGTCATCAAAATGGGGTTTCGGCTGTGCGCGAGGCGATGGAAGGCAGTGTAGCGATTGGCATTAAATACCTCACGCTCTATGCTTTTTCTTCTGAAAACTGGAATCGGCCTAAGCTGGAGGTAAAAGCCTTGATGGAGCTATTGGTGAATACGCTGGCCAAAGAAACGAAAACGTTTATGGATAATGGTATCCGCCTCCATACCATAGGAAACCTGACTGATCTGCCGCAAAATTGCCAGAACAGACTCGCAGATACGATCGAACTGACAAAAGACAACGATCAATGTGTACTAACACTAGCCTTGAGTTATGGCTCACGGGCAGAACTCGTTGATGCCACCAAATTGATTGCGCAGAAAGTATTAGACGGAAAATTGAACATCGCAGATATCAACGAGAAAACAATAAGCAAGCATCTCTACACAGCAGATTTACCGGATCCGGATCTGATGATCAGAACCAGCGGCGAACAGCGTATCAGCAACTACTTACTGTACCAAATGGCGTATACCGAGTTTTGCTTTTTGGACAAAATGTGGCCGGAATTTACGCGGGAAGATCTTTACGAGGTGGTATACAATTACCAGCATCGCGAACGAAGATTTGGCAAAACAAGTGAACAATTGTAGGATTTATTTTACCTTTGCAGCACTAATTAATCCATTAATTAATAGCCTGTTTATTAATTATTTTCTTTTAACAAAAATTAACAACAGATTGGTGTACTTTAGCACCGAGAAAATTGAATAAATGAAGCGCATACTATACTTAATTACATTTACCCTACTTTTTGGAGGACAGCAGTTATTCGCGCAGATTCGTGGAAACAACCCCATCAATCTGAACGATCCCGATGAAATAACCTATTTAGATCCAAAGAACTATGTCATCGGTGGCGTTCGTGTAACAGGTACGGAATACCTGGATAGCGATGTATTGGTTACGATCTCCAAACTGGTGGTAGGGCAATATATTGAGGTGCCTAGTGAGGCAACAGCAAATGTTGTTAAAACCTTAATGGGACAAAACCTTTTTGATGATGTCCAATTGTATGCCGATCGTATCACAGGCGAAAACATTTTCTTGGAAATTCGCGTCCGCGAGCGTCCACGGCTTACCCGTATCGATATTAATGGACTAAAGAAAAGTGAAACAGACGAAGTTCGCAAGCGCCTGAATACTAATTCTGGAAAGATTGTAAACGAGAATCTTGTCAAAACAACGCGTGCCACCATCCAAAAGTTTCTGCGGGAGAAATCTTTCCTCTATCCAGATATCAAGATTCGTACCGAAAAGGATACCGCACAAGCCAACAATGAAATTGTAATTGTTGATGTAGAAAAAAATAAAAAAATCAGGGTTCACGCCGTAAAGTTTGATGGCAATGAAGCATTTAAGGATAAGCAATTGCGCAAATACTTAAAAGGCGTGAAACCACGCCGTTGGTACCGTGTTTTTGGCCCGGGTAAATTTAAAGAAGACAAATACAAGGAGGCAAAGGAAAACTTAGTTGCCAAAATGCAAGATAAGGGTTATCGTGATGCACAAATTTTGTCAGATAGCGTAGTACGTTATGACAACAATGAAGTGGACATTTATCTTAACCTACACGAGGGACCGCGGTATTATATGGGTGATATTCAATGGTCGGGTAACTCCAAATTTACAGACTCAATCTTGAATATCATTTTAGGTATCGAAAAAGGTAATGTATACAGTGAAGAAAAATTACACACCAAGTTAATGGGACCTTCCCGTAACAGTGATGACATCAGTGCGCTGTATCAAAACGACGGTTACCTGACATTTAGCGTGCAGCCTATTATCAAACGGATTTACAACGATACTGTTGATGTAGAGATTGTATTAAGTGAAGGAAAGCAATTTACCATCAATAACGTCATTGTAAAAGGAAATGATGTTACGAACGATAAGGTGGTGCTGCGCTCTATTTATACCAAACCGGGTCAGAAGTTTTCGCGCGAGATGTTGATGCGCAGTGTTCGGGAAATTTCACAGTTAGGTATGTTTGATGAGCAAAAGATTAATCCTGTGCCGACAAACCTGAACTACGAAGAAGGAACCACCGATCTGGAATATACCGTGGCAGAAAAACCTTCCGATCAGGTGGAGCTATCCGGAGGTTACGGTGCCGGACAAGTGATCGGTACGCTAGGATTGACATTCAATAACTTCTCGACGAGTAATCTTTTCAATAGAGAATCTTACAGACCATTGCCACGTGGTGATGGACAAAAGTTAAGTATCCGTGGACAAACATCAGGTAGACGTTACCAGTCTTATAGTTTCTCCTTCTCCGAACCTTGGTTAGGCGGTAAAAAACCTATTTACTTCGGATTAAGTGCGTACACATCCAGTTCGTCTGTTGGTGGATTCAATATGTTTACCGGTCAACAGATCGTTCCAGATGCCGATCTTAGCCGTATTTGGATGACCGGGGTTACGGGTACTTTGGGTAAGCGCTTGCAATGGCCGGACAATTACTTCCAGGTGAATACGTCTTTATCATTTCAACGTTATAAGTTGCAGAACTACGGAAACTACTTCTTGTTTTCCGATGGTACAGCATACAATATTAACTTGACGCAGGAAATCAGCCGGAACTCCATCGATGCACCTATTTACCCGACATCGGGTTCGCACATTCGCTTAACGGTGCAATTAACGCCGCCGTATTCGATGTGGAACAATATCGACTATCAAAATGCTCCAGACAACGAACGTTACAAATGGACGGAGTATCACAAATGGAAATTTGATAGTCAGTGGTATACTAAAATTGCCGGAAAATTGGTTTTAAAAACGCAAGCGCAGTTCGGTTACCTTGGAAATTATACGGATAGAACACCGACATCAACCTTCGAGCGCTTTAAGCTTGGTGGTGATGGTATGCAGGGCTTTGACTTCTTGCAAGGTTCGGAAATCATCGCGATGCGCGGTTATTCAAACGGTTCCATTATTCCGGAATCTACCGGTATTGGTAATGCCAATATCGCAAGAAACTCAGGAAGCCCAATTTACGCGAAATACCAAATGGAGTTAAGACATCCGGTCATGTTGAATGAGCAAGCTACCGTGTTTGTATTGGCCTTTGCTGAAGCCGGAAACACTTGGAACAAATTTAGTGAGGTGAATCCATTAAAAATGCGTCGCGCAGCGGGTGTTGGTGCACGTATCTTCCTACCGATATTTGGTATGTTGGGTATTGATTACGGTCATGCCTTCGACCCTATTCCAGGTTTGAGCACGAACGACTGGAGACAGAACTTTACATTTAGTATTCTACAAAATATGGGCGGATTTTAGTCACATATTTTTTTCCCTATTAACGAAGCTCTCAAACGTCATTGTTTGAGAGCTTTTTTTTGTCCTTCTTCTAGAAGAAATTTTTATCATACTTACAGCGTATAAATTCAAGAAAAAAATATTATTATACAAAAAGCTATGAAATAAATAAAAATTCAAATACATTTGATATATAATCAAATAATGAAAATATGAAAAAGTTAGATCTTCAACCATTCAAAGGGAGGATGTTGTTACTTATTGCGCTAGCACTTTCGCTGGGTGCTTGCGACAAACCAGATTCAACCTACTCGCCAGAAAATGAAAAAACGGATGGAATCAGTGTAAATGATTTAGGCATTTTAAGATTTGAATCAACGAAATCGTTTCATGCAAAATTGGCCGAGTTTGACAAGGGGGGCGTTGAATTCACAAAAGAACTATTGGGGAAATTAAACTACACCAGTTACCTGGCAGACACATTGGATGACAGCAAAAATATCGGAGACTTCGACCCTGTGCTGTCACTAATCTTAAATGATAAGAGCGCTATTCAAATTGGCGATTCGATAACATTTTTCACGAAAGATTTTGAATATTCGATTGCTTCAACCGAAAAAGAACTTTATAAGTCAATTGCAGAAAATCCAAATAAGCTATTAACAAGTAAGATAAGTAAGCGTGAAGTCTTCTATCCAAAGTTTCAAGTACAGTTTGAGGATGCCAAACTCCAGAAAAAATCTTCAAACACGCAAACCATTAATTTCTCAGGAAGTTATACCTTGTTTACGCCGGAAGAAAACATCGGAGGAAGACCAGAAAGAATAAAGTTTGTTTTTGAAACGAGATCGGTGAGTGGTGCCATACGGTCTACATTAACGGCTTACGGTGAAGCTTACAGAAGAGGGGGATTGTTTGGATCCCGATCATGGAGAGCGGATGAAATAGATTACTTGATTTACGACATCATAAGAGCTAAAGCTTCCATACAATCTTCCGCAGACGGTCCGATTTATGGCATCAACAGAAGTGGTCAAACCAGTCCTATTCTGTATAGTACACCGACAGGTATTGGAGCAAGTGGCCCGGTAAGTTCTTGGGTAGATGTTTTAGATATAAGGTTCAGTCGAATTGATATGGGAGGAATTAGTTTCACAGCGTCCTTTCTGTGGGAACGACAAACGAGTGGATCGACCTTATTAAGAATAACTAAAAGCTGGTAGACTGCTGTAAGCCGCAATCACCGCAAGATAAAATACGTTTAACATTAATCGTTAAATTTTGTTAAAGGAGGAAATAAGTCATTTATTACCTCCTTTTTTGTTATTTTTGCCAAGAGGAAGAGCTTCAGTTTGTTAACAATTTATTTGCTGTTGTTAAACTTTTTGGAATTATTATTGTCTGAAAATTTAGAAAAGAGATCGTAGCAATAGCGAAGAATAAATCGTTTCTTTGAGTAGTGTGTAATCGCGAAAGCAAACCAAAAAAACGAATTAGAAAATAAACAGATAGAAGTAAACTCACGCAAATTTAAACATATATGAAAAAGATAGTTTTTATCATCGCCTTAATCGCAACTTCCGCCAGTGCAGCTGTGGCTCAACGTTTGGCCTATGTCGATTCGGAATATATCTTAAAGCATATTCCGGAATATGTATCGGCGCAGAAGCAATTGGATGATCTATCAACAAACTGGCAAGAAGAAGTCGATAAGCAATATGGTGAAATTGAAAAGCTCTATAAAGCTTATCAAAACGATCAGGTATTGTTGAACGATGATATGCGCCGACGCAGAGAAGACGAGATCGTTAACAAAGAAAAAGAGGTTAAGGAGTTTCAACGGCAAAAATTCGGCTACGAGGGTGATCTATACAAGGAACGTCTTCGGTTGGTAAAACCGATCCAGGATCGAGTTTCGGCAGCAATCACAGACGTAGCAAACAACCAGGGTTTGGACCTTATTTTGGACAAAGGAAGTGAAGTGACGTTTCTATTTGCCAATCCGAAACTAGATAAAAGTAACGATATCATAACTAAATTAGGTTTCAAACCTAATCCTAGCTTGGCAAATTAATTTTTTTGCTTATACTTGGAGAAAAATAGCGATTAATTATTAACATTATATTTAGAAAACAAAGGCCGTATCGTCAAAACAACGATGCAAAAGATTAAAATGGAAAGAATGAAAAATTTATTTAGAAGTGTAGCTTTAGTGGCGGTGATTTTCTTAGGCACGCAATATGTGAGTGCGCAGCAAAAAATTGGTCATATCAATGCTGATGAAATCTTTCAGATGACGGCAGAGTTTAAAACGGCTAATGAGCAGTTGAGAACATTGAATGATGCGAAAACGAAAGAGCTACAAGGGATGTATGAGGTGTTTCAACAAAAGCAGACGGAAGCTAACGAGAAATTGAGAAACCGTAGTGAAGCAAACAAATCTACAGTTGACGCTGAATTGCAAACAGCAGGTCAAGAACTTCAGACTATGGAGCAACGTATCCAGGAAGTTCAACGTGTAGCACAGGAAGATTTACAGAAAAAACAACAAGAGTTGTTAACGCCTATCCAAACAAAAGTAATGAATGCGATTAACGCCGTTGCGAAAGATAAAGGATTTGCCTATGTGTTGGACACATCTAACGGTAACGTTATTTATTTCCAAGGCGGTGAAGACATCTCTGCTGATGTAAAAACAAAATTAGGTATTGCGGCAAATGCTACGCCAGCAACACCGGCTGTTGCTCCTGCTACTAGATAAGCACGGTATACACAACGATTAAAAACGGTTGTACAGTCCTTCTTACTGTACAACCGTTTTTTTTTGAACACTCCTACTTAAAAGATAAAAACACGTAAGCCTGACATACCTACGTGTTTTGAAGAATCAATTATTAGTAACTAAAAATTACTGGATAACGATACAAACGTTAGCTACCCGGTAAACGATACAAGATATTTATTTTATCTGCTATTTTTCCGTCTTACGCCAAACATCCGTATAGGCTTCGGGATATTTGTTAAACTGCGCATGCACATATGGACATAACGGTTTAATAAGCAGAATTTCTGCGCGTGCTTTCCGCACCAGTTCCTCCAACAGCAGCTTAGCAAAACCTTTGCCCTCATGTATCGGATCTACTTCGGTATGGTAAACCGTCAGCACGCCGTTACGGATGAAAATATCCATTTTGCCTGCCTGTACAGCGTCCGACAAAAGTCTTAACTCACCGCGCCCAGTCTCGTTTAGTACAACTTCAAAAGTTTCCATCGTGTTATATAAAATAGGAAAAAGTATTAGTGAGCCAGGCTCTCTTCAATGGCATCCCATAAAGCCAAACGCTTAACTAAAGCTTCTTTTGCTGTTTCCATCATCTCTTGCCACTTGACTTCATCCTCGCCGCCCAGCTCCAAAATCATTTGCATAGCTAAAGGTCCGTGTTCATCGCCATCCAGTTCGATGTGCCTTTGGAAATAATAAATAAACTTACTTAAGTCGGTTTGTGGTGCATTACTTTGAATACCGTTTAAGATAGAGGTAAACATATCCGGAATCAGATCTTCACGGCCGAAGGTAAATGCGGCAGCAATTTTATGCGTTTCTCCCTCCTCTATCACGGAAAAAGAAAACCGCAAAAAATCTTTGATGCGCTCATCTACCGGAAGCTGGTCGATAGCCGCTACCACAGGCAATCGCTGTTGAATAGCTTGGATAAGATGTGAAATAACGGTTGTATCCGCTTCCATTCCAGCCATTGCATCTAAATACATTTCAAAATGGCTCAATCTTCTTCCGTCGATATACTCATCAGATTCTTCGGCCAAAACAATTTCGTTAATCAAGTAACGTGTATTTGGCATGGCACTTGCAAACCAAGGCACTTCTACGCAAGTGAGCTTGATTTGGAGGGCTTTTAAAAGTGACATAAAATCCCAAACGGCGTAGACGTGTCCTTCGGTGAATTTCTGTAAATCACTGACTTTACTAATCTTATGATATAACGGATGCTTTAACAGCAGCTCCCGTTCTGCAGCGATAAACGCATTGACATTTTCTATTTTCTTCATATACAAAAATAGTGATCCATGCGGCTAAAAGCGACGCAGATAGCCTTTAAAAAGCGCAAAATAATAGTGAGGCATAAAAATATGACGTAAGAAAGAAATTCAATAAACGGTTAAAGGGAAAGGGAAGCAATTTCTGTCAACAAATCGCGTAACTGATTTTTCGAATAAACCTTACAAAATCCGTAACGGAGCATCGCCGAACGTTCCTTCTCATCACTGGATGAAGTGAACCCATAAATTTTTATTTTAGGAAATCGTGCCAACAATTCTTTGGCCGTTAGGTTTCCGTTCAGACGAGGCATATGGAGATCCAAAATTGCCACATCCGGTATGTCGCGATGGCGATCTATCATACGCAATAATTCGTCTCCATCGCTTGCGTGGCAAACAAGCTCTAGCGATGCAAACTGCGGAATGAGATTCTTCAAAAGAAAGTGGTGAATATCTGAGTCATCAGCAAACACAACCTTCGTATTTTTATTTAAATTCATAAGCGCTATTAATTGGAAAGCTGCCGAATAATATTTCATAAACAGGAACACATCGTGTCCAACCGTCGATGACGGCTACTGTAAGAACAGTATTTTTGTATTAACTGTTTTTGAGTTGACTCTAATTTATATTTTTTTTCGCATAAATGAAATTTTTAAAGCACATACAGCTTCTTCCTTTCTTTAGCGCTTATCATAGCCCAACACGTGCTCCGCGTATTATTCTGTACGCTTAAGAAGCACTTATCAAAGTATTTGTAGTATTAACATACCATCCAGCGCAAATCACTCGGTCTTTTTTACTTAGTAATTATTCCAAAAATGTTACAATCATTTACGGGTGACCTGATCGCTGTATAGACATAACAGTTTGCGTAGCATTCGTCGAAAACGGCTACTTAGAAAAAAACATGTTTTGATATGGAGGTCATAGAAACTAAAAATCTTCACGCTTGGCATCTGCTCGAGGATTTTGATCGTGATGTCAAAACGACTTGGGAAGTGACTTCGGAGGTGCAAAAAGAAAATCCCTAAACCGCTGGGTTAGGTTTAGGGATTGGCACGAACAACTACAGCCGAACACCAAAAACAGTTAGATTTCAAAAAAATTTGATTCGACACGTAAAAATACAAGCTATTTCCGATGTCGCATATACCTGAAAACAGGTATTTTACGAGTAAATCTCGTCCAATGCCTCGACGATAGCTGCGTATACACTTTCTAATTCTGCCACCGTGATGCAATATGGAGGCACGAGGTATACAATATTGCCCAATGGCCTAATTAGTATACCACGAGCTAGGAAAAACGCATGTAAAATAGGCTGCAGATCGCTAAAATAAGATGTCGACCGATCGATTGCCCACTCTACGGCCAAAATTGTTCCACACTGCCGAACCGCACGCACATTGCGATGGCGCTCCACACGCTTAACAAAAGCAGCGTGCTGTGCACAGATCATCGCTATCTGCACTTGCGTTTCGGCAGTCAGCAATAAGTCTAGGCTAGCCAATGCTGCGGCGCAGGCTATCGGGCTGGCAGTGAACGAATGTCCATGAAAAAAAGCACGACTTTTATCATCATCGTAAAAAGCATCGTAGATTAGCGCCGTGCAAGACGTTATCCCGAGTGGCATCGTTCCGCCTGTTAAACCTTTGGAAAAACACATGACATCAGGCTCTGCCTGGAGTTGATCTGCAGCAAACGTGGTTCCTGTTCGACCAAAGCCGACGAAAACCTCGTCTTGCACCAGCAAAATCGACTTTTGCCGGCAATATTGCATCAAGCGTGAAAGCGGCTCCGCTTCGTGCATCAGCATTCCGCCCGCCCCCTGTATGAGCGGCTCGTACAACAAACAGACGATATCAGCCGCATGCTTATCGATCAACTCAAAAGTAGCCGCAAGATTTTCCAACGTAGGTGCTTCGATAAACAGCGTTTCGAATAGCCTATCCTGAAAGGGTGCGGTCCACGCGCCCCGTGCACTCACCGACATCGCACCAAAGGTATCACCATGATAACCGTTTCGGAAAGCCAACACCTTACTTTTCTTCTGACCATGTTGATAAGCATACTGTATACACATTTTTAGGGCAACTTCGACCGCAGTTGAACCATTATCTGAGTAAAATATCCGTTCTTGATTTGCCGGCAACAAATGAAGCAATCGTTCGGCCAACTCAATAGCAGGCGGATGTGTAAAACCCGCAAATATCACCTGTTCTAACGTCGTAAGCTGTTCGCTTACTTTTTGGGCGATATATGGATGTGCATGCCCGTGCAACGTAACCCACCAGGATGATACAACGTCCAGATAAGCATCGCCATTAGCATCAAACAAGTAACTGCCCTGCCCACGTACGATAGGAATATGCGTCGTTGTTTTCATCTGCGTGTAAGGATGCCAGTTGACTCGCCGATCGCGCGCTATCCAGCTTTGCTGCGTTTCCATCATGAAGACATCATTGGTTTTAGACCCAACGTAGCCAGCATATCCAAATCTTCGGAAATACCTGGGTTTGGCGTGACCAGTAATTTTTCGCGCTCGCCTGTAAATATTGAATTTGCACCGGCCATAAAACACCAAGCCTGCTCCATCGTGGTCATTTCTGTGCGACCTGCACTAAGCCGAACCATGGATGCCGGCATTGCAATACGCGCGGTAGCAATCATTCGAACCATATCCCACGTATCAACTTTGGGATTATTTTCTAACGGCGTGCCTTTCACACGCGCCAAAGCATTGATCGGCACAGACTCCGGGTGCTTTTCCATGTTGGCCAGCGTTCGCAACATCGCGATGCGATCCGCAGTCGACTCGCCCAAGCCAATAATCCCGCCAGAACATACCGTGATACCCGCATTACGTACATGTTGAATGGTATTGATCCGATTGTCGAACGTACGCGTCGAAATAATTTCATCATAGTATTCCGCAGACGTATCGAGATTATGGTTGTATGCATACAGCCCGGCTTCCTGCAACCGTTGTGCCTGCGTTTCTGTAAGCATCCCCAGCGTGCAGCAAACCTCCATCCCGAGCGCGTTAACTCCTTTTACCATATCGATAATACGATCGAAATCGCGGTTATCGCGTACCTCCCGCCAAGCTGCCGCCATACAAAAACGAGAAGAACCGTGCGCTTTTGCTTTTTTTGCATGTGCGATGACGGTTTCCGTAGGCAATAAAGCCTGCACCTGAATATCTGTATGATATCGGGCTGCTTGTCCGCAATAAGAACAGTCTTCAGGACATCCGCCCGTTTTTACCGACAATAAGGTCGACATTTGCACTTCCTCTGCATTATGCCATTCGCGATGCAATGCTGCGGCTTCAAAGACTAATGTTAGCAGCGGTTTGTTATAAATCGCTATAAGTTCTTCTTTCGTCCAGTCGTGACGAAGGATTTTCTGGGTTGTTTCGCTCATTCTCTTACGCTATATTTTTAAAAATGGTCAGGCGATATGCAGCCCCTCAGCCGCTATTTCTATGCCTTCTTTTGTTAATTTATGCAATGCCGGCAAAGTGATCATCGGCACCTTTTCCGTAATTTTTTTTCGCAGCAAATCTTCAGTGTACGGATTAAAATCGCCGTTAAACACCACTGCTGCTAAATCTATTTCCCTACTGCGCAATGCTTCCAGCGATAATACGCTATGGTTAATACATCCTAGGTAATCCTGGATAACTAACACTACGGGCAACGCCAGTTCCTTTATCAAATCAATCATATATTCCTCCTCATTCAAGGGCACAAACAAACCGCCTGCGCCTTCTACAATAAGGTGGTTTTCCGTTTCCGGCAACTTGAAATCATCCACATGTATTGTGATATTTTCCATGGCTGCCGCTTGATGTGGCGAAACGGACGCTTGCAATGCATAGCGTTCAGGATGTATGCGGATGTCATAGCTAACTCCTGCTGCCAGCGAAAAACTATCGCGGCAATCCAAATCGCCAGACTGCACCGGTTTCCAGTAATCGGCTTTTAGGTATTGCGCCAATATGGTCGACACGAATGTCTTTCCGATGCCTGTACCGATACCAGTAATAAACCATTTTTTTACTGTTGCCATGCTCGTATATATTTACCTAATAAGTCTATTTCACTCGGTGTGTTAAAGGTGTGCATGCATATACGCAACCGCTCCCCTCCTACCGCTACCGTAGGCGAAAAGATCGGGTAAACATCCAGTCCATCCTGCTGCATAACCGCTGTTGCTGCCAAAAGACAGGTGCTGTCGGAGAAACGCACACTCTGAATCGGACTCGCGGCAGCCGATGTTGTCTTCATGCCCTGCTGAGCGAATCGTGCTAACAAGTTTTGCAACGACAAGGCGAGCGAAGGATTATCTGCAAGAAAACCGTAAGCCGTTCTTATCGCCGTCGCATGGTAAATCGGCAAGCCGGTCGTATAAATCAGTGGCGCAGAAAAATTAAGCAAATAGTCGGTCAGCAACTTAGAGCCCAAGATCGCCGCTCCGGCAAGTCCGAAAGCCTTGCCATATGTTACCACGGTAGCCAACACCTGCTCTTGTAGTCCTGTTTGATGCACCAAGCCCCAACCAAATACGCCTGCGGCATGCGCTTCGTCAACAATTACCGCCGCACCATATCGGTTAGCAAGCGTAATAATATCTTCCAGCGGCGCAAAATCCCCGTCCATCGAATACAAACTTTCGACGGCCACTAACACCCGTCCTTTAGCTTTCCTCAAGCACGATTCCAAATGCGTGAGGTCATTATGTCTAAACTTCCATTTTGTAGCCATGCTAAGCTTGCAACCGTCGTGTACCGAGCGGTGTATCTTCTCATCCAGTAAAATGCTGTCGCCACGCTTCAGTAAACAGGAGAATAGCGCGAGATTGGCTAAATAGCCCGAGCCAACCAACAGCGCAGAAGCATTGCCATGCGTATACGCGATATGCTGTTCTACTTCCGCTACTGCATCAGCGTGTCCACGAATAATACGCGATCCGGATGCCCCGGTTAGCGCAGCTGGCTCTTGCTGGGCAACGGCTAACAAGCGCGCTTGAAAAGCATGATTACGTGCTAAGCCGAGATAATCGTTAGAGCAAAAATCGACCTTATTACGCGTGCCTTGTTGTTGGCGGAGTGTAGCCGTTGCCGCGCGGCCATCCAGCTCCTTAGTCCAGGACGATACCAGGCTTTCCATATTGCTTCACATCCGCTTCAATGGCGGCTAACCACGTTTTAAATAAATCCCCTTCGATGACACATATTTGCTGCGCATGCTGCTCCCAATCGGGCGAAAATTTCGCTAACTGAGAGATCATTTCTTCCAGATGGCCTTCTTCTTCTAATATGATCGATTTTACCATTACCCTTGATTTTAATGCGCTCAACACATCCTGATACACCGGATATAAAGCATCTGCACGCACCTCAATAGCATAGGTAACAAAGAGATAACCTGCATAACGCAAAGCTGCGCCCGTAAGTTGAAAATGACGTTTCACATACCGACTCGCGGCTATATCCAGGCGCTGCAAATATTGCCTAGTCGCAACAGCCGCGAGCAGGTCTGCCGGCTGATACGTTTGGCAGTCTGTATTTTGCAGCTTTTGCAGCTGCTTTTTGAGGTAATATGCATGTCGATGTTCCTCGGCAGCATGTTTGAGCTGGATAATGTCTACCGTCTCCGGATCTTCACAAGCCGAAATTTTACGCGCGCCCATATTTTCCATAAATGAAAGGCTGTTAAGCCAACGTGCATGAAGGGCATCGTTTTCTACTATCTGTATTAAAATATCATTCATATTTTCGGATTTCGTGTAAATGTAGTACCTTACCGGCAGGTTAACAGGTGCCAGTTTTAAGATTATGCCTAGTCCGGTTGAAATTCCATATCGTAGTTTTATCGTTGTCGATCGCTCCAGCAATGTGCCGGTGTACTTGCAAATCGCGAATGAATTTATCAAAGCCATCCAGCGTCATGCTTTACCGCCGACAACGAGACTTTTAGGCACACGCTCCCTTGGTCAGCTGTTGGCTGTTCACCGTAACACGGTCGTATCCGCTTATGATGAGCTGGCTGCTCAAGGTTGGATTACGATCTTAGCCAATAAAGGCACTTTTGTTTCTGCGAAATTGCCGATTTTGGCTAGCCCGGCACTACAACGACACCATTATCCCAGCGCAACAGGCTTCGCGTTCAAGCGTTCATCCTTGCTGGATAATCCGTATGAACATCGCAACTATGCTTATCTTTTTAACGATGGAACGCCTGATATCCGGTTGACACAAATCGCTGATCTATCGCGGGTGTATAGCTCGACCATGAAGCGGAAGAGTAACCGTAAAAAGATGGACTATTACAATCATGAAGGTAGCGAATACTTCAAAACGCAGCTAGGCGATTATTTGCGACTTTCGCGCGGATTGCCCATCGCTAGCAGCAACATCCTGATCACCCGAAGTACAGAAATGAGCCTGTACATCATTTCGGAAATCTTACTACAACCCGACGATATTGTTGTGGTCGGCGAATGGGGGTATTTTTCGGCGAATATGATTTTTCAAAAAAATGCGGCTCGACTAAAAACCGTGCCTGTAGATGAGGAGGGAATTGATATCGCGGCGGTAAGAAAGCTATGTGAAACCCAGCGTGTCCGTATGCTGTACGTCAATCCGCAACAGCACTATCCTACGACCGTCACGATGAGCGCTAAGCGGAGAATGGAACTGCTACAACTAGCGCAAACATTTGGTTTTGCCATCGTGGAAGATGATTACGATCAGGATTTTTACTATGATAAGCAGCCGATGTTACCCCTGGCCGCGGCGGATCAGCACGGCATGGTGATCTATGTAGGGTCGTTCGGAAAATCGCTGGCGCCGGGGTTTAGAACAGGCTTCATTGTTGCTCCGGAAAATATTATGCTGGAAATGCGCAAGCATCTAGGCATTATTGATCGGCAAGGCGATGTGCTTATGGAACAAGCATTAGGCGAAATGATTGAGGATGGCGTTATATACCGACATTTAAAAAAGTCGTTAAAAATCTACCGGGAAAGGCGAGATCATATGCTGGCGATTTTAAAAAGTGAATTTAATGATTGTATCAGCGTGCGTAAACCTGCTGGCGGATTGGCGTGTTGGCTTCAATTTACATCGCCGGTCAATTTACTGCAACTCAGCAGAAATTGTGCAAAAAACCAGCTTTTTTTACCAAAAACTATTCTTTATCAAAATAAAGACATGACAGCGTTACGGCTCGGCTTTGGACATCTGGACACGCAGGCGATGGATGAAAGTATGGCGATTCTCCGGCAACATATCACAGCGCTTCTTTAAGGCTTAAAAGCCAAAGCTCAGCTGTTGTCCGCTTTCCAGACCGGCACGCTTCTCGTTTCCGAATGGGATTTCCAGAAAGGCGACGTATTGCTTTTTTTCTTCGTCAAATTTCCGCAACACAATGCCTTTGCAAAAGAAGTCAAAATCAAGTATTTTAAACTCCTCCTGGTCTTTTACTTCGCGGAGATTTTGACTATCCAAGCCCCGACTAATGGTCAAGTGGGGTTGTCTACTTTTATCTGTCTGCATCACTTTTTCTACTTCCGCAATTACCTTGCGCATTTTTTGCAGCAGAAAAGCTTTTGATTGAACAGTTGGATCAATAAAAAAGGTTCCTGAACTTGGGTATGTTGCGAAGCTATCGAAATAAATATGTTGCGCGTGCTCATAGCGTAATGCCGTGGCGAGCAGATCAATAATACGCGTCAACTGTTCATCGCTCACATCCTTCATTCGGCAAATCGTGACATGTGCTGTGGAATTACAACTGGGATACCATTTATTAAGCAATCGCCTGACGCGCTCCTTGAGTGCTGCAACAAACCGAATACCCTGCTCGCAGGGCTGAAAAACGATTGATATGGTATGTTTCGTATCCATAGAAGATTTCCTAGCTCTTCTACAAGATACTGAAAATTGGCTGGAATTTGAAAGGCTACTTCGCTTTTAATATGTCGTTTTTTCCACCTTTGGTAGATACGGTGGGCTTACCTTCTTTTGTTGGGGATAATTTGTATTGTACAAGGTTGTTTACGCCTTCGATTTTTACAGTGTGAATACGATCGACATACACTTCATTGTTTGCACCATTGATGACGATCGATTTCAAGCCGCCCTTAGCATACACAATATTGTTGGAACCTTCGATTTGTAAAATCTCGTCACCTTGCGTGGCAATGCTTTTTTCAATGTTTGCACCATCTACCTTAACCACTTTACCCTCTTTATAAATGATGATAAGATCATTCTTTGGCGATTTAGCGTCCTTTGATTCGCCCGATGTCGCAAAGGCAAACGAAACACCCAGGAAAAGAATATAAAAGAAGAAAACAGCGGCAGTTCTCATAAAATGGTAATTTATAGTGTTTGTTAGTTAATCAAAACTAAGCATTCTGCCGTGAATCCCAAAAACGAATCGGAAAATTAACACTTATTAACGTGTAAATACGTAAAATACGACAAAACAAATTTTCTAAAAGGATTATTATATCTATTTGTGAGAATAGATCATCTAAGTCATAGACTTAGCAGGATTACGTCGGAATAATAAATAGCATGTCAGCATATCTTTCCGATGCTAGCGGAGTCGCATCATTTTCCTTTGCATTAACCTTTCTGCCGCTTGCCGCGGCACGGTCTTCCTTGCAAGAATCTAGGAAAGCAAGGTTCTACTGGCGAAGATACGTTGTCTCTCACAACTACAGCAGATTTCTTTAATTCCCGCTTTGCGAAAAGATTGAGATCTCAAATTTCTTCGGCGTCGTAACCTCCCAGCTTTTGCCTTTGGATTTGACCTGCGACATTTCACTGCACAAATACACAATCTGTACGTTCAATTTCGACACATTTTTAGGAAATTTTTGTATCAATTCTTTAATTACAATTTTTCTTAATCCCAGCGGGATTACCGATCTATAGCAGATTACATATCAGGATAACTTCGACTCCGGCAGCGTGCGCATGTTCATGACAAGTTTCTCCGCTATAAATATATGACCTGGCGGAGGTCAAGAATAGTAAAACGTTAGCACCTCGATGAAACGAATGGATTTTGCATTCTTCTGGCCTTGACAGGGCGTTCATGTCCCGCAAAAGAAAATCTTGAAGACATAAAAAAAGGAGTCAAAATGACTCCTTTCCTAAATATCTAACAAATTGATAACGGTTTAAAACTCTATTTTACTGCGTCAACTACTGCTTTGAAAGCATCAGGATTGTTTAAAGCTAAATCAGCCAAAACCTTACGGTTTAAACCAATGTTTTTAGCATTTAATTTACCGATCAACTGTGAATACGAAATTCCGTGTTGACGAGCTCCTGCGTTGATACGTTGAATCCATAAAGCTCTGAACTCGCGTTTTTTGGTTTTACGGTCGCGGTAAGCGTACTGTAAACCTTTTTCTACTGTATTTTTAGCAATAGTATAAACTTTGCTTCTTGATCCGAAATAGCCTTTAGCTAATTTCAAGATTCTTTTTCTTCTTCTTCTCGAAGCTACTGCGTTAACCGAACGTGGCATATGTGTTAAATTTAGTTTGGTATGAGGTGTTGCGTTTTACAGCAAGCTTACAACCTAATACCCGGTCAAAAAATTATTTATTAAAAAGGAGGTAAAACTTACTTACCGATAGCAAGCATGCGTTTTACGTTACCCATATCAGCTTCGTGTACATAACCTGTTTTGGTTAGGTTACGTTTCTGCTTTGTGGTTTTTTTAGTCAAGATGTGGCTTTTGTAAGCGCTTTTTCTTGCAATTTTACCTGTTCCAGTCAATTTAAAGCGTTTTTTCGCGCTGGAATTGGTTTTTACTTTTGGCATAATCTTATAAATTTTATATCAACCTGTTAGAATCTTTATTTTTTTGCTGCCTTTGGTGCAAGTGTTAAGAACATACGCTTTCCTTCCAATTTTGGAAACAACTCCACTTTACCATAGTCTTCTAAAGCTTGCGCGAAACGCAATAGCAAAATCTCTCCTTGCTCTTTGAAAACGATAGCACGTCCTTTAAAGTGGACGTATGCACGTACTTTCTCACCACTTTCCAAAAACTTCATCGCATGCTTCAGCTTGAATTCAAAATCGTGATCGCTGGTGTTAGGACCGAAACGAATCTCTTTAATCACGGTTTGTTTCGCGTTAGCCTTGATTTCTTTTTGTTTCTTCTTCTGCTCGTAAATAAATTTACTGTAATCTGTTATTCTACAAACAGGCGGAACGGCATTTGGCGAAATTTCCACTAAGTCAAGTTCCAGTTCGTCAGCAAGTTCCAATGCTTTACGAGTGGGAATAATCCCCTGTTCTACATTATCGCCTACCAGACGTACCTCTGGCACCCTGATGAATTCGTTAATGCGGTGTTCTGGTTCTTTCTTTCTCATTGGTGGTCTA
>JAAIGF010321587.1_pt1 | contig 33075 bp, 30 predicted proteins | sample 6487441 | NCBI WGS metagenome assembly JAAIGF01 (sample SAMN13974129, study PRJNA590717) | phyllosphere metagenome | biome: pepper field; feature: multiple bacterial spot infested pepper fields; material: pepper leaves; isolation source: leaves from pepper fields | host: Capsicum annuum ... | reverse complement strand
TGCCATTGGAGCGAGTCCGGTCCTGATAAAAACAGTATCTATATGCAAGCAAATGGTTATTTCGCCTATATCGAAATCGACCAATCAACCGCTGACGGCTGGTGGAATGAAACGCCGGGTGGCACCCATGCACATTCCAAGCTGGGTGAAATGAAGCGAGACGGCCAATGTTGGAAAAGCAAAACTGTCCGCCTTTGCCCCGGCACCGAATGATAGTTGTCAGTGGCGAGGAAGTTGGTTTGGTAGGAACACCAGTACGTTAAACCCTTGCCTGACATCGAAGCATTCCCCCTCTAGCAGGGCATCTCCATGCCGCGACATGAACCACCGTGCTACGTCAGCATCGTAGAACTCCGTAATCGTCGCTTCGACCTTCAATTTCGCCTCCGCTAGCATTTCGGTCTTGTGCATACTTCTGGTATTGATCTTCACAAGCCTGCGCTTTGCGGGCTTGCCTGCATCGGACACGAAGACCGATAGCCTAGCGGCGTGATAGCTCTTGACGCGAACCCGCAGGCGCGCCGGGCGGGTTCTGTCGAACTCATCGTAGATCGTTTTGATATGTTTTTTGATCTCGTCATCCGTGAGGTGGGTTTCCGGCATAACGCCGCTGACAGGGATTAGGTCGTCGGCAAAATGCTCTTGCGCCACCTCGGCTGCGTGATGGGCATAGGCCAGATGTGTAACCGGCAGTGCCTTAAGCCACTTGCGGCGCTGGGCAATCGCCATCGATTTCGCGGCCTCTTCGCCGAATTTAGCAACGGAAAAGTTCTCGCGCTTCTGGCCTTCATTCGTCATCAACGTCGCCTGCCAGACATCGCCATCACGGGTTTCGACACGTCGCACGCCTGATATGCCGCTCTTGTTGTTCTTTCGGAGGAGAACTGCCTGTTCCTGATTGGTGGCGGGCGGAATAGCGGCAATCACGGCATCGCGGAAGGCCCGCGCCTGAGCATAGGCCGCGGCATCCGAGCCATAGATGCTGTCCTTGAACAGCCGGATGATTTTATGTCCGCGTCGTCTCAAACTAACCCACCAGCCTGCCCCGCGGCGCTCATTGGCTTCCTCGCGCTTGAGACCGTAGGTATCGGCGTCATGCTTCGTCAGCGGGCTGTGAGCCTTGCGTCCCGTCTGTTTCACCATGCTGTCATATTCATTTGCGCCATGCGTCCCGCCTCGTCGCACCTGTCTGCCTAGTCAAAATAGCCGTAAGATTGCGGCGAGTTTTCGGTCTGCGATTGTGAAGCTTATGCGAACTCGCCTCGATTCCATGCTTTTGCCACAATGATTGATTGCATTCTGTCGAGATTTTGACAGCTGATTGATATTTTCTCCAAACCGATCACCGGGATTTCCCATGGCCGACCAATCGTCCTTATCAGATTTCATTCAGGCGAGCCGCGTTCTCAAGGTCAAGTCGCCGCTTGGCGAGGACCAGTTGCTGCCGGAGCGGGTTTCGATTGACGAAGGCGTGTCGCAACTGTTCGAGATACAGTTGAGCGTTCGCGCCAAGAAGGAAGCGGTCAAGCCGGAGGAACTGATCGGTCGTCTGGTCGATGTCTCGGTCGAAGTTCAACAGGGCGATGGCGAAGAGGGCAGCGGCATCCGCCGTCCGTTCAATGGCCTTGTGACGAATTTGCACGAAGGCCCACCGATCACCCGTGGCCTTCGCTCCTATGCCATGACCATCCGCCCGCAAATGTGGCTGCTGTCGCGCCGCTCCGACTGCCGCATCTGGATGGACAAGACCACCGTTGAGATTGCAGAGACACTGTTTTCCGAGCACGGCATTCCGGCACCCGATACGTCAGGCATTATTACTCCTCCGCCACCGCAGCATTACAGCATCCAATGGAATGAAGACGATTTATCTTATCTCCTCAGGCGCTTAGAGGAAGACGGTCTCTTCTACTGGTTCAGCCATGAGGATGGTTCCCACAAGCTGCATGTGGCCGATAGCGCCAATGGCTGGCTCGGTCCATCCCCGTCCGCGCAGGGCGAAGGCAAGGTCAGACTGGCACAGGGCTCATCGGATCGCAACCACATCAATGACTGGGCCCGTCGTTTCTCCTATGTACCCGGCCAGCGTGCAGGGGCCGACTGGAATTTCGAGACACCCTCGATGGTGCCGGGCACCATGACGCCATCGCTGGTCCAGATGCCGGATGCGACCAAGCGCGAGCTTTACGAATATCCCTCCCGCATCAAGACGGTGGCCGAAGCGGAGCGAGCCCAGAAACTCAGAACCCAAGCCACCGAAGCCGATCACGACTGCGTCTTCGGTGGATCGACCTCCCGCATCCTCGAAGCCGGTCGCCGCTTTACGCCGTACGAAGTGGCCCATCCTGAGCATGAGTATGAAGAGCATGTGATCATCAGGGCCAGCCATACCATTGTAGACCGCTCCTATGAGACCAACAGCAACGAGCCGGAATACCGCAACCAGTTCGAGGCCATCCCCTCACGCGTGCCGCTGACCCCGCATCGAAGCACCAAGCGCCCACGCATCGAAGGCACGCAGGTTGCCATTGTTGCAGGGCCGGAAGGCGAAGAAATCCACCCGGATCAATACGGCCGCATCAAGCTATGGTTCCCTTGGGACCGTAAGGCGAAGAAGGATGGCACCGATACATGCTGGGTGCGTGTCAGTCAGGCTTGGGGCGGTGGCACATGGGGTGCGCAGGTGATCCCACGTATCGGCATGGAGGTCATGGTCGCCTTCGTTGACGGTGATCCCGACAAGCCTCTCGTCACCGGCGTGGTCAACAACCCGAAAAATTCGGTGCCTTACGATTTGCCCGCAAACAAGACCCGCATGGTTCTTCGGTCAAACACGCACAAGGGCGAAGGCTTCAACGAAATCACCTTCGAAGATGAGGCAGGCAAAGAGAACCAGTTCTTCCATGCCCAGAAGGACCAAACGACACGCGTGTTGAACGACCGCACCAAGCGGATCGACCGGCATGAGGTGGCTTCTGTAGGTGGCAATCGCGCGGTCGAAGTCTCCGGCAACCAGAAGCATGAGATCGGCGGCTCGGTAAACACTGTCGTTGGTGGAACTGGGCCGATGGCGATGATGGCGATGGCGGGGGTGCAGGCGCTGTCGGGCCAGACGGCAGGACTGCTCAGTCAGGCAGCACAGATCGCTGGCGGCGGTGGGCCGGGCGTCGCAGCCTTTGCAACGACATTGGCCTCATCCGCTCTTGGCTTCCTTGGCGCTGGCGGCATGTCATCGCGTGAGGGTGTTGTGTCAGGGCCAAGCCCAAGAGCCGATGCTGGCACCGCGCTCGCCGGATCAGGCACGGGTGTCGGCACCGATGCCTCCAGTCTCTTCCCGCTGCCCGGCATCATGAACACCATCATCGGTGCGTTTCAGTCGACATCAGTAGGTGTCGCACAAGCTGAGCAGATCGGCGTCAGCAAGGTCTCTAACGTTGGTCAAATATCGCTGGAAAACATCGGAAAATTCAAGAAAACCATCGTCGGAGAAGAGTTCGTCATCGAATGCGGTGCATCGAAGTTTATTATGAGAAAGGATGGCACCGTCATCATTCTCGGAACGAATTTCAACTTTACCGCGTCCGGACCCACCCAGATCAACGGCGTCGTCGTAGATTTGAATAAGCCGGGCGGCGGATTTTCTGAGGCCGGTCCTACTTCAGCGGATTCATCGGCGAAGGGTTGACGTTCAATGTCAGTCGACAATCGCACACCATTTCCCGCGCTCGCTTTCCGTCAGTACAACATGGTCGGCGACCTTATGGGTGTCGTGGTTGCCAGAGGCACATTCAAACTGACAAATGGTGGGCCACTCCAGCTCGCTGAAAAGCAAGCGCCACTTGTCATGTCTGATGTTTACGACGGTGATCCTCACCAAACGCCGCAAATGGCTTGCACAGACCTAGCTCCCTTCAAACCGGGCACGGATATTACCTTCCTCGGTGCCGCCTTTGCTCCAGATGGAGTGCCGTCATCCTCCTGGACATGCGGTTTACGGGTAGGCTCGATGGAGAAGCGGCTTCGTGTTCACGGGCCGCGTGTGTGGCGCGCTAAAACGCGCAAGACTTGGCGCGGATTGATTGATCGCAAGCATAAAGATGCTCTCGACGGCTGGGAGTTAACAGATGGCCAGCCCGCACCATACGTACCGTTGGACTGGAGACTGGCTTTTGGCGGACGCCTCGAAAGTGAGACGGTGGAGGCAAACCCCGTTGGCATAGGTCTCGTTGATGAAGTGCGTTTCGAGGAGCAGCCGGAATGGCCTGCGCCACAAATCGAAGACGAAGCCCATCCAATTTCGTCGGTGAAAGATCGGCCAAAGCCCGCTGGCTTCGCTCCGCTTTCGCCCTTTTGGAAAGATCGTGCCGATCTTGCTGGCACATATGACGATGAATGGTTAGAGAACAGGCACCCGCTACTTCCACCTGATTTCGACTACGCCTTCTGGCAAGCAGCGCCCAGAGATCAGATAACAGAGTCTTGGTTAACGGGCAGCGAGCCATTTGAACTTTATCGGCTCTTGCCCCAATACGATTTACTCACTGGAACGCTCCCGCGCATAAATTTACGCGTAGACCTCGATCAAGGCCAAGGTTTACAGGCGGCTCCATTGGTCTTGGATGGGCTGCATTTCGATTTGCGCCCCGGGGTCGGACGTGTCTATCTGACGTGGCGAATCGGCTTTCCATGGCCTGAGAGAGTTGGCTTACCAATCCTCTCGGTCGCAAAAAATGGTGCGGAGATGCGGACATGAGCGACGGCTCCACGGTCCTAGAACCCATCAACGTGTACAGTTACGACCCAACTACGAACCTTGGGTTGGCTCAAAAACTGAATCTGCCAAACAGTACTTTGTTCTACAAACCGGATATGGCCGAAGGTTACGTCGACTACAAGGATTATCCTGACGGCGAAGATAACAGAGCCTACTTCGATGAACGTAAAAAGGGCGACGAATATCATCCCCCACCAACTGCGGCCAACCCAAATCCGCCAGAATTCATACCGGATGATGCATCTGCATTGGCAGTATGCCTGTCACCTGATGTATGCCGCTCACCTGAAAAACCAATACCATACCAGTGTTGGGGGAAAGGCGACGATAAGAACAATTACTCGCCAGATGTCCGCTCAAACGGATTGGTTATTAAACGCCAAGATTCACAGTTCCATTGTTCTCATGGAGATGAGCCGGGCGTCGGACTAGGAGTAAAGTCAGGTACGGTTGGCGACATTGTCGAGCCAGTTACATCTTCAACAATCGTTAGAGCCAACGGCATTCCCGTTCAGAGACATACTGACCGCTGCACGTTAAATAGCGGCAACTGCCCCGGTGAGTACGTTCATGTTAAATCAACCGAGACGACGCCTGCCCCGGATGCCACTGATGAAGAGGATAAAGCTTGGTACGAAAAGGCATGGGACTGGACCGGGGAAAAGTTATCTGAAGCTGGACAGGCAATCGATGAGTTTGACCGCAACAACGGCAGAGTTGTTACCCGGACCGTTGGCGGGCTACAGGCCGTTGGTGGAGCCGCTGAAGCCGTAGCCGGAGCGGCTCTCGCTGGCGTGGGTGGTGCTGCGACAGGCACAGGGGTGGGTGCGGCTCCCGGCGTACCTGCGATGATCGGTGGCGGCCTGCTAGTCGCGAATGGCTATGATAATTTTCAGGCGGGACTACGTCAGGCTTGGACTGGAGAGTCTACGCCGACAATAATTGCAAGCGGGTCAGGCGACCTTGCAAGATTTGCAGGAGCATCTGAGCAAACAGCACAGCAGGTTGAAAACACCGTAGGTATGGTTCAGGGCGTCGCCGGAGGCACCGGAGCCGTTGCAGCGGGGATGCGGGTCGCAGGAAGAACTGCTGGGGCGGTCGAAACTGGCGTCCAAGGCGCTAGAAGCACCCAGTATGTTAGTGATGCCGACTTACTTGTAACAAACAGAAACGGCGTGCGAATATCAAAAAAATATAGACGACCGGGCTTTAGAAAAAAGACGAAAGAGGATGCGTGGAACAACGCTAAAGATGCTGAAGGGAAAGTATTCGATCCGAATCCTGACAATCCCGTAGAAATTAAACCGACTGACAAATGGGATATGGGTCATAAGCCCGGCTACGAGTTCTGGAAGCACCAAGAGAGTGCTCAGTCACGTGATATTACCCGCGAGCAATTCCTGAACGAGTATAACAATGCATCTCATTACAGGCCCGAATTGCCAAGTAGTAATCAATCCCATAAACTTGAAGCACCCGACGACCTTTATTATGGAGACTAAGGCATTGAATCTTCCGCAGATTTCCGAAGAAGAAAAACTGATCGCGAAATATCTGGAAAAGAGCTTCGGCCATCGTCCAAAGTTTTTCATCCATAGAGATGATCCAGAAGATTCGGCTTACGTCGCCATTGGGCAAGTGGGTGACTTTCCATCTGATAAGCTTACGGCATTGGCTACTAATGGGATTTCCAATTATCCACTCTACAACTCTGAAGGACAAGAATATCCGGATACTCGTCTTGAGCTTGTCGGGGCTTGTGAGGCGGACCAAGTTAATGATTTTGAGCAGATGATTTTCTTCTCGGCCCGTACGATCATTAAGCAGAAATGGTTTTGCGCTCCCGGAACATTTCTAAGTAATGCCGTCTCTCGTTTTGGCACCTTTGGAGAAATGCAACATTTGTATTTCACTACCCCATTTGCTTTTGAAGGTTTCACTACAAGCAATTTCGGTGACCGAAAGGTGTCTTGGCTTTCTCCTATTCCTGTTTCCACTGCTGAAGTTCAGTTCGCGCGAGAAAATTCAACCGACAAACTGGAAGAGGCATTTGAAGAGAATGACGTTGATTGGTTTAACCTGAGAAGAGCATCGATTTTTTGATCTTTGATCAGCATAGTCAACTGTTAATAATCTTGCGCCAGAAAATATCATATGACCAGAAAGCCCGAGATAGAAAGAGACGTAAAAGCTCAGATTGACAACCTGTTGGAGTTGTCCGGCAAAAAATTCCAAGAAGGCGATCTTGCGGAGTCCGTTCAAGTAGGGTTGCAAGCTTGGAAGCTGATACCGGAACCCAAGGAAACGTGGGATTATTACCCGCAAAGCCTTTCAGCTGGCTTTGTCCAAGACTACGTCGATCTCGGAGATAAAGACAATGCTTCAAAATGGATCGATATCATGGCGAAAATGTACGGCGACCCAAATCATGAGGATCATCTTGTCTTGATGACTGAAGGTGAAGCCATGTACAAACTTGGGGACAAAGAGAAAGCGTATTACGTGTTTTCAAGAATATATGAGTTTTTTGGAAAGCAAGGATTTGCTGGGAAACAAAAACAATATTTGGATTTCTTTCTGAACGAGAAGAGAAACAGTGAATAATACTACAAAGGAAATTCCAGATGAAATCTACCGAGAATTAGTTCGTCTTTCAGCAATTGGTGACGAGCATATAGAACTTGATGCACCAACGAAAGCAATAAGCGCGTGGCAACACGCGCTTGATCTCTTACCGAATCCGAAACGCGTATGGGATGCTTCAGTTTGGTTGAACGCATCAATTGGAGACGCATTTCTTCAGCTGAAAGACTTCGACAACTCGTTGTCGTCCTTTAGAGAAGCTGAAGCAAGTGGCGAGGGAGTTTTAAATGCGTTTGTCCAATTTGGAATCGGAGTTTCCTTATATGAGCTGGGGTGCCCCGATGAAGCCAAGGATCACCTGTTACGCTCATATATGTTAGAAGGTGAGGAAATATTTGGTGAGTCAGACCCAAAATATCTTTCATTTCTAAAACATGAAAAGCTGGTGTAATCCGCTTTGGCTGGTGACGTGGAATGAGCGGATTAAGCAGCTTCGAAGACGCTCTAGAAATTCTAGACGCCAACATATCACAAGCGGATTTTTTCGGCCCCGCAAGCGAAGACGATTTATTGAAATCCTCTAAGATGATCGGCTTAAAGTTTCCACCAAGTTATGAAGCATTTCTCAAACATCTTGGTGTGGGCGCATTTAGCGACGCTGAGTTTTACGGGATAATTGCTACTAAAGTTCCCGGGACTTCTGTAGCAAGTATGACGTGGCGAACATTAGACGACAGAGAAACTGCTGGGCTCCCTCACCATCTTATACATATTATGAGCAGTGGGTACGGCCCTTTGTTTTGTCTCGATGCATCGCGGAGATCAAACGATGGAGAATATGCAGTAGTCTCGTGGTCACCATCGAATAATGAAAACAACCCGCCTAAACTAATTGCTGATAGCTTTGGCGATTTTTTCTTTAATGAAATAAAAACCCGAATTTAGACTTAACGGAATTTGCATAGGCCGAATTAATCGTATTTCAAATAAATAATAGGCGCTGCAAATTGAATGTTCCTAGCGTCACATGAGGGTATACCCTCCTGTGACGGACTAGCGGTTACAGCCATCCATGTAACATCTGGGTTGACATCGACTATTTGTGACAAGGTACCGTCAAGCCTAAAGCTTGAGGTGACACATGGCACGAATTGGCTACGCGCGCGTTAGCACGCTTGATCAGGACTTAGAGATTCAGCAACAGCGACTTGTCGCCGCAGGCTGCCAGATCGTTCGGTGCGAAAAGGTCCAAGCGCAAGCCGCCAAGGCCGAACCGAGTTGGCAACGATCATCGAGTTCTTGCGCGAGGGCGATGAGTTGATCGTCATGCGACTTGATCGCCTTGGCCGTGACACCCGTGACGTACTAAATATCGTCCACGAATGCGAGCAGCGCGGCGCGTGCGTAACCGTGCTTGAGCCTAACATTTCCACGAAAGGGGAAATGGGAAAGGTCATTTTGACCGTGCTTGGTATGGTCGCTCAAATGGAGCGGCGATTCATTAAAGATCGGCAGCGCGAGGGTATTAATCGAGCCAAATCATCAGGAATTTACAAGCGGGGAAAAGCGCGACTGGATTATCAAGCAATTCGGACTATGCTCGCCAATGGAAAAGGCGTGACCGAAATTGCCGGAGCGATTGGTTGCTCTCGTATGCAGGTTTATCGCGTGCTCAAAGCATCAACATGATGAAGGTTAGGGCTTTCAGCGGATATTCCTACCTATCTCTTGCAACCCGAAAGAGCATATCCCATCCTAAGCTTGGGTAATCTCTATGAGGTGGGATATATGGGTATCATTATAAGCGCTTGGCATAATGATCTGCTTGAGCGAAAAACTGACGCGAATTATCTCTATCGGCTTATCAAAGGCCGCGCTGCGCAGCATAAGACTGCAGGCTCTATCGTCATTAACGTTGATGCACGTTGGGGACAGGGAAAGTCATATTTCATCGACAACATGTATCTAGACGTAATCAAAAAAAGACATCCCGCGATCACCATAGACGCTTGGAAGTACGACTATGTTGATGACCCATACACTTATGTAATGGCTGAGTTGGATGAGTACTTTGAAACCTTGATTGCCCGAAACAAAAGAAAAAAAACGGGTAAGGAAAAGATTCTAGAAAAAGTAGATGCCATTCGAGCCAATGCAGGAAAGCTCTTGTGGGTAGGCTTGAAAGGAGCCGCAAAAAGGGCTGGCCGGTTTGTGGTTGCCGAAGGTGCGATCGTGTCCCAAGGCGTGGTGTAACTTGGAGGACCACGGCTCATCCCAGAGGGTCGGATGAGTGTCAGCTTGCGGCTGGCAGGCTGATGAGCGGATCATCGCTCATTGTGGCGATAGTCTCAAGTGTCATGTAGCGGGATCGCTGGACGGCCCATTCATCATTCTGTTCGAGCAGCAGCGCACCGACCAGGCGTACGATGGCGTCGTCGTTGGGGAAAATGCCAACGACCTCGGTGCGCCGCTTGATCTCACCGTTCAATCGCTCAATCGGGTTGGTCGAGTGAAGTTTGGCCCAATGCTGCTTGGGAAAGGTCATGTAGGCGAGCACGTCTTGCTCGGCACTGTCCATGAGACTGGCGAGCTTCGGTAACTTTGGCCTGATCTGGTCGGCGACATTGCGCCACTGAGTGCTTGCGGTCTCCGGCGTGTCCTGAGCAAACGCCGTGGCAATGAACGCGGAGACAACCCGACGTCCGCTCTTTCCAGCATGGGCCAAGGCATTGCGCATGAAGTGCACCCTGCAGCGCTGCCAGGTGGCGGAAAGCACTTTCGATACGGCTGCCTTGATGCCCTCATGGGCATCGGAGACGACAAGCTTGACGCCACGCAGCCCCCGCCTGGTCAGCTTTCGAAGAAACTCGGTCCAGATCGCCTCGGCCTCGGACGTGCCGATCTCCATGCCGAGTACTTCACGTCGGCCGTCGGTGTTGACGCCGACGGCGATGATGACGGCAACAGAGACAATACGACCACCGCGCCGAACCTTGAGGTAGGTGGCATCGATCCACAAATAGGGCCATTCGCCTTCGATGGGCCGCTCGAGGAAGGCCTTCACCTTCTCATCGATCTCCTCGCACAGCCGGGACACCTGGCTCTTGGAAATGCCCGACATGCCCATGGCCTTGACAAGATCGTCAACCGAGCGGGTCGAAACTCCCTGGATATAGGCCTCCTGGATGACCGCCGTCAGGGCCTTCTCGGCCATGCGGCGCGGCTCTAGAAAGCTCGGGAAATAGCTGCCTGTGCGAAGCTTGGGAATGCGAAGCTCGACGGTTCCTGCACGTGTCTCCCAGTCCCGGTCGCGATAGCCATTACGCTGGGCAAGTCGAAAGCCATTCTTCTCGCCATAACCCGCACCGGTCTTCGTGCTGACCTCCAGCGCCATCAGCTTCTCGGCAGCAAAGCCGATCATCTCGCGCAGCAAATCGGCGTCGGCGCTCTTCTCAACGAGCGAGCGCAGGTTCATCATGTCATCGGTCATCGGTGGTGTCCTTCAGGTTGGCTCTAAGCAACCCGACCCTACCGGAAATCACCGATGGCTATGAAATCCAGCTACACCACTTCCCGGGACACGATCGAAGGTGCTGACGAAATGATGGAGGTTGTAGAGCAATACGCACCGACATCATTACTCAAGGAAGCAAAAGGCGCAGTTGAAGATGTTGAAAATAAAATAGTTCAAGTTAGCGACACCATAATTAGTGCCTACATTAAAAAGCGATTAGACGACTTTTCAGAGACAAAAGAAAGCCTTGAAAATTTCCGCGTTAATTTGGCAAGTCTTATCGACCTGCTGCATACCGAATACGGCATGCAACTACCGATGTATATATTTGTGGATGAACTAGACCGATGTCGTCCAACCTACGCCATACAGATGTTGGAGCGGATCAAACATCTATTCGACATCCCAAATTTGGCTTTTGTGGTTGCAACCGATACAACCTCTCTCAGTCATTCAATAAAAGCCGTGTATGGTTCGGAGTTCGATAGCAAACAGTATCTCCAACGGTTTTTCATCGAACGTATAAATTGCCTATTGCGTCGAGAGAAAAGATAATCGCAGCATTGATTATGCGAAACGGCACTTCCCTTGATCTGTGGAGATCGCCCGACGACAATCAAAACATAAACTCATACGCCAGTTTTTTCGACATTACGTCTCGAAAATTCGGGCTAACCGTCAGACAAGCAGAGCAATCAATCCATATTTTGAACGACATAACGAATGCTGCTGATACCCAATTCAAGCTTGAAATCACCTACCTCTATTGCTTGATATGCGAATTCATTTCAGAGGGTGATCTGGAGCGAAGTAATTTCAGTCGGCTACAAGATAAAATAAAAAGATTTGGCTCTGAGTGGACAATCGACAACGGAGGAGGCGACCTAAGCTATTACGGCATCGTGTCCAGTTTGCACGAGATTTCTAAAACGACTATTTTCAAAGCCCTAAAATCTTCACAAGCCCAGAAAAACTCTAATTACTCACCACTTAATGAATATATTTATATAACATTGAAGCCAGAATACGAAATAAAAAGACAAATGAATAGGGACGATATAGTCGAATTATCGACTTACTATGATCTTATTAATCGCGCAAAAAATAGCTATATGGAAGATGATGAAGACGAATACACTGAAAGTGATCCAGAGCATTTCGAGAAATTCAGGTGATAACATTTTCGAATGATCGCACGATTTCACTAGAATAATAACGGTGGGACCTTCGGAACTAACATAGTTAGCAACCTAGTTCTCGCTCGTCGTCGAGTATGTCCGTGCGCCATTGGCGAGTTGCATTTGCAGATACGCGACACCTAAATGTAGTTAATCACTCGGTGCCGCGTCCAAAATTTTCAATAAACTGAAAAACGTCTGCCCTTTCAGAATCAGCCGCCTGAAGCTTTTCGTCTGGGTACTCCTCCGACCTCAGAATTTTTGATTTCTGTGATATCTCCGCGATAACGCGGGCCATAGCCATAGTGGAAAGGTAAAGCTCCTTCTGCTCGCTCGTCCACTTCGCTGCTCCTTCGCCCCCCAGCTTTTCAGTAGCTATCGTTGCCGCCTTTATGGCCTGCGCCAAGGCGGTCTCCAAGTCGGGAACTAATTCATCTAATGCCAGACCGAGACGGCATAAGCGGCGTAATGCATCCGCCCTAGTCGCTACTTGACTTTGAAACCGCCATTTATCAAGAGCGCCAAGCTCTCGCTCTGACATCATAAATGGCACCCGTTTCTCGCGCGCTTCCATGAGGTTAAATTCCAAATTATGCCACTGGCACAAGTGGCGTCAATGAAGCCAGAGAGCGAAATGGGTGCGATTAAAAATAGAAAGGAGTTATTACGTCAGAAGTCCAGGCGGATACACCTCTTCGCTTGAGTGTGATCGCTCATATCGCGTTTCCTGATGGATCCATGGGAGAAAGTGGACTCAAACGGGAAGCTGCAAGAGGCAACTTGGCTACGGAAACCATAGCTGGCAAGACCTACACCACTCTCAACGACATCAAAGACATGAGAGTAAAATGCCGAGAAAATCGAAAGGACCACGCCTCTACCTTCGCAGCCGAAAAGGGCGGCCCCCAATATGGGTCGTCCTCGATACTGGATATCAAGAAATTAGCACTGGATGCAGCCGCGAGGACCGCGATGGCGCTGAAAAATTCTTCTCGGTTTACCTAAGCAAGAAACATAGGCCTGACTGGAGGACAGGAGTTCCGCGTGAAGTCAGCGTCGCTGATGTACTGAATTACTATGGCCAAGAAAAAGCAGTCCGCCACGCCCACCCGGAACTCGTCGGGTATCACATGACGCCACTACTCAAATTCTTCGGCAGTCGAATGTGCGATTTCATCGATGCATCTTCTTGTCGCGCGTACACTGCGGCCAGAGTGGCTGGTATGGTCGGTGCCCGTAAAGTGCAGGCAACTACGGCACGGCGTGAACTTGAGACCTTACAGGCGGCTTTGCGATTTTGCCGGAGGGAAAAGAAGCTTGGAGTTGATATCGACGTGACTTTACCGCCCAAAGCGGAGGCTCGTCAGAGATGGTTGACGCGCTCGGAAGCAGCCGCTTTGATCGGCGGGGTGCTGGGCTTCACTGCTACGGCATTTGATGTTGAAAGTCGTCAGCCAGTCAAATGGGGCCGCTTGTTTAAGCCTTCCTATCATGTTGCCCGCTTTATCCTCATCGGATTGTACACAGCGACACGCCACGAGGCTATTCTAGCGATGCATTGGAAGCCGAATATGCAGGGAGGATGGTTCGATATCGCTAACGGCATTATGTACCGGCGCGGACAAGGGCAAAAGGAGACCCACAAGCGCCGACCTACAGTGCCATTACAGACAACCTCATGCCCCATATTATGCGGTGGCGTAAATTGACGTCTCAGGGGCCTGTTGAATATCAAAATCGACTCATTCAGAAGGAGCGCAAAGGTTTTCAACGTGCACGCCTGCTTGCAGGGCTAGACGCGGATGTCACGCCGCATATTCTGAAACACACCTACATCACGTGGGCGATGCAACGTGGCATTCCAATCTGGGAAGTAGCTGGCTTCATTGGCACATCGGAAAAAACGATTCGTGAGGTCTATGGACATCATCATCCCGACGCTATGCCCAACGCCAAGCGGCGATTTCGTGGGCATAAAATGGGCACCAACTAAGAAAGGAAAAGGCGGGTTATGTCGTCAACCTCGCAAACGCCTGCAAAAGCAGGAAAACGGAGTGGTGGGCGTGACAAGGATCGAACTTGTGACCCCTACGATGTCAACGTAGTGCTCTCCCGCTGAGCTACACGCCCTCCGTTGCGGCGCATAAATCACAAAATCGGATGGAGCGTCAACTGCATTTTTCGATTTTGTGACAGGTTTTTTCAGAACCCTTATGCCACAAGGAGTTTGTTGACTTCATCCACGAGGTCTCGCAGGTGGAAAGGCTTGGAAAGCACCTTCGCATCCTTCGGCGCCTTCGAATCGGCATTGAGCGCAACGGCTGCAAAACCGGTGATGAACATGACCTTGAGGTCGGGGTCGAGCTCGGTGGCGCGGCGCGCCAGCTCGATGCCGTCCATTTCAGGCATGACGATATCGGTCAAAAGCAGGGAAAAAGGCTCTTCGCGAAGCCGATCATATGCGCTTGCGCCGTTATCGAAGGACGATACCTTGTATCCTGCCTTTTCCAGCGCCTTGACCAGGAAGCGGCGCATATCATTGTCGTCTTCGGCGAGAAGAATTTTCTGAACCATGTAAGTGACCGTAACTACAGAATTATTGGAATACCCTATCCCGATCGTACCATTCTTTGCGTAAATATCATGTGAACGGTCGAATCACGACACGGTGACTGGTGTCCAGTATGGACTTGCACTCCGCCAACTGGCAACATGATGCATCTGGCAGAATTATGACATGGTAAACGGGACGGAATGGACTGGATAACGGGCGAATACGAGCTGTTCGAAGTGCGCGAGCCTGCGGTTCACAGCATTCCGTTCGTCTATAATTCGCCCCATAGCGGGCGTTGCTACCCCGTGTCCTTCCTCGAATCCTCCCGGCTGGATTCCTACGAGATCCGCCGCTCCGAGGATTATTTCGTTGATGAGCTGTTTTCCGCAGCCACCGAAATCGGCGCGCCGCTTCTGAGGGCCAATTTCCCCCGCGCCTATCTGGACGTCAACCGCGAGCCCTATGAGCTCGATCCGCGCATGTTCGATGGCACGTTGCCATCCTATGCCAATATCGGTTCGATGCGCGTTGCAGGCGGTCTGGGAACCGTGCCGCGTATTGTGGCCGAAAATATGGATATCTACGCCCACCGCCTTTCCGTGGAAGAGGGGCTGTCGCGTATCGAAGGTATCTACAAGCCCTACCACGCTTGCCTGCGCAGGCTGGTATCGCGCACGCATGCGCAGTTCGGCATGGCGGTGCTGGTCGATTGTCACTCCATGCCTGGCAATATCCGGCTGGCCGGTTCCAACATAAGACCGGACATCATCATCGGTGATCGATACGGCACCAGTGCCTCGGCAGAAATTTCGCGTGCTGCCCTGCATTTCCTCGAGGAGCTGGGCTTCAACGCGGTTTGCAACAAGCCTTATGCGGGCGGCTTCATTACCGAACATTACGGGCGTCCCATTCGCTCGCTTCATGCGGTGCAGATCGAGGTCAATCGCAGCCTTTATGTGGACGAAAAGACGCTGCTGAAGGCACCGGATTTTGCCGCCATGCAGTCCGCACTCGAAATCTTCATGCGGCAGTTTTCCGCATTCGTCTCTGAATATGCCGTGGAAATGGCGTTCGCCGCCGAATAATTCCTGAAAATTGGACTATTGAGAGACCGCTGGCCTGTGCTTTGCGGCCAAAAAAAACCGCGCCTTGGCGCGGTCAAGTCTAGGGAGGAAACACCCAAGGAGGGTATTTACAGTCAAAGACTGTGCTTCAAAGACTAGGTCATTTTGCCCATTTGTCAATCATATTTATTTATGCCTATTAATTGAACAATTATTGAGCGCGTTGCATCACGATGATGCGAAGTGGAGCCGAAGCTGCTGCTTGAAGAGGCATTTCGAGAAAGAATCACCTTGGCGTGCGCGCAGCGCCAAGGGAGTGGACGCCGTAGGCAAAGCCGCGCTATGTCATCTCCAGTCAATGATAGATGCCGGGGATTTTGATGCTGCCAGATCGTGATTTCTTCTTTCGTCTCGCCGATGCTGCAAAGGCGGAGACGCTGCCGCGTTTTCGCACTGGCATTGCGGTGGATAACAAGCAGGCGGGCGGGTACGATCCGGTCACGGAAGGAGATCAGGCTGCCGAGACGGCCATCCGTGCATTGATTTCAAACACCTTCCCCGAGCACGGCGTGCTGGGCGAAGAGCATGGCAGCGTCGGTCTGGACCGCGAACATATCTGGGTCATCGATCCCATCGATGGAACGCGCGCGTTCATCTCCGGCGTGCCCGTCTGGGGAACGCTGATCGGCTTCCAGTCCAATGGGCGCTCCGTGATGGGCGTCATGGACCAGCCCTTTATCGGCGAACGCTATTTCGCTGATGGTGAAAGAACCTGGTATAAAGGGCCGGATGGCGAACGGCAGATAAAGACGCGTGCCTGCCAGTCGCTTTCGGATGCCGTGCTGTTTACGACATCACCACACATCTTCACGGCTGAAGAGTCCGCGCGTTATACCCAAGTGCAGGACAAGGTTCGGCTTTTCCGTTACGGCGTGGATTGCTACGCTTATGCGCTGCTTGCCGCAGGCCACGTCGATCTCGTCATCGAAACCAGCCTCAAGCCCTATGATGTCGGGGCGCTGATCCCGATCATCGAGCAGGCGGGCGGCATCATCACGACGTGGGATGGCGGACGACCGGAAGGGGCAGGGCGCATCATCGCGGCTGGCAGCAGGCAGGTTCACGAGGAAGCGCTGGCCATTCTTTCCGGGCTTTGAGGAGCTTCATTCTTCCGGAGCGAAAAAGGCGTCGATGGCGGCCATTGCCTGGGCGCGATAGATATCGCGTTCCTGAAACAACTCATGGAACGCGCCGGTTACGGGAATGAGCTGCGCTGCCCGAAAGTTTCGCGAAAGCTCTTCCTGTGCGGCATAGGGCGTGATTGTATCACGCACCGCGGCCAGAAGCAGGGTCGGCACGGTAATGTGGGTCAGGTGGTCCTGCCGCGTGACCTTGGGCATGATCTTCAGCGCTTCATAAAGCCAGCGCGCCGTGGGCGCACCGATGAAGAGCTCCGGTCGCTCGCCGATCAGCTTGATATTGCGCGCGAACCGGTCGGGGTCGGAGGTCAGCGGGTTGCCGTTGAAATCCCGTTCCCGCTGGTCTCTGCCCAATTGCACACCGCCAAGGCCGATCAGCGTCAGGCAGGTGGCGATGAGCTTGATCCAGCGCGGAGACATCACTTGGCCGCTCAGCGAAATGAAGGGCGAGCAGAGCGCCATGCGCTCGACGCGATTGGAAAGGTCCGGCGCCATGGAGAGTGCTGCCAAGGCCCCAGTGGAATGCGCGACGAGAAAGAAGGGTAGGCGCGTATCCGGCAGCACGACCTGCTCCAGAAACAGCGAAATATCCTTCTGATAATCGGAAAAGCGACGCACATAACCCGCGTGGATATTCTTCAGCAGGCGTTCTGAGCCGCCCTGTCCACGCGTGTCGAAGGTCGCGACCCAGAAGCCCTTGGCGGTGAGATCGTTGATCGTCTCGAAATATTTCTCGATTGCTTCGTTGCGGCCATGCAGAAGAACGATCGTGCCCCGCGCCACGGAACGTTCCGATTTGAAGATCGCATATCGCAGCTTCTTGTTTTTATGGCCGCTGAATGTGCCGACGATGTGGTTTTCAGGCACCGGGTTGTCTGTCGTCGCGTAGAGTGTGGCTTCGGTCATCGATATCCTGCTTCGAACCAACAGTATGAGAATCCGGTGTTTCAGAATGGGATAGGTGCAGCGGTTTTGCACGTCAAAGGAAAAATTGCCGGAACCGTCGGTGTTAGCAGTCGCGGTTCCGGCTAATCGGACAGAAGAAGAAGGGACGATACACTTCTGCCGCCGGAGTTGGCCTCCGATGCGTTCATTTCTAGCGGCGGAAAACTGAACGATTTCGGAACCATCCGTTCAGCAAACATTCAGCAGCAGTCGCGAGCGGAGCGATTGTGATTTTCCCTCTTGAACTGCGAAAACAGCCTACCCATCTCTTGGTCACGGTCGCCAGAACGGGGCCGTATCACGGTTCTCTCATCGCCAATAAGGGGTGAGAAAGCCACCATTCGCAAACAGTTGCTTCTTAAGGAGGACACCATGCGTCACGTTGATTTTTCCCCACTCTATCGTTCCACCGTCGGCTTCGACCGCCTGTTTTCGATGCTCGACGGCATCGGCCAGCCGGAACAGGCCCAGGCCTATCCGCCCTACAACATCGAGCGCACGGGCGATAACGCCTACCGCATCACCATGGCGGTTGCTGGTTTCGATGAAACCGAACTCAGCATCGAATCCCGGGCAAATGTGCTGACGATCAAGGCCGAAAAGGCGAACGACACCACCAAGGCTTCCGAGGGCGAGTTCCTCTATCGCGGCATCGCCACGCGCGCCTTCGAGCGCCGCTTCCAGCTTGCCGATCACGTAGAGGTACAGAATGCTTCGCTGAAGAATGGTCTGCTTCACATCGACCTTCTTCGCAACATCCCCGAAGCCATGAAGCCCCGCCGCATCACTATTGCGACCGACGTGTCCGATGCGCCGAAGCAGATCGAGGCTCAGGTAACGCCGGCTCAGGTCAATTGATCTGATCGGTTGGTGAATGCTGAGACGGCTCCCGAAAGGGGGCCGTTTTTATTCGGTTCTGGCCGTTGCCAACGACAATTCTTTTCAACGCGTTGAAATGCCGCGTGTCCTTTGTCAAAAATCAATTCAGATCGGGGGATCGATGCATTACATATTGATCCACAATGCTGACGCGGACGTAGTGCTTCGCGATTCATGAGAGTTCAGGACAAGTTAATGGCCGCAGATATGACCGTACTTCCTCAAGACCATCTTCCCAATGATCATCCGAAAGTCACTTTCGGCAAAGTCGGCGTTCTGCTCGTCAATCTTGGGACCCCGGATGGCACGGATTACAAGTCGATGCGTCGGTATCTGGCGGAGTTTTTGAGCGACAAGCGCGTCATCGAATGGTCTCGCCTTTACTGGTATCCGATCCTTTACGGCATCGTGCTGAACAAGCGCCCGCAGAAGGTGGGCAAGGCCTATGAGGAAATCTGGAACCACGAGAAGAACGAAAGCTATCTGCGCACCTATACCCGCAACCAGTCGGACCTGATGGCGCAAGCGCTTACGGATTTGCCGAATGTCGTGGTGGATTGGGGCATGCGCTATGGTAACCCGTCCATCGCCTCGAAGATCGACGCGCTGAAGGCGCAGGGTTGCGAGAAAATCCTGCTCTTCCCGCTCTATCCGCAATATGCGGCGGCCACGACGGCAACGGTCAACGACAAGGCTTTCGAGCATCTGATGAAGATGCGCTGGCAGCCAGCGCTTCGCACCGTACCGCCTTACCACGACGATGAAACCTATATCGATGCGCTGGCCAATTCCGTCAAAAGCCATCTGGCGACGCTGGATTGGGAGCCGGAAAAGCTGATCGCCTCCTTCCACGGCATTCCGCAATCCTATTTCAAACAGGGCGATCCCTATCACTGCCAGTGCATGAAGACGGGTCGCCTGCTGCGCGAAAGGCTGGGGCTGGAGAAGGACCGTTTCATGATCACCTTCCAGTCCCGTTTCGGGCCGGAGGAATGGCTGCAACCCTATACCGACAAGACGGTCGAGAAGCTGGCATCGGAAGGCGTCAAGCGCATCGCTGTGATGAACCCAGGCTTCGTATCCGATTGTCTCGAGACGCTGGAAGAAATTGCAGGTGAAGCGGGAGAAATCTTCCTTCACAATGGCGGCGAGAAATTTACCCATATTCCTTGCCTAAACGACAGTGCGGATGGTATGCGGGTTCTCGAAAAAGTTGTACGCAGGGAGTTGCAGGGCTGGGTCTGATCCCACCCGCGCAGTCAAACAGGAGGTTTTTGAATGCCTGATCTGAGCGGTTTCGATATTGTCGTCATTGTTGCAGTCGTCCTTGTCATTCTAACCCTCTTTGCCGGTATAAAGACTGTGCCGCAGGGCTATCGCTATACGGTGGAGCGCTTCGGGCGTTACACCCGCACCATGGAGCCGGGCCTCAACATCATCACGCCCTATATCGAGCGCATCGGCGCGCGAATGAATGTGATGGAGCAGGTGCTCGACATTCCGACGCAGGAAGTCATCACCAAGGATAATGCCAGCGTGTCTGCGGATGCGGTGGCCTTCTTTCAGGTGCTGAACGCCGCACAGGCCGCGTATCAGATCGCAAATCTAGAATTCGCCATCCAGAACCTGACCATGACGAACATCCGCTCGGTCATGGGCTCGATGGATCTGGACGAGCTTCTCTCCAACCGCGATGCGATCAACGACCGCCTGTTGCGCGTGGTGGATGAGGCCGTTGGCCCATGGGGCATCAAGGTGACCCGCATCGAGATCAAGGACATCGCGCCGCCGAAGGATCTGGTGGATTCCATGGCCCGCCAGATGAAGGCGGAGCGCGAGAAGCGCGCGCAGGTTCTGGAAGCAGAAGGTTCGCGTAATGCGCAGATTCTGCGGGCGGAAGGTGCCAAGCAATCCGCCATTCTTCAGGCCGAAGGCCAGCGCGAAGCCGCCTTCCGCGATGCCGAGGCACGCGAACGCCTGGCCGAAGCCGAAGCCAACGCCACGCGCATGGTATCGGAAGCGATTGCAGCAGGCGATATCCACGCCATCAACTACTTCATCGCGCAGAAATACACCGAAGCGCTCGCCGATATCGGCACCGCGAAGAACTCCAAGATCGTGCTGATGCCGATCGAGGCTTCCTCGCTGATCGGCTCGCTGGGCGGTATAGGCGCGATTGCCAAGGAAGTGTTCGGCAAGGACAGCGACGGCCCGGCGCCAGACGAACAGCCACACAACAGGACGAGCCGCTCCTCCGTGCCGACATCCAGCCGCACAGGCAGCACGCCAAGCGGCCAGACGATCAATGTCAGCATTCCCGGCAATCCTTTCGGCACTCCAAGGGATAGCTGAAGATGATCCATAAGCTCGTCGCCGATCTCGGTCCGTGGAGCTGGTGGATATTCGCCGCCATTCTTTTGGTCGCGGAACTGGCGGCACCCGGCGTATTTCTGATCTGGATCGGCGCTGCCGCCCTCGTCGTCGGTGCCCTGTCGCTTGCCCTTTGGGGCACGGCGTTCTGGGGCTGGCAGGTGCAGCTGCTGCTCTTTGCCGTCCTCTCCGTCACCTTCGCCATTGCCGGTCGCCGCTTCTATGACAAGCGCCGCGCCAACACAGACGAACCCTTCCTGAACCAGCGTGAAGCAAGCCTGATCGGCAGGACCGCGACCCTTCAGGAACCCATCACCGAAGGCCGTGGCCGCATCCGCCTCGACGATACTTGGTGGCCCGTTCAAGGCCCCGACCAACCCGCCGGAACCCGCGTTCGCATAGCCTCCGCCCATGGCCGAACGCTGACCGTGGAAAGATTCGACGGCTGATATTGGCTGGGCTAAGAAGAAGACAAGGGTGGTGAAGGTGCTTTCTTGAAAGCGCCTTACCATTCTAAATCTTCGTCCTAATGCATTGCCAGCTTACGGAGCCACTGCGCAGTTTTGCTCGAAGCGCTCCGGGCACAGGGAAAAAACATGTCACGACGCATCCGCATCGCCGCGGCTCAAATCAGCAGTGGGCCGGATCTGGCCGAAAATCTGGAAGCCGCCCTCTCTGCAATCGAGAAGGCAGCCGAGGCCGGTGCCGCTTTGGCGATATTGCCGGAAGCGGCGAGTTTCTGGTTCGGTGGCGATGTGCGTGAACAGGCAGAGCCTCTGGATGGGCCCTTTGCCAATGCCATTCGCGCCAAGGCGAAGGAGTGCGGCATCACAGTCAGTGTCGGCATGTTCGAGCCGGCGGGTGACGGGCGTGTTTACAATACGCTGCTGATCACCGGTCCGGAGGGCGAGACCGCCTATCGCAAGGTGCATCTCTTCGATGCTTTCGGCGCAAAGGAATCCGACACGGTTGCTCCGGGCAAGGACTACGTGACGACCGAAATCGCTGGTGTGCGGATCGGCTTTGCCACCTGCTTCGATCTTCGCTTTGCCGATCAATTTGCTGCCCTTGGTCGTCAAGGCGCGGAAGTCATCGCGGTCAGCGCCTCCTGGGGCGATGGGCCTGCGAAGGCAGAGCAGTGGGATCTACTGCTGCGCGCCCGCGCCATGGATGCACAAAGCTGGCTCGTGGCGTGCGGACAGGCATGGCGCCCGCCGCAGGGAACGGCCCCTCTCGGCATCGGTCGCAGCGCTGTGGTCGACCCTGTCGGCATGGTGCGCGCGCAGCTGCCGGGAGCTAAGGGCATGCTGGTGCATGATATCGATCTGGACATGGTTCAGGATATTCGCGCACGCATTCCCGTGCTGTCTCACGGTTCATGAAAAGAAAAGGCTCCGCTTGAACGGAGCCTTACCTCACCTAAAGCATGTCGCGTTTAATTGTCCTCAATTAAACGATAACGTACATGCGAGAGAATAAAATTCTAAAGCGTGTCGCGGTGAATCCTATTCACTGTGACACGCTTTAATAGCGGATTCACTTACGCCACACCGATGCGCAACAGATCGTGGAAGTGCACGAGGCCGATGGGACGGTTGTCGCCGTTGATGACGATCAGCGCGCCGATATGGTGCTTCTCGAGCGTTGCAAGGGCAGCGGTCGCCAGCACCTCTTTCGTCACCGTTTTCGGCGTGCGCGTCATGATGTCATCCACGCTAAGTTCGGAGAGATTGCGCGTGAGATGACGCGCCATATCGCCTTCGGTGACGATGCCGCAGAGGCGGCCATCCGCATCCAGCACGGCAACACAGCCAAAATGCTTGCGGGCCAGAATGCCGACCGCTTCCGGCATCGGCGTACCCTGAGACACCAGCGGAAGCCTGTCGCCCGTATGCATGATATCGCCGACGAGGGTGAGGCTCGCGCCGAGTTTGCCACCGGGATGGAAAACGCGGAAATCACCGGCGGTGAACTTGCGTGCTTCCAGAAGCGCAATCGCAAGAGCATCACCCAGTGCAAGCTGCATCATTGTGGATGTCGTCGGTGCAAGTCCGTGCGGGCAGGCTTCCTGCTCATCGGGGATGAGAAGAACGGTGTCGGACGCCTTGGCGAGCGATCCCGCTCTGTTGCAGGTCAGCGCAATCAGCGGAATGGCGAAGCGGCGCGTATAATTGATGATGCTGCGCAGCTCGACGCTCTCTCCGCCCTTGGAGATGGCGAGCACCACATCATTGCCACCGATCATGCCAAGATCGCCATGATTGGCTTCCGCCGCATGAACGAAGAAAGCGGGCGTGCCGGTGGAGGCAAACGTGGCCGCCAACTTGGCGCCGATATGGCCGCTTTTGCCGACGCCGGTAATGATGAGCCTTCCGCTGGCATTGCCGATAATATCGACAGCCTTCGCGAAAGGATCGCCAAGACCGTTGGCCAGGGCTTTTTCAAGGGCAGCCAGTCCGTTCCGCTCTATCGAGACAGTTCTCAAAGCGGATTCGATGGCGTTGTTTTCAATAAGGGCTGCAGCTCTCGTGATCATGCCGGACTGTTACTCCTTTCACGATTGCCTGTCCATTACCGAAATCAACCGCTGTTGCAGTTATACGCGCAACAGTTGTCACAGAGATCAACCAGTTATTAACCACGTGATTTTACCTTTGGGTAACGAAATGAATCGGCCTGGGTAAAAACGCATGATTTGTCATAGCACCGCGATACGTCTGTCGACGTTGCGGAAAGCAGCCATTGCGCTGCTGGCTTGCACATGTCTTTGCCCTGGCGGCGCGTGGGCACAGGCCCAAACGCAGCAGAATGCCAATCAGACCAATGCCGCATCCCGCAACGGCACCACGACGCTGCAAAGCGCCGATCCCTTTCCGGATCAGTTCGATCTCTCGGTAACGCAGGACGATCAGCCGCCGGTGCTGAATGTCGTGCCTCAACCGCGCCCGGATACCGAAACGACCGGCAGCATTCGTGCCACCACCAATCCCGGCGACGCCATCTCCGAACCCCCTGACGAAGCGGTTGAGCCCGTCGATACGCGCGAAAACACGTTTGCAACCACGATAGACGGCGGCGAGAACCTCACGATCGACGACGGAACCGCCCCCGGCATTCGCATTGGCACGCTGACGCTTCGCCCCTCGATCAGCCAGACGCTGAACCATGAAAACAAGAAGTTCCCGACTTACTCCACCAGCCGCAATTACCTGACGACGGGTATTCGTGGCACCCTGACCAGCGATTGGTCTCGCCACGCGCTGACGGTGACCGGTGAAGGCAACTATCAGCGCAATCTTGGCGGCGGCGATGCGGGGGAGCAGCCAAGCGCCAATATACAGGCCGATCTACGGCTCGATCTGGGAGATGCCACGCAGGCAAACTTGACAGCCGGTTACGAATTCAGCCGCGAAGATACCAACGATCCAAACGCAATCTCCGGCGCCACCGTGCAGGGTGGCGAACATGTTTTCACCGCCGGGGCATCGGTGGAACGCAATATCGGCATTTTGAAAGCACTTGCCGCGCTGGACCTGTCGCGAACGATCTACACCGATGCCAAGGGCGTCAATGGCCAGTCGATCAGCCTTGCCGACCGTGATCGATTTGGCGCTGGCTTGCGCGGACGGATCGGTTATGAGCTTTCGCCTGCTCTCGTTCCTTTTCTGGAAGTCACCACCTCGTTGAGCGATTACGATCAGAAACGGGACGATACCGGCTATGCGCGCTCTTCGCAGAGTTACGGCGCAAAGGTTGGCACGCAGATAGACCTCGGCGAAAAGTGGCGGGGCGAAGTGGCGGCGGGCTATCTGCGTCGAGAGTATGATGACAGCCGCCTTGCGGCCATCAATGCCCTCACCACGGATGGAAACCTGATCTGGTCGCCACGCCGGGGAACGGACATCAACTTCAACCTTCGCACCACCATCGAGGATTTTGCCGGTGGTCCGCGCGGCGGCTGGGTTTCGCGCCAGTTCACCACCGGCCTGACCCAGCAATTGCGCAGCGATCTCGTGGCGCGATTGACCGCGGGGCTGGAGCGGCGCAGCTACCTGACCTCAAGCATTCGTGACGAAACGGAATATGTTCTGGGCGCAGGGCTGACGTGGAACATCAACCGCTACCTCGATTTCACGACCGACTTCAATTACGAGATCACCCCCGTCAGCGACAACAGCCAATGGCGGATCGGCGCGGGGCTGACGCTACGGCGATAAAAGCAAAAATCCCGGCACATAGGCCGGGATTTGACGTCACGTTGTAAGGGGGTGCAAATGCACCTCTTACTTAAGCTTGCTGACCATGGCCTTCAGCGGCTCTTCGATTGACGGGCGGATGTCGCCGCGTTCCAGAGCGAAAGCGAGGTTGGCCAGAATGAAGCCGTCCTTTGCGCCGCAGTCGAAGGTTTCGCCCTTGAAGTGGTAACCGGCAAATTCCTGAGACTTGGCAAGCGTCAGCATGCCATCCGTCAACTGGATTTCGTTGCCCGCACCGCGTTCCTGGTTCTCCAGAATACCGAAGATTTCCGGCTGAAGAATGTAACGACCGTTGATGTAGAAGTTGGAAGGCGCCGTGCCCTTGGCAGGCTTTTCCACCATCTCGGTGATCTTGAAGCCTTCACCCACGGAAGCGCCCTTGCCGACGATGCCGTATTTGTGGGCCTGATCCGGATCGCATTCCTGCACGGCAATGACGTTGCCGCCGGTCTGATCGTAAAGATCGACCATGCCCTTGAGGCAGCTTTTCTGCGAATGCATGATCATGTCCGGCAGAAGAACCGCAAAGGGCTCATCGCCAACGATATCGCGCGCGCACCACACGGCATGGCCGAGACCGAGCGGCACCTGCTGGCGGGTAAAGCTTGCGGTACCAGCCTTCGGCAGCAAGTCTGCAAGCAGCGTCAGCTCTGCATTCTTGTTGCGCTCGCGCAGCATCTGCTCAAGTTCGAACTGAATATCGAAATAGTCTTCGATCACGGCCTTGCCGCGACCGGTTACGAACACGAAATGCTCGATGCCCGCTTCAGCCGCCTCATCCACCACATACTGGATGACCGGCTTGTCCACCACGGTCAGCATTTCCTTCGGAACAGCTTTCGTTGCCGGCAAGAAACGGGTTCCAAGGCCAGCCACGGGAAATACTGCCTTCCGAATTTTCTTTTGTTCTACCACACATCCCTCCTGAGAGACTCAACTGGGTTTAAATTTCCGCGCACGACTTTGTTATCTCAATAATGGCAAGTTTTTGTAAAGAGTGACGTTACCCTTCGTTAATGGTAAAGAATTTGTTGACCTTGATTTGGTATCCCATCGTGAAGCCCGATGCGTATCTCGCAATCGAAATGACATTCGAGAGAAACGAAAGACTGACGATGAAACAGATGATCCTTTCCCCCATCTGCTCCAAGTTCCGTAAATTTGGCTGCGTGGCAATCGCTGGCCTCACCATTGCTTTGACCCCCGTTACGGCAAATGCAGATGCGGGTTTCAGACAGTGGATCAACCAGTTCTACGCCACCGCCGCCAAGGAAGGCATATCGAAGGCGACCTACCAGAAGGCATTCGCAGGCGTGACCGAGCCTGACCCGGACGCCCTGCGCAAGGCAACCTATCAGCCTGAATTCACCACACAGATCTGGGATTATCTCGACAGCCGCGTGAACCCTTATACGGTGCGCATCGGTCGCGAGATGAAGATCAAGCATGCGACGACGCTGAACTGGATCGAGCGCAACTTCAAGGTCGACAAGCACATCATTCTGGCCATCTGGTCGATGGAATCGAATTATGGCGCCGTGCTGGAAAAGCCGGAGCGTCTGCACAACATTCCGCAGGCGCTGGCCACGCTCGCCTATTCCGACCCGAAGCGTGCCAAATTCGGGCGCACCCAGCTGATCGCCGCGCTGAAAATTCTGCAGGCTGGCGACGTGACGCCGAAGCAGCTGACCGGCTCCTGGGCGGGCGCGATGGGTCATACACAGTTCATTCCGACCAGCTATCTGCTCTATGCGGTGGATGCCGATGGCAACGGCAAGCGCGATATCTGGCACTCGGTACCGGATGCGCTGGCCACAGCCGCAAACCTTCTGGCCAAGAATGGCTGGGAGCCGGGCAGAACGTGGGGTTATGAAGCCGCGGTTCCGCAGGGCGGCTCGCGCTATGCCAACCAGACGAAATCTCTGGCCGAATGGCAGAAGCTCGGCTTCCTCCGCCCCAATGGCAAGGGCTTTCCGCGCGGTTCCGACCGTGCGACGCTGAAACTGCAGGGCGGCTCCAACGGGCCGGGCTTCCTGATGACGAAGAACTTCTTCACCATCAAGAAATACAATGCGTCGGACAGTTACGCACTGGCAGTGGGCCTGCTGGCGGATGAGATTGCCGGTTACGGCGGCATGCAGCAGAGCTGGCCGCGCCCGGATGGCACCCTCGACATCAAGGAAAAATTCGAGCTCCAGACGCGCATGAAGGAACTCGGCTATTATGATGGCGAGATCGACGGCAATTTCGGCTCTGGCTCGAAGGCCGCGATCAGCGCGATCCAGAGACGCATGGGCATGGAAAATGATGGCGAGCCATCGCAAAGGCTGCTGCGGGCGCTGCGCAACTGATGATGCGCAGCCGATAAAAAGCCTGACGCTCGACCAATATTAGCATAAAGTAAATGGGACCGCCTCGGGAGGTTCACGCCATGACCATCAAAGACGCACGCCCATTTCGAAACACAATGAAGCGCGGCAATGTCGCGCTTCTGGCGATTGTGCTTTGCCTGCCCGCCTTGGGGGAGCAGGCGCATGCGCAGGAAATGCGCGAGCGTCGCACCCTGATGGAAATGCTGTTTGGCGGCCCGAACCAGTATAATGACCGTCTTTACGCGCCGGATCGCCGGGAGCAGCGCACCCGCCGCCCACCGCCACCGCGCCAAAACCGCGCCGTGACGCGACCTCAGGCTCCGCGCAACACACCATCCGTCGTGCAGATGCGCACGGCCAAGCCTGCGCCGGTGGAAAAGCTCGAAAATGCCCGCCGCGTTCTCGTCGTTGGCGATTTTCTGGCGGGCGCGATGGGCGAGGCTCTGGTTTCCACCTTCGAAAGCTCACCCGCCATCGTCGTCGATGTCCACTCTAACGGCTCATCCGGTCTCGTTCGCACGGATTATTACGATTGGTTCGCCAATCTCCCGCAATTCATTTCCGAAACGAAGCCTGCCACCATCGTCATCATGATGGGCTCCAACGACCGCCAGCAGATGGAGTTCAACGGCACCAAGGAGAAATACGGCACCGACATCTGGTTCAAGGAATATGAGCGGCGCATCGATGCGTTGATCAACCTTGCCAAGCGCCAGCAGGTGCCGGTGCTGTGGGTGGGCCTGCCCGCCTTCCAGTCTCCGTCTCTGACGGCTGATTTCGTCGGCTTCAATCGGCTGTATCGCAACCACATCGAAAAGCTGGGTGGCGAATTCGTGGATGTCTGGGATGGTTTCGTGGATGAGGGCGGAAAATTCGTCACCACCGGTTATGATGTCAACGGCCAGCAGGCGCGCCTGCGCGAGGCGGATGGCATCGGTCTGACCCAGGCGGGCAAGCAGAAACTCGCCTTCTACGTGGAAAAATTCGTCCGCCGCCATCTGGACGGCGCAGGCCCGGACCTGATGAAGCTGGACGGCAGCAACCTTCCCTCCCTCACATCGCTTCCCGCCCTCGGCATCGATGCGCAGCAGGTGCGCACCCAGCCCATCAGCCTCACCGACCCCGACCTCGACGGCGGTGACAAACTGCTGGGAGACCGGCCTGCGGCCAAGTTCTCGGTGGTCGAAACCCCGCGCGAGAGACTGACCAAGCGCGGCCTGATGGAAGACGCCCCGCTGGGCCGGGTGGATGATTATCGCGTGCCTGCGCAAAATGAAACCGCATCCAAATAACGTGTGCGCGCCGAAAACAAAACGGCATGGTTGCTTTTCGAAATAACGTAACTTTATTGCGGTATCATAGTATAGTTTCGTGATCACGAAATATTAATGCGGGAACGCAATCAAAATCCTCATGGTTAAGGACCTGCAAGCAACAAGTCTTGTGATGATATGAGGAGTAAACATCATGGCTAATCAAGGTGGCTCACACGAGCAGCACGTCAAAGCAGGCCAGCAGTCGCACAAGAACAGCGACAGCAAAACCAAAAGCGCTTCTTCCAGCTCGTCTTCCGACAGCAAGAGCGGCAAGCAGGGCGGCTCGTCCGACCAGCACAAAATGGCCGGTCAGCAGAGCCACAAGGGCAAGCACTGATTCCCCTTATATGCAAACGACCCCCGCGCGAAAGCACGGGGGTCGTTTTGTTTTGGGTTTCAAAAAGTTTTCGCTATCAGCGCGGCAGAACCGAGCTGCCCATTAGCGCTTCATCAATCGCCCGTGCTGCCTGACGGCCTTCGCGGATGGCCCAGACCACCAGCGACTGGCCTCGGCGAACGTCACCGGCGGTCCAGAGCTTGTCGACGGACGTCTTGTAGTCCTTGTCGTTGGCAACGACGTTGGTGGAGCCGCGGCGGTCGGTGTTGAGCGTCAGCTTGCCGTCCAGTTCCTTCAGAACGCTATCGGTGAAAGGGCCGGAGAAGCCGATGGCGATGAAGGCGAGATCGGCTTTGATGATGAATTCCGTGCCGGCAATCGGCTTGCGGCGCTCATCCACCTGGCAGCATTTCACACCGGTCAGCACGCCGTCTTCATCGCCGACGAATTCCAGCGTCGCGACCTGGAACTCGCGAACCGCGCCTTCGGCCTGAGAGGACGAGGTACGCATCTTGGTGGCCCAGTAAGGCCAGACGGCGAGCTTGTCTTCCTTTTCCGGCGGCATGGGGCGAATGTCGAGCTGGGTGACCTTCACCGCGCCCTGACGGAACGCCGTGCCGACGCAGTCCGATGCCGTATCACCACCACCGACGACGACGACATGTTTGCCGCCTGCGAGGATCGGATCGGCAGGCCAGCCGACGCTGTCGATGTTTTCGCGACCGACGCGACGGTTCTGCTGCACGAGGTAAGGCATGGCATCGTGAACGCCATGGAAATCCGTGCCGCCAATGCCAGCCGGGCGCGGGGTCTCCGAACCGCCGCAATACAGAACAGCATCATGCTCGGCCATCAGCTTTTCGACGGGCAGATCGACACCGACATTGACGCCGTAATGGAAGGTGACGCCTTCGCCCTTGATCTGCTCGACGCGACGGTCGATGAAGTTCTTCTCCATCTTGAAGTCCGGAATGCCATAGCGCAGCAGGCCACCGGCCTTGGATTCGCGCTCATAGACATGAACCTCATGACCGGCGCGGCCAAGCTGCTGTGCAGCGGCAAGACCCGCAGGGCCGGAACCGATGATGGCAACCTTTTTGCCGGTGTGAACCGTGGCAGGCTTCGGCACGATGAAGCCAAGCTCGTAAGCCTTGTCGGCAATCGCCTGTTCCACCGTCTTGATCGCAACCGGCGTATCTTCGAGGTTCAGCGTGCAGGCTTCCTCGCACGGCGCGGGACAGACACGACCCGTGAACTCAGGGAAATTGTTGGTGGAGTGGAGGTTGCGGATCGCCTCTTCCCAGTTGTTGTTGTAGACCAGATCGTTCCAGTCGGGGATCTGGTTATGGACCGGGCAGCCGGTCGGGCCATGGCAATAGGGAATGCCACAGTCCATACAACGCGCCGCCTGTTTCTGCACTTCCGGGTCCGACATGGGAATGGTGAATTCCCGGAAATGGCGAATACGATCCGACGCCGGCTGATACTTGCCAACCTGACGATCGATCTCCAGAAAACCTGTAACCTTGCCCATGTCTCAGTCCCTTCCGCGGCCTATCGAAGCCAATTTTCAACTTTCAGTTCCGGCACTTCTGAAAAGTGCTTTATATTTGCGGTGACCACCACCGCATCGGTTGCCAAGGCGTGGGCTGCAATCAGCATGTCCATTGCGCCAATCGACCGGCCCTTCTTCGTCAACTGATCCCGAATGTCCGCATAAACGTGATCAAACGGCGTTTCCCAGTTTTCAATGGGCAGGCTTTCAAAAAACGTCTCATACGCGTCTTTTAGCCGCCGAGACGAAATCTTCGTGTAGCCATACCGCAACTCGGCAACCACGATGACACTCGTCACCAATGTTCCCGTAACTGCTTTTGTCCTTATTCTCTGGGCCACCGATCCCGCTGGAAAATCGATGACGTGGGAGATGGCGTTCGTATCGAGAAGATACCGCATCAACGCTTGCCCAAATCCACTGGCTCAGGGGGATAGTCCTCGATCTCCGGCATCCGCTCTTCAAAAGGTTCCTGTTGTGCCAACCAATCCAGCACCTCAAGCAGCGACTTCTTCGGCTTCTTAGGGCGAATATGGATCACGCCATCTTCATCCTGAGACATGAGAACGCTGTCACCCTCGAGCTGGAAATCGGACGGTATGCGCACAGCCCGACTGCGCCCATTGTTGAAAACGCTGACCTCTTTTTCGATGACTGCTGCCATAACCACCTCCATACACTGTGATATGCCATGTCATATCACAGTGTAGAATAAATCCCAACTACTCCGCAGCCACTCCCATCTTCAATCGTTCCATCTCCTCAAGCGCGCGGCGGTATTCTACCGGCATGACCTTGCGGAATTTCGGGCGGTACTCGCTCCAGCGGTCGAGGATGTCCTTGGCTCGGTTGGAGTTGGTGTAATGGAAGTGGTTGGAGATCATCTGGTAGAGGCGCTCCTCGTCGTGGCGCGTCATGTCCTCGGAAACGTCAACACGTCCCTTGTGCATGAGGTCGCCGCCGTGGTGGTGCAGCTTTTCCAGCATGTCGTCTTCTTCCGGCACCGGCTCCAGCTCGACCATGGCCATGTTGCAGCGCTTGGCGAAGTCACCGGTTTCATCCAGAACGTAAGCCACACCACCGGACATGCCGGCTGCGAAGTTACGGCCTGTCTCACCGAGAACGACGACGATACCGCCGGTCATGTATTCGCAACCATGGTCGCCCACGCCTTCGACAACGGCGATTGCACCGGAGTTACGAACGGCGAAACGCTCACCCGCCACACCACGGAAATAGCACTCGCCGGTAATGGCACCGTACAGCACGGTGTTGCCGACGATGATCGAATTTTCCGCGACGATGCGGGCATTTTCCGGCGGGCGCACGATGATGCGGCCACCCGAGAGACCCTTGCCGACATAGTCGTTACCGTCGCCCACCAGATCAAACGTGATACCGCGTGCGAGGAACGCGCCAAACGATTGACCCGCCGTGCCGCGCAGCAGCACATGGATGGTGTCATCCTTCAAGCCCTTGTGACCCCAACGCTTGGCAAGCGCGCCCGAGAGCATGGCACCGGCGGAGCGGTCGACGTTCTTGATCGGCACTTCGAAAACCACGGGCTCGCGGTTTTCCAGCGATGGCATGGACTTCTCGATCAGCTTGCGGTCGAGAATGTCATCGATCGGGTGCTTCTGCTTTTCGGTCCAGTAGGTCGCTGCCTTGGGGGCCTCGACCTTGTGGAAGATGCGGCTGAAATCGAGACCCTTGGCCTTCCAGTGCGCCAGCATCTCATCCTTCTCGAGCAGTTCGGAAGCGCCGATGATCTCATCCAGCTTGGACACGCCAAGCGAAGCCAGGATTTCGCGCACTTCTTCGGCAACGAAGAAGAAGTAGTTGATGACGTGTTCCGGCGTACCCTTGAAGCGCTTGCGCAAAACCGGGTCTTGCGTAGCAACGCCAACAGGGCAGGTGTTGAGATGGTACTTGCGCATCATGATGCAACCCGCCGCAATCAGCGGAGCCGTCGCAAAGCCGAATTCGTCGGCACCCAGAAGCGCGCCGATGATGACGTCGCGACCGGTCTTCAAACCGCCATCCACCTGCAGGGCGATGCGTGAGCGAAGGCCGTTCAGCACCAGCGTCTGCTGTGTCTCGGCAAGGCCGATTTCCCATGGAGAACCGGCGTGCTTCAGCGAGGTGAGCGGAGACGCACCCGTGCCGCCATCGAAACCGG
>JAAIGF010259317.1_pt1 | contig 33126 bp, 22 predicted proteins | sample 6487441 | NCBI WGS metagenome assembly JAAIGF01 (sample SAMN13974129, study PRJNA590717) | phyllosphere metagenome | biome: pepper field; feature: multiple bacterial spot infested pepper fields; material: pepper leaves; isolation source: leaves from pepper fields | host: Capsicum annuum ... | reverse complement strand
GGATCAGGGAGAAAACCGGCGTGGGGATCCTTGCTACGCATCGATCGCCAAGACCTAGAGCCGAACGGTCGCCCACGCCGGGCTCTCGGCACCTAATCTGCCAGTTTTGAAAGAGATAAGAGCCGGGCTCTGCCCGGCTGGTAGGACCCCGTGATGCCGGGCAGAGCCCGGCACTACGAGGCGCGCTATCGGTCTGGAACCAGCGTCAACGTGTGCTGCGCAGGGCCGGGAAGGAACGGCGCCGGCCTTCCCTGTACATGATCGTCATGGCCTGCTGCCCAGTACGGTGACAGCGGATGGCCGCTCTGTCCGCCGGGCATCTGGATGATGCCGTCGGCCTCGTGGCCCGGCGATACCACCATGCGCTGCGATGCGCCGAAGGCCGGCCCCTGCACGCGCGGCATGTTGGTGTCGCCGGGCAGCGGCTCACCGGGCATGCACAGCCAGCGCCGCGCCAGCACCGGCAATGCACGGCTGAGCGGATGGCAGATCGCCGCCGTGTTGCGTTCGCCCCAGGTGCGTTGCTGCAGTGGTCCCTGCGCGGAAAGTTCCGCCTCCAGTCGCCTGGCGACATCGGCCAGCAACGCCTCCCAGCTGGCATGTCCGCGAGGCAGCAGGTGCGCGGGGCGTTCGCTCACCAGCGGCCAGAGAACCGATTCCAACTGAGGCAGGCGTGGCTCCAGGAAATCATCGCCCAGTGCCTGCTTGCCTGGCGCCAGCAGGGCGCCTGCCACCTCGTCCAGCAGCATGCCGCGGAACCCGCGCACGATGCGGTAGCTCACCGAATCCACCGATGCATGGCCATCCCAATGCCGTGTGGCCAGCTCCAGGCGCTGCAATGACGGATCGTTCGAATGTTCGACGATCTGCCGGAGCACGCCATGCCAGCGCCGCAGGAACACGGCGCGATCATCGAGCTGGATGGCAAGCAGGTCGCGTTCGGTGAACGATGTGCGTGCCTGCAGCGCATCGCGGATCTGCGCACCGCGTGCACCGAGGTCATAACCGCCATCACCGGCGATCTGCAGCTCTGCGCCCTCCAGTACACGGCCGTTGGCCGTCCACAGGCGCAGCCCCGGTGGATCGATGATTGAAGGCGCAGCATCGCTGCGGATTCCCCAGGGGGCGCAGCCGGTCTGCAACTGCTTGTTGCGTGGGGCTCGCGGAGTGCAGTCGGTGGCTCGCGCCGGGCGTGCCCCGATCAGCCGCCAGGCGATGCGTCCGCTGCGGTCGGCCAGCAGCAGGTTCTGTGCCGGAATGCGCGTGTGGTCGGCGATCTCAAGCGCCTGCTCCAGGTCTTTCGCACGGGCCATGTCCGCCAGCGTCAGATTGATGGCTCCGGGCAGCTGGGCCACCCAGCGCAGCGCTTCGCCGCTGCCGTCCGCATGGCGGTGCAGCAGCGGGCCCCAGGCACTCTCGCGCACGGTGAATTCCACCGGCTCGCCACCGGCCACATCGATCCGTTCGCGGTACTCTGTCAGTGGCGTATCGGCCGGAACATGCTTGAAATCAGCCGTGTCGATGTAGCTGTTGGTGACGCCCCACGCCACGTGCCCGTTGCTGCCGACGATGATGGCCGGCAGCCCCGGAAGTGAGAAACCGCTGACATCCACCTTGCCATCCGGTGCCTCTGGATCGGGATAGCGCAGGCGCACGCGGAACCAGATGTTCGGCGCGCGCAACGCCAGATGCATGTCGTCGGCGAGGATCGCACGGCCGTCGGCGGTGAGGGCGCCGGCCACGGCGAAATTGTTGCTGCCGTGCACATCCGGTTCGGCGTGGCCCGCGGCGGGCGCGCGCGGCAGCTGGCGCAGGTCCAGGACATCGGCGCCCGGCAGCCGGGCATCGCCGCGCGCGTTGCCCGCCAAGGGCGCATCCCAGGTGCTGCCGTCATGGCTCAACAGCGCGTACAGGGCGGGCGGCAGCACGCCGCGGAGACGCTCGAAAGCCAGTTCGTTCTGGTTCGCTGGATCCTGCAGGTCGGCGTACATCGCATAGCCGGTGAGCAGGCTGTCGCTGGCCTGCCACGGGGCAGGGTGCTGGCGCAGCAGCAGGTAGGGCCACGGACGCACGCGCAGGTCGGCCATGCCCTGGTTGACCCCTTCAACGTAGGCCTGCAGTTCATCGCTGACCGGTTCCTGCCCGGCGCGATGGCGCAGCCGATGCACGCGCATGCGTTTGTCCAGGTCGAGGGCGGCAGGCCCGAACAGCGCCGAGAGTTCCCCGGCCGCACTGCGGCGCATCAGGTCCATCTCGAACCCGCGTTCCTGCGCGTGTACGTGGCCGAGCGCGCGCATCACATCCCTCCGGCTGGCACCTGCCAGGGTGACCACGCCGCGTGCATCGCGGCTCACGGTGACGGCGGCCTGCAGCCCCGGCAGCGGCATCCTGCCGTCCAGGGGCGCCAGGCTGCCGCGCAGCAGCGCCCATGCCAGCAGCAGCGCGGAAAGGACAAGCAGCAACAACAGGCAGAACAGGCGGACAAGCCAACGACGCATGATGCGGTACCTTGAACGGGGGAGCGCATCGATTCCAGCAGACACGCATTGCAGATCGCAGGCATGGCGCGACTGCGACTGATTCCGATTAGATCATGGGGCTGCGGGATAGGGCACCATGTGCGCCATCGAGACACAGGAGCCCCGCCCATGAAAGGCAACCCGGACGTCATTGCCTGCCTGAAGGACCTGCTGCGCGGCGAGCTTGCCGCACGTGACCAGTACTTCATCCATTCCCGCCGTTACGAGGATCAGGGTCTGTTCGCGCTGTACGAACGCCTGAACCACGAGATGGAGGAAGAGACCCAGCACGCCGATGCGCTGCTGCGCCGCATCCTGTTCCTGGGCGGCGACCCGGACATGCGCGCGCATGCCTTCGAACCCGGCGTCACCGTCGAGGAGATGCTGCGCAAGGACCTGGATACCGAGTATGCGGTGCGCGACAACCTTGCCGCCGGCATGAAGCTGTGCGAAGCCAAGGGCGACTACGTGAGCCGTGACATGCTGCTGGCGCAGTTGAAGGACACCGAAGAGGACCATGCGTGGTGGCTGGAACAGCAGCTCGGCCTTATCCAGCGCATCGGCCTGGAGCTGTACCAGCTCAGCAAGATCGACAGCAGCGGCGCACCGTCGCACTGAGGATACCGCGCGTGCCGGGCAACGCCCGGCAGCGTTTCCCATCTGGAGCCGGGCCGTGCCTGGCTGCTGTTGGCTTCAGGTCCGGTACGCTCGCCACCATCGTCCCGTCACCGGACTGCACCGGAGCATTGCCAGCCAGCTTTCGCCAGCCAGCCCTCCGCCGCCCGCTCAGCCCCGCAGTTCGAAGGTGGCATGCAGGCCGTCCACCTCGGCTGACGGCGCAACCCACAGGTCGAACACACCGGGCTCCACGGTGGGCGTCAGATCCCTGCCGATGAACAGCAGGTCCTCGCGGCGCAGGCGGAATTCCACCGTCGCGCGCGCCCCGGGGGCCAGCGCGACCTTGCTGAAATCCTTCAGCTCCTGCACGGGCCGGGTGATGCTGGCGGCGCGGTCACGCACGTACAGCTGCACCACCTCCTCGACGGCCTGTCGGCCACTGTTGTGGACGACCGCGCGGATGGCCAGCGTACCGTCGGCGGCCAACCGGCCATCGCCCACGTCGAGCGACTGGTATTCGATCTGCCCATAGGTGAGGCCATGGCCGAACGGGAACAGGGCCGAGTTCCGCACTCCCGCGTAGTGGGTCTTGAAGTGCGACAACGCCGTGGGAGCGGGGTCGGGCCGCCCGGTCGGCTTGTGGTCATGGTAGTAGGGCACCTGGCCAGGATCGCGCGGAAAGCTCACCGGCAGGCGGCCGGAAGGGCTGGCCCGTCCGAACAGGAGATCGGCCAGGGCAAGTCCCGAGCCGGAGCCCAGGAACCAGGCGACCAGGATGCCCCGGGCCTTCGGCAGCAGATCGCCCAGCGCCAGCGCACGGCCGGTACTGAGCACAACCACCACCGGCTTGCCGATGGCGGCCACGGCTTCCAGCAGGTCCATCTGCACCCGGGGTACGGTGATGGACGTACGTGAGCGTGCTTCGCCGGAATCTTCCCGTGACTCGCCGATCGCCATGACCACAACATCGGCCTGGCTTGCTGCAGCGACGGCCGCATCGATGCCGCCGGGCAGCGGCTGGTGGTAATCGCAACCGGTCGCGACCCGCAACGCCGACGCATCGTCCATCGCCTGCTTCATCCCGCTGGCCAGGTCACTGCCCGAATCGTCGCCGCCGAACAGCGTCCAGGGTCCTTTCGTGCCGTCCCAGTCCTGCGCGGCCGGGCCGATCAGGGCGATGCGCTGGCCAGCGCGGCGAAGCGGCAGTACCTCATCTTCGTTCTTCAGCAGCACCACCGAGCGCGTTGCTGCTTCGCGCGCAAGCGCCAACGTCTGCGGCTGGCGCTGGCGCTGGCCGTCCCGTGTACGGATGCGCCGGAACGGATCGTCGAACAGGCCAAGGCGCTCCTTCAGCTGCAGCACGCGGCGTACCGACGCATCGACGACGGCCACCGGTACCTCGCCAGCGGCCACCAGCGCGGGAAGATGCTGCAGGTACAGGCCGCTCTGCATGCTCATGTCCACCCCGGCCAGCAGGGCCAGCCGCGCCGCATCGCGTCCATCGCGGGCAAAGCCATGCGCCACCAGTTCCATGTCGCCGGTGTAATCGGAGACCACGACGCCGCGGAAGTCCCATTCGCCGCGCAGCACGTCGTCCAGCAGCCAGGTGTTGCCGGTGGCCGGAATGCCGGAAATCTCGTTGAACGCGGCCATGGTGGTCGCCGCATCGGCGTCGAAGGCGGCCTGGAACGGCGGAAAATAGACCTGCCGCAGCAGTCGTTCGGAAATGTCCACGGTGTTGTAGTCCAGCCCGCCTTCGGCCGCGCCGTAGGCGCAGAAGTGCTTCGGGCAGGCCGCCAGCGCCTCGGGGTCGTGCAGGCCGCGCTCGCCCTGGAAGCCCCGCACCCGCGCTTCGGCCATGCGTCGTGCCAGCAGCACGTCTTCGCCACTGCCCTCCACGCTACGGCCCCAGCGTGCATCGCGGGCGATGTCGACCATGGGGGCGAAGGTCCAGTCGATGCCCACCGCCGTGGCCTCCCTGGCCGCCGCGCGCGCGGTGCGGCGCGCCAGCTCCGGTTCGAAACTGGCCGATTCGCCCAGCGGCACCGGAAACACCGTAGTGAAACCGTGGATCACATCGGCGGCGAACAGCAGCGGTATTTTCAGCCGGCCCTGCATGGCGCTCTGCTGCAGGCGCTCGTGCCAGCGGATGTTGGAACTGTTGAAGATGCCGGTCAGCCGTCCTGCGCGCGCTGCTTCGAGCTGCGCATCCACGGCGGCGGTGACGGTCACTGGATTGGCCGCAGCGGCCGCGCCGTTCTGGCTGGCGGACGAGAACAGCGACAGCTGTCCGGCCTTTTCGTCCAGCGACATCCGCGCGATCAGGTCGTCAATGAAGGCCGGCGCGGACCTGGCCGCAGGTTCCAGCGCAAATCCGTCGGGAATCCGTGCCAGCAGGCCGCTGGCGCCTGCGGCCAGCAGTAGTTGCCGGCGGTTGATGCGGTGTCCGGTCATTCCAGGCTCCCTTCATCGTTGGCCAGCCGATGATACGGGAAGCGCCTGGCGCGCCGGTCAGGGCCGGCGGTCGCCAGGCAGTCGGCGCCGGCCCGTGGCCGGCATCTGCGTTACTCCACCGAAAGCCCTTCCACCTTCTGCCAGCCGCGCGGAAGCAGGTGGCCACGGGTGGCACGCCCGCCCAGGTAGGGCTCCAGTTCGTTGAACTTCAGGCCCATGGAGCGCTGGCCGCTGCGTACCTGCAGCGTCTGCCCCGGACCGACCGCGACGATCGCCACCACGCGTTCGGTGGCCAGCTTGGCCTTTGGAATCTCGATGATCTTGTTGCCTTTGCCCTTGTCCAGTTCCGGCAGGTCGGCCGCGGCGATGGCCAGCAGGTTGCCTGAACTGGTGACCGCGACGATGCGGTCGGTATCGACATTGGCCACCACGGCCGGCTGCAGCACGGAGGAGCCGGAGGCCAGGTTGAGCATCGCCTTGCCGGCCTTGTTGCGGCCGATCAGGTTCTCGAAGCGGGTGACGAAGCCATAGCCATGGGTGGACGCCAGCACGAAACGGCTGCCGGGTTCGGCACTGGCCAGGGTGACGAAGCGGGTGCCCGGCGCCGGCGAGAAACGGCCGGTCAACGGTTCACCATTGCCGCGTGCCGAAGGCAGCGTATGCACCGGCGTGGAGTACGCGCGGCCTTCGCTGTCCAGGAACGCCACCTGCTGCGTGCTGCGCGCGCGGACCGCTGCCTGCAGCCCATCGCCATCGCGATAGTTCAGCGACGAAGCGTCCACGTCGTGGCCCTTTGCCGCGCGGATCCAGCCCTTCTCCGACAGCACCACGGTCATCGGCTCGCTCGGCACCAGTTCGGTTTCGTCGATGGCCTGCGCAGCCTGGCGCTGTACCAGCGGCGAACGGCGTTCGTCGCCGAACTTCTTCGCATCGGCGATCAGTTCATCCTTGATCAGCTTTTTCAGCTTGGCCTTGCTGTCGAGGATGCCGAGGATCTTCTCGCGCTCCCGGGCCAGCTCGTCCTGCTCGGCGCGGATCTTCATTTCTTCCAGACGGGCAAGCTGCTTCAGCTTCGTCTCGAGGATGTAGTCGGCCTGGTCTTCGGACAGCCCGAAGCGCGCTATCAGCGCCGCCTTCGGTTCGTCTTCGGTGCGGATGATGTGGATCACTTCATCCAGGTTGAGGAAGGCGACCAGCAGGCCTTCCAGCAGGTGCAGGCGACGCTCCACCTTCTGCAGGCGATGCTGCAGGCGGCGGGTGACCGTGTTGGCGCGGAACACCAGCCATTCGCTGAGCAGCGCCTTGAGGTTCTTCACCTGCGGGCGGCCGTCCAGGCCGATCACGTTGAGATTGACGCGGTAGCTGCGTTCCAGGTCCGTGGTAGCGAACAGATGGCCCATCAGCTGGTCGGCATCCACGCGGTTGGAACGCGGCACCAGCACCACCCTCACCGGGTTGGCATGGTCGGATTCATCGCGGATGTCTTCCAGCCACGGCAGCTTCTTGGCACGCATCTGCGCGGCGATCTGCTCGATGACCTTCGATGGCGACACCTGGAAGGGCAGGGCGGTGACCACCACGTTGCCATTGTCCTTCTGGAAGGTGGCGCGTGCGCGCACGCTGCCATGGCCGGTTTCGTACAGCTGCCGCAGGTCGGCGGCGGGGGTGATGATCTCGGCGCTGGATGGATAGTCCGGCCCCTTCACGTGTTCGCACAGTTCGCGCACGCTGGCCTCGGGATCTTCCAGCAGGTGCAGCAGCGCGCTGACGATCTCGTTGAGGTTGTGCGGCGGCACGTCGGTGGCCATGCCCACGGCGATGCCGGTGGTGCCGTTGAGCAGCAGGTGTGGCAGGCGTGCCGGCATCCAGGTCGGCTCCTGCAGGGTGCCGTCGAAGTTCGGCGCCCAGTCGGTGGTGCCCTGGCCCAGTTCGCCCAGCAGCACTTCGGCGATCGGAGTCAGTTTGGACTCGGTGTAGCGCATCGCCGCGAACGATTTCGGATCGTCGCTGGAACCGAAGTTGCCCTGGCCCTCGATCAGCGGATAGCGGTACGAGAACGGCTGGGCCATCAGCACCAGCGCTTCGTAGCACGCGCTGTCGCCATGCGGATGGTATTTGCCGATGACGTCGCCGACGGTGCGGGCGGACTTCTTCGGCTTGGAAGCAGCGCTGAGTCCCAGCTCGCTCATCGAATAGATGATGCGGCGCTGCACCGGCTTGAGGCCATCACCGAGGAACGGCAGCGCGCGGTCCAGCACCACGTACATGGAATAGTCCAGGTACGCGCGTTCAGCGTATTCGCGCAGCGGCAGTTGTTCGAAACCGTGGAAAACGGGGCGGGCAAGATCGGTCATGCGGGGTTGTTACCTGTGTTCGGAGGCGGCGACGGCCGTCGCCCTCGCAATCCGTTGATTATCCGGATGCAGCCGGGGATGCCAAGCCACGCTGGGGATCAAGGCCCCGCCCGGCGCGTGCCAGGTAGCGCCCCGGCGGCACCCCGAAATGACGCCGGAACACGGTGACGAAGGCGCTGGGGCTGCTGAAGCCCAGTGCATGGGCGATATCGCCCACAGGGTGGCCATCGCTGAGCCTGCGCAAGGCCTCGGCAAGGCGTGCCTGCTGGCGCCACTGCGCGAAGCTGAGGGTGGTTTCTTCGCGGAAATGCCGGCTCAGCGAACGCGTGGACAGACCTGCCCACTGTGCCCATTGCTCCAGGCTGCGGTCATCGGCGGGTTCGGCCAGCAGCTGCGAGGCGATGCGCAGCAGCCGACGGTCGCGGGGCATCGGCAGGTGCATCCGTTGGCGCGGCGCGGCGCGGATCTCATCCAGCAGCACGTTCAGCAGATGTTGCTGGCGATCATCGAACGCTGCGGACGCCGGCCACCCGCAGACCCGTTCTGCGACCGCCTCCAGCAGCCCGGAGATGGCGATGACGCAGGGATCTACCGGCAGTTCGCGGCATACCGACGGCACCAGCACCATGCCCCAGCCGCGCAGCGGGCCGTCGATGCACACGGTGTGCGGCTCGGTGACCGGCATCCAGCCGGCCGACCCCGGCGCCAGCGACCACGTGCCGTGGCGGGTGCGCGTGGTCAGCAGGCCGCTTTCCACGCAGATCAGCTGGGCACGGGCATGGGTGTGCCAGTCCACCTCATGGGCGAGCCCGGTCGGACTGTCGATGCGAAAGCCCACCACCGGCGGTCCATCTTCGCGCTCGAACCAGTGCAGTGCCTGCTGCTTGAGCAGATGACGGCCCGCCTCGTCGTCGGAGCCGCAATGCGGGCGGCTTTGTTCGCGGGGTGGCCGGAATGTGTCATTCATTGGCGTGATTATAGTACCGGGCCATGCGGGCAGGTCATTAAGGTAGATGCCTCCCGCTTCCAGCCCGTTGCTGCAACACAGCATTCGATGTCAGAACGAATATTTCTATTGAGAAATATATTTTTTGGAAGAGAATGCACACCCATGATCTGTCCTTCCTCCACTCCTCCCAGCCTGGGCCTGTTGCTTCGCCAAGTGCGCGATGGCCTTGCGCGACAGCTGGATGCGTCGATGGCCGAAGAAGGTCTCGGCATCGGCTTTTCGCACTATCTGGGCTTGAAGGTGCTGTCGCGCATGGCGCCGTGCACCGCCAACGAACTGGCCAGGGCCATCGACCAGGTGCCCAGCGCGGTCACACGCCTGCTGGACAAGCTGGAGGTGCTGGGCTGTGTGCGCCGCGAGCCGCACACCCAGGACCGGCGCGCGCTGCAGATCGTACTGACCGATGACGGCCGTGCGCTGTGGACACGCCTGCAGAAGCGTGGCGAGGACGTGATCGATTTCGCCATGCGTGAGCTCAGCGCCGACGAGCGTGAGCAGCTGCTTTTCCTGTTGACCCGAATCCGCGATTCCCTGACCACCTCATGACTTCCTACATCCATACGATTCAACGGCGCACCGGCCGGCCTCTGCTGTTGGCCGGCCTGGCGCTGGCGCTGGCCGCCTGTGCCAGCAGTGGCGGCCTGCAACCGCAGGGCCGTCTGCTCGACGTGGACACGCTGCACAGCGAACGCAGCTTGTCCGCCAACGATCTCGGCCAGGCCGATTTTCCGGCGCAGGACTGGTGGAAGGCGCTGGGCGACCCGCAGCTGGATGCCCTGGTTGCCGAAGGGCTGGCCGGGCATCCCAGTCTGGAAGCCGCCGATGCGCGGCTGCGCCAGGCGCGTTCGCAGGTGGGTGCGGCGCGTGCCGACCAGTTGCCCAGCGTGTCGGTATCCGGCGGCTACACCGGCCTGCGCCTGCCCGAATCGATGGTGGGCGACGAGATGGGCGGACATTACGCCGGCAGCAGCCACGCGATGGTGGATTTCAGCTACGGCGTAGATCTGTGGGGCGGCAAGCGCGCCGCGTGGGAAGCGGCGGTGGACAGCGCGCACGCGGCTGCGGTGGATGCCCAGGCCGCGCGCCTGGATCTGTCGGGGGCGATCGTGCAGGCTTACGCGCAGCTGGGGCACGCCTGGCAGCTGCATGACGTTGCCGAAGAAGAACTGGCGCGTTCGCAGAAGTCGCTGCAGCTGACCCGCCAGCGTCGCGCCGCCGGCATCGACAGCGACCTGCAGGTGCGCCAGGCCGAATCCCGGGTGCCGGCTGCCCAGCAGCAGCTGCAGGCTGCCCAGCAACAGATCGATGCAGGTCATACGGCCCTGGCCGCGCTGGTCGGGCAGGGCCCGGACCGTGGTCTGCGCATCGAGCGCCCGCGTCCGCTGGATCCGATGGCGTTGCAGTTGCCCGGCGTGCTGCCCAGCGAACTGCTTGGCCGTCGCCCGGACATCGTCGCCGCGCGCTGGCGCGTGGAAGCGGCGGGCAAGCAGATCGCCGTGGCGAAGGCGAAGTTCCATCCCAGCTTCAACCTCACTGCGCTTGCCGGCGTGGTCGCACCGAACGTGGGCGACCTGCTGCAGAGCAGTTCGACGTTCGCCTACCTGGGCCCGGCCCTGAGCCTGCCGATCTTCGACGGTGGCCGCCTGCGTGCCGGGCTGGCCAGCAGCGATGCGCAGTACGACCAGGCGGTAGCCGCGTACAACCAGGCCGTGATCGATGCCTTGCGCGATGTCGCTGACCAGGTGAACGCCGTGCGCTCGCTGCAGCAGCAGGCACAGTCGCAGCAGCAGGCGGTGGACAGCGCGCGTGCCGCGCATGGCCTTGCCGAACAGCGCTACCGCGCCGGCATCGGCAACTATCTGGACGTGCTGACCGCGCAGTCGATGCTGCTGCAGGCCGAACAGCAGCTGGTCGGCCTGCAGTCGCAGCAGGTGCTGTCGTCGGTACGCCTGAGCCAGGCGCTCGGCGGGGGCTATGAGCCGACCGCAGAAGATCGTGCCGTCTCTCTTTCCGATTCCTCGCATTCCTGAAGAACCTTCCCATGAGCCAGACCTCCAACTCTGCGGCTGAGGCCGCCCCCAGCCGTCGCGGCAAGCTGCTGCGTGGCCTGTTCGTCATCGTGGTGCTTCTGCTGGCCGCGCTGGCACTGTGGTACTTCATGTTCGGCCGTTGGTTCGAAGATACCGACGATGCCTACGTACAGGGCAACCAGGTGCAGATCACGCCGCTGGTCGGCGGCACTGTGGTCGCCATCGCCGCCGACGACGGCATGCGCGTGGAGCGCGGCCAGCTGCTGGTGCAGCTGGATCCCTCCGACACCGAGGTGGCGTTGCAGCAGGCCGAAGCGAACCTTGCCGGCACCGTGCGCCAGGTACGCGGCCTGTACCGCAGTGTGGAAGGCGCGCAGGCGGACCTCAATGCCCGCCAGGTGAGCCTGAAGCGCGTGCGCGAGGACTTCGCGCGGCGCCGTGACCTGGCCGCCACCGGCGCCATTTCCAACGAAGAACTGGCCCATGCCCGCGACGAACTGGCTGCCGCCGAAGCGGCTGTTGCCGGTTCACGCGAGACGGTGGAACGCAGCCGCGCGCTGGTGGACGACACCGTGGTCGCCACCCAGCCCGACGTACAGGCCGCCGCCGCGCAGCTCAGGCAGGCGTATCTCAACCATGCGCGCGCGGGCATCGTCGCGCCGGTCAGCGGTTATGTTGCCCGCCGCTCGGTGCAGGTCGGCCAGCGTGTGCAGCCCGGCACGGCGCTGATGGCGGTGGTGCCGATCGAGCAGATGTGGGTAGAAGCGAATTTCAAGGAAACCCAGCTGCGCCACATGCGCCTTGGCCAGGAAGTGGAGCTGCGTTCTGACCTGTATGGCGGCGACGTGCACTACAAGGGGCATGTCACCAGCCTGGGCCTGGGCACAGGCTCGGCGTTCTCGCTGTTGCCGGCGCAGAACGCCAGCGGCAACTGGATCAAGATCGTCCAGCGCGTGCCGGTGCGCATCGCCATCGATGAGAAGCAGTTGGCCGAACACCCGCTGCGCATCGGCCTGTCGATGAAGGCCGAAGTGAGCCTGCGCGACCAGAAGGGCGAGGTGCTGCCGAGCCAGCCGGTGAAGGGCGCCGTGTTCGATACCGATGTATATGCCAAGCAACTGCACGAGGCCGACGAGATGATCCACACCATCATCCAGGGCAACCTGCCGCAGCAGGCGAAGGCGGGCTGAGGTCGCCATGTCCACGCAAGCTCCAGCCGCGCCCGGCGCTCCGGGCGCACCGGTGGCACCGGGCGCGCTTCCGTTCCTGCCACCCAGCGTCAAGCTGGCCACCGCCGGGCTGGCGATGGCTTCGTTCATGCAGGTGCTCGACACCACCATCGCCAACGTCTCGCTGCCCACCATCGCCGGCAATCTCGGTGCCAGTTCGCAGCAGGCCACCTGGGTCATCACATCGTTCGCGGTCAGCACCGCCATCGCGCTGCCGCTGACCGGCTGGCTCAGCCGCCGTTTCGGCGAAACGCGGTTGTTCGTGTGGGCGACGCTGGCCTTCACCATCGCATCGCTGCTGTGCGGCCTGGCGCAGAGCATGGGCATGCTGGTTGTTTCGCGTGCGCTGCAGGGCTTTGTCGCCGGCCCGATGTACCCGATCACGCAGTCGCTGCTGGTATCCATCTATCCGCGCGAGAAACGCGGGCAGGCGCTGGCGCTGCTGGCGATGATCACGGTGGTGGCGCCGATCTGCGGGCCGATCCTGGGGGGCTGGATCACCGACAACTACAGTTGGGAGTGGATCTTCCTGATCAATGTGCCACTGGGCATCTTCGCCGCGCTGGTGGTGGGCAACCAGATGAAGGGGCGGCCCGAGCACATCGAGAAGCCGAAGATGGATTACGTCGGCTTGGTCACCCTGGTGGTCGGTGTCGGTGCTCTGCAGCTGGTACTGGACCTTGGCAACGATGAGGACTGGTTCAGTTCGCCGACCATCATCGTGCTGTCGTGCATCGCGGTGGTGGCGTTGACGGTGTTCCTGATCTGGGAGCTGACCGACAAGGACCCCATCGTCGATCTCAAACTGTTCCGCCACCGCAATTTCCGTGCCGGCACATTGGCGATGGTGGTGGCCTACGCGGCGTTCTTCAGCGTTGCGCTGCTGATTCCACAATGGCTGCAGCGGGACATGGGCTACACCGCGATCTGGGCAGGCCTGGCCACCGCGCCGATCGGTGTGCTGCCGGTGATCATGACGCCGTTCGTGGGCAAGTACGCCTCGCGGTTCGACATGCGCATGCTGGCGACCATCGCCTTCGTGTTCCTGTCGATGACCAGCTTCCTGCGTTCGGACTTCAACCTGCAGGTGGATTTCCAACATGTGGCGGGGGTGCAGCTGATCATGGGTGTGGGCGTGGCATTGTTCTTCATGCCGGTGCTGCAGATCCTGCTGTCGGACCTGGATGGCCGCGAGATTGCTGCAGGTTCAGGCCTGGCGACGTTCCTGCGTACGCTGGGCGGCAGCTTTGCCGCGTCGTTGACCACCTGGCTGTGGGCGCGTCGCACCCAGGTGCACCACGCGCATCTGACCGAGCATGTTTCGATATACGACCCCGGCATGCAGGAGCAGGTGGCCGCGATGGGGCGGGGCGATCTGCAGCAGGGAGCGGCAGCGCTGAACAACATGATCAACCACCAGGCATCGCAGATGGGCTTCAACGACATCTTCTTCCTGCTCGGCTGGATCTTCCTGGCGATCATCGCCTTCCTGTGGTTGGCCAAGCCGCCATTCGGCGCGGGTGCGGGAAGCGCGGCCTCGGCGGGCGGGCACTGACCCGCAAGCGCAAGCGGCAGGTAGAGCCGGGCTCTGCCCGGCCAAGGCATTACCGCGCAGCGGGGCAGAGCCCCGCTCTACGTCCCGGCATCGGCATCGCCAGAAACCCGGAAACGAAAAAACCCGCTTGCGCGGGTTTTGTCTGTTCTGAATCGTGGTGCCCAGGAGAGGACTCGAACCTCCACGGTTTTACCCGCTAGTACCTGAAACTAGTGCGTCTACCAATTCCGCCACCTGGGCGACTCAGGAGGAGAATTGTGCGCGACGAAGCTGCCTGTGTCAACAACATTGAATGCACGGGCGCGCAGCGATGAGGACGCTGCTCAGTCGTCCACCGGGTGTCCACCCAGATGCACCAGCAGGCTCTGCATGGACCGCGACAACGCTGACCAGCGTGCGAAACACAGGCTCAGGCGCCTTCGTGCCCATGCATCCTCGATGGTGATGGCGCTGAAGCCGAATCGACGGCGGTACTGCCGCGCGATGGAGCGCGGCACGATGCCGATACCGATACCGTGCCCCACCATTTCGCACAGACCCTCGAAGGTCTTCATGCGCACGCGCACCGCCAGCGTGCGTCCCAGAGCGAGTGCGTTCGCCTCGATATGCTCCTGCAGTGCGTTGCCGTCGGCCAGCGCGACGAAGGTTTCGCCAAGCAGTTCATTGAAGCGCGCACCCGCGTGATCGGCCAGGCGGTGCAGGGGCGGCACGATCAGCCAAAGTGGGTCGTCGGCCACTGGCTGCAGATGCAGCGGACCGGCATCCACGGCGCTGGACAGGATGCCGGCTTCGGCCTGGCCGCCACGCACGGCATGCACGATTTCCACGCTGGTGCGTTCCTTGAGGTCCACGCGCAGGCGAGGGCGCTCGGCAAGCCAGGGCGCCAGCCGGCTGGGCAGGAAGCCGGTCAGCGCGGCGGTGTTGGCGTACAGGTGCAGGGTGCCCCGTGCGCCATTGGCGAAATCCTGCAGCTCGGCATGCAACAGTGCGCGTTGTCGCAGGATCAGGCGCGCATGATGGGCCAGGGCATCGCCGGCTTCTGTCAGGCTGATGCCACGCGGGTGGCGGTGCAGCAGCGCGATGCCGGCGTCGTCTTCCATGGCGCGCAGCCGCTCGCTGGCCGAGCCGAGCGCAAGGTTTGCACGCGCCGCGCCGGCGGTGATGCTGCCGCCCTCGACCACCGCCAGGAACAGCCGCAGGTCGGTGATGTCCATCCGCATGTCGCATTCTCCTGCCTTCGGCCTGGCCGAAGGCTCGGGGGGAAAGCCCGCATTGTGTCAGGACGCGCCAGGCGCTCCAATGACGCAATGGATGATTCGATGCTGTTCTACCTGTTGCTGGTGGTTGTGTTCCTGCTGGCGGGTCTGGTGAAAGGAGTGACCGGCATGGGCCTGCCCACGGTGGCGATGGGGCTGCTGGGCAGCGCTTTGTCGCCGGTGGCCGCGGCCTCGCTGCTGTTCGTGCCCACGCTGGTCACGAACCTGTGGCAGATATTCGCCGGGCCATCCCTGGGCCGCATCGTGAGGCGGCTGTGGCCGATGTTGCTGGCCGTGATCGTGGCTACCGTCGTCGGTGCCGCATTGCTGGTGCGTGCGGATGCGCGCTGGTCAGGCGTGGCACTGGGCGGCGCGCTGATCGTCTACGTGCTGTATTCGCTGCTGGCCCCCGCATTCCGGGTGCCTGCCCATCTTGAAGCATGGTTGTCGCCGCTGGTTGGCGCGGTGTCCGGGCTGGTCACCGGCGCCACCGGCGTGTTCGTGATGCCAGCCGTTCCATACCTGCAGTCGCTGGGCCTGAGCCGCGATGAGCTGGTGCAGGCACTGGGCCTGTCCTTCACCGTATCAACGATATCGCTGACCACCGGTCTGCTGGTGCACGGTGCCTTCGGTATTCCGCAACTGGGACTGAGCGCGCTGGCGATTCTGCCGGCGCTGGCAGGCATGTGGCTGGGACAGGCGATACGGGGGCGCATCAGTGCCAGGGCATTCCGCTTCTGCTTCCTGGGTTTTCTGCTGCTGCTGGGCGTTGAACTGGTGGCGCGGCCGCTCTTCTGACCTGCAGGATTGCCGATCGCATCATTCCTGCAGGCATGAAAAAACCCGCCGCAGCGGGTTTCATTCATTCGACTCTGGTGCCCAGGAGAGGACTCGAACCTCCACGGTTTTACCCGCTAGTACCTGAAACTAGTGCGTCTACCAATTCCGCCACCTGGGCGTCGAGGGGCGGAATTATGCGGGCGGGTGAAGGGGCTGTCAATACTCGCGCGCGATCATGCGGGTAACCCATGGCAGGCGTGGAAACATGGGTTTTCCGCGTAGCGCCGGACTCTGCCCGGCTGCCTGCCTGGTACGTGGCGTTGTCATTTCCGAATGCCGATGCAGCCGGGCAGGGCCGGGCGCCAAGACGCGTGGCCACGGCGCCGGAAACGGAAAAACCCGCTTTCGCGGGGTTTTTCTGTTCTGGATCGTGGTGCCCAGGAGAGGACTCGAACCTCCACGGTTTTACCCGCTAGTACCTGAAACTAGTGCGTCTACCAATTCCGCCACCTGGGCGTCCAGAGCGGGCAATTCTGGAGATGGGCCCATCGGTTGTCAACGGATTTCGGGTTTTTCTTCACAGTTGGCCACGACACAGGCCGCTGACCGTTCATACACACCTGCAACGGCTACCATGGAAAGCGATGAAAACCAAAAAACCAAGCAAAGGCGGGAAGACGTCCCGTACGAATCCGCCCCAGGGCGCCCAGCCGGGTTCAGCGCGTGGCGCGAAGAAAAAGAGCCTGCCGCCATGGATGCCCGAGAGCCTTGCGACCGATGGCGGCAAGCCCGCATCGCGTGGCAAGCGCAGCGTACCCCCGCCCGCACCACCGCGCGGCAAGCGGCCGCTGCCGCCTCCGGGCGGGCCGGTGGATGATCCGCACGCCGCGCGCGAAGCCGAGAAATACGAACAGCCCATTGCCAGCCGCGAGGCCATCCTTGCCCTGCTGGAACGCTGCGAGGGGCCGCAGACCGCCGAAGAACTCGGTGTCCGTCTTGGTCTGACTGCGCCGGATCGTGCCGAAGCACTCTCGCGCCGGCTTGGCGCGATGGTCCGCGACGGTCAGCTGGTGCAGAACCGGCGTGGCGGCTTCGCGCCCATCCAGGCGCTGAACCTGGTCACCGGCGTGGTGATCGCCAATCCGGAAGGTTTCGGTTTCCTGCGGCCGGTGGAAGGCGGCGACGACCTGTTCCTGCCCCCCTATGAAATGCGCAAGGTCATGCATGGCGACAAGGTGCTGGCCAATGTCACCGGCATCGACCATCGTGGCCGTCGCGAAGGCAGCATCGCCCGTGTGCTCGAACGGGGAATGACCCGGTTGATCGGGCGCTTCAGCGTGGAGATGGGCATCAACTACGTAGTGCCCGACGACAAGCGCGTGCAGCACAACGTACAGATTCCGGTGGATCAGGCCGGGGGCGCGGTGGATGGCCAGCTGGTGGTGTGTGAACTGACCCAGCCACCCGGCTCGCGTCGGCCACCGATCGGCCGCGTCATTGCCGTTCTCGGCGACAGGTTGACGGCCTCGCTGGTGGTGGAAACCGCGATCCACGGCCATGAGCTGCCGTTCGAGTTCCCGCAGGAGGTGCTGGACGAAGCGGCCGCCGTACCGCTGGTGGTCGAGCCGGCGATGATCGGCAACCGCGTCGACCTGCGCAGCATGCCGCTGGTGACCATCGACGGCGAGGACGCCAAGGACTTCGACGACGCGGTGTACTGCGAGCCGAACGCCGATGGCTTCCGGCTGGTGGTGGCCATTGCCGATGTGTCCAACTATGTGCGCCCCGGCACGCCGCTGGACGAGGAGGCACAGAAGCGCGCCACATCGGTGTACTTCCCGGGTTTCGTGGTGCCGATGTTGCCGGAAACCCTGTCCAACGGCATCTGTTCGCTGATGCCGAAGGTCGATCGCATGTGCTTTGTCTGCGACATGCAGGTGGACCGCGACGGCCAGGTGAGCGGCTCGCGTTTCTACGAAGCGGTGATGAATTCCCACGCCCGGCTGACCTATACGCAGGTGTGGCAGGCGGTTGGCGAAGATGATGCCGCGGCGAAGGCGGCCATCGCCCCGGTGCTGCCGCAGGTGCAGCGCCTGCACCAGTTGTACCAGGTGCTGTCCAAGGCACGCACGCGGCGCGGTGCCATCGAGTTCGAAACCAGCGAAGTGCGTTTCGTGCTGGACAACCGTGGCGAAGTCACCCAGGCCGGCATGCTGGTCCGCAACGATGCGCACAAGCTGATCGAGGAGTGCATGATCGCCGCAAACGTGGAGGCGGCGCGCTACCTGCTGGCACAGCACGTGCCGGCGCCCTACCGCATCCATGAAAAGCCACCGGAAAGCAAATACGCCGACCTGCTGGAGTTCCTGAAGGAATTCAAGCTGAGCCTGCCGCCGTGGTCCAAGGTGCAGCCGGGCGATTACACCAAGCTGCTGAAGAAGATCCGCGATCGTCCGGATGCTGCGTTGCTGGAGTCGGTGCTGCTTCGCAGCCAGAGCATGGCGGTATACAGCCCGGACAACGCCGGTCACTTCGGGCTGGCGCTGGAAGCCTATGCGCACTTCACCTCGCCCATCCGCCGTTACCCGGATCTGCTGGTGCACCGCGCCATCAAGCATGCCCTGAGCGGGGCGCGCCCGGAGAAGTTCATCTATACCGCGCGCGAAATGGCCGCGCTGGCGCTGCAATGCTCCGAGCGCGAACGTCGTGCCGATGAGGCCGAGCGCGAGGTGGATGAGCGCTACCGTGCGGCCTGGATGGAAAAGCATGTGGGCGGGCAGTTCGATGGCGTGATCAGCGGCGTGACCAGCTTCGGCCTGTTCGTCGAATTGAACGATTCCAAGGTGCAGGGGCTGGTGCATGTCACCCAGCTGCCGCACGACTACTACCGGTTCGACGCAGTACGCAAGACGCTGAGTGGGGAGCGGCGCGGCACCAGTTACCGCCTCGGCGACAGCGTACGCATCCTGGTGCTGAAGGCCAGCATGGAAGAGCGCAAGATCGATTTCCGCCTGGTTGAGCACAAGGGTGAAGAAGAAGAGGGCGCCGGCCTGGCGCCGTTGCCGGAACGGGGTACCCCGGCCAGGCGCAGCAAGAAGAAGTATTGATCCGGCAGGTGAATCGCGTGATGCCGGGCCCGGTCCGGCATCACCGCAGTTCCGGAAACACATGAAGTCGCCGGTCCGCGACCGGCGCTACCCGGGAGGAGACCATGCAGGGGCAATCCGAATATCACGGTGGCTGCCAGTGCGGCGCAATCCGCTTCGAAGTGCGCGGCGAACTGCGCGACAGCTCCATCTGTCATTGCCGCATGTGCCAGAAAGCCTTCGGCGGGTATTACGCGCCGCTGGTGTCGGTACGCGGCGCGCAGTTCGCGTGGATGCGTGGCGAGCCGAAGTACTTCCAGTCCTCCAACCTGGTACGCCGTGGCTTCTGTGGCGAGTGCGGCACGCCACTCACCTACGAAGCGCCCGATGGCATGGCGGTAGCGGCCGGTGCGTTCGACCAGCCCGAGCGATTGCCGCCGGACCGGCAGTACGGCACCGAGGCGAAGCTGCCGTTCGTCGATACACTGGCTTCGCTGCCGGCCACGAGGACGGAAGAGGACATCCCGGCCAGCGAATTCCTGGCGCGGATCGTGTCGCACCAGCATCCCGACCATCCCACGCCGCATTGGCCGCCGCAGAGCCGATGACGGGCGACGGGCGACGGGCACTGATGGCCTGCGCCAGCCGGCGTGGAGGTCGCCTTCGGGCGACCGTAGTTGGACCTGGGGCAGCGGGCGGGCGATGCGCCGATGCTCTAACATGGGCACCCCCTATCCGGTCACGCCCTGCATGAGCAAGAACAGCCAGTGGATCGTCGGCGTCAACGCCGTCGCCTCCTCCATCGAGAACGACGCCGAGAACGTCCGCGAGGTCCTGGTGGAAGCCGGGGCGAAGAATCCGCGCCTGACCGAGATCGAGGAGAATGCACGCCGCAAGGGAATCGACGTGCGCAAGGTCAACAGCCAGGCACTGGACGGCGTGGGCGGCTCGGTGCGCCACCAAGGTGTGGCGGCGCGTTACCAGGCCGCGCGCACCTATGGCGAGAACGAGCTGCAGGGACTGGTCGAGGCGGCCGGCGGCTCGGCGCTGCTGCTGGTGCTTGATGAAGTCCAGGATCCCCACAACCTGGGTGCCTGCCTGCGCAGCGCTGCCGCGGCCGGTGCCACGGCGGTGATCATCCCCAAGGACAAATCGGCCACGGTGAACGCCACCGTACGCAAGACCTCGGCCGGTGCGGCGGACCGCATCCCGGTGGTGGCGGTGACCAATCTGTCGCGCTGCCTCAAGGATCTGCAGAAGCTGGGCGTGTGGATCTACGGCCTGGCCGGTGAGGCCACCGCGTCGCTGTACGATCTGGACCTGAAAGGCAACATCGCCCTGGTGCTGGGGGGCGAGGCCGATGGCCTGCGCCGGCTCACCCGCGAAAACTGCGATGGCCTGGTGAAGATTCCGATGCCGGGCGAGATCGAAAGCCTGAACGTATCCGTTGCCGCTGGCGTGAGCGTGTTCGAGGCTGTCCGGCAGCGCGGTTGATGCGTACTGGTGGTAGAGCGGGACTCGGCCCCGCTGCTCGGTAATGCCCCAGCCGGGCAGAGCCCGGCTCTACCAAGCAACGCGGCGGATGGTCCGCCGGGCAGAGCCCGGCGCTACCTGTTCGCTGACCCGCCCAGCGCCTTGAACAGGGTCACGTCATTGGCCAGCTGGTTGCGTCGCACGTTGGCCAGCGCCAGTTCGGCGTCACGTCGGGTCTGCTGCGCCTGCAGCCAGTCGCGCAGACCGGTGGCACCCACCCGGTAACGCACCTCCTCGGCGCGTTCGACTGCTACGGCCTCATCGAACGAAGCCTGCGAAGCGGCCACCTGGATCGCCAGCTGATCGCGCGCGGACAGCGCGTTGTCCACTTCGGACAACGCCGTGTACAGCGTCCTGCGGAAGCTGGTGGCCGCGATCTGGTAGTCCGTACCGGCGATATCCGTTTCCAGTTGCACGCGCTGCACATTGAGGAACGGCAGGCTGAGCCCGGCGCCGAGGGTGGCCACCGGATTGCGCAGCACATCGCCCAGGCTGGGGCCGCTGGTAGCCACGCCGCCATTCAAGGTCAGCGTGGGGTAGTAGCTGGTGGCGGTGACGTGTATCTGCTCAAGGCTGTTGCGCAGCCGCAGCTCCGCCGCCCGCAGGTCCGGCCGCCGGGCCAGCAGGCCGGCAGGCAGGCCGGCTTGCAGGGCAGGGCTCACCGCACCGTCCAGGCTCTGCGGTTCATCCGCCTGCGGCCACGGTTGGCCATCCAGAAGGACCGTCAATGCGTTGCGTATCTCCACCCGCTGCTGTTCCAGCGCCGATTGTGCCGAGCGCTGTGCCTCCAGGCTCTGGCGTGCCTGGCGGACTTCCATGCCGGAGGCCGCGCCGGCATCGAAACGCGCCTGCACCAGTTCCTGCGTTCGCTGCAGCCGTGCCAGGTTGGCGGCGCCTGCAGCGATGGACTGGTTGAGATAGGCAAGATTCCAGTAGTAGTTGACTGCATCGCCAATGGCGACCAGGGCGGTGTTCTGGCGATCCTCCTCGCTGGCCTGTGCCGACCACACGGCAACGTCGCGCTGCGTGCGCAGCTTTCCCCACAGATCCACTTCCCAGGACAGCGATACGCCTGCGCCGTAATCCGAGCGTTGCCAGTCGTCGCTGCGGTCGATGGCGCGCGAGGTGCTGCCGGCGATGGTCGAGAGTGTGGGGTTCGGCCACAGCGCATTGCCGGCCAGGCCGGCCTGCAGGCGCGCCTTCTGCACGTTGAGGCCGGCCACGGCCAGATCGTTGTTGGCCTCCAGCACGCGCCTGACCATGCGGTCCAGGCGGGCATCGCCAAAGCCGCTCCACCAGGCGTCATCGCGCACATCGGCACGTGGCTGGTCCAGTCCACTCACCGGCGCCGTATCGGCAACGCCCAGGCTGGAACTGCCGGTGCCATAGGAGGAGGGAACCGCAGCGGCCTCTACAGGGTAGCGGCCGGCCGTGGCACAGCCGGCCAGCGCCGCGAGCAGGGCGCCGCCAAGCAGCAGGCGGGCGGGACGGAAGCATGCAGGGGTCATGGGGATTCTCATTCGCGGGCCAATGCCTCCACCGGATCCAGTTGGGCGGCGCTGCGTGCGGGCAGGAAACCGAACGCCACGCCAATGAGCGTGGAGCAGGCGAACGCAGCGACGATCGAAGCGGTGGAGAACACCACCGTGAAATCGCTGGACAGCCGGCCCAGCGCCCAGCCCAGACCAAGCGCCAGACTCACGCCGATCAGCCCGCCCAGCAGGCAGACCAGCACCGCCTCGATCAGGAACTGCTGGCGGATGTCGCTCTGCCGGGCACCGACGGCCATGCGCACGCCGATCTCGCGCGTACGTTCGGTGACCGATACCAGCATGATGTTCATCACGCCGATGCCGCCGACCAGCAGGGCGATGGCCGCGATCGCTCCAACCAGCAGGGTCATCGTACGGGTGGTCTGCTCAATGGTTTCGCGGATCTCCGCGCTGTTGCTGAGGAAGAAATCCTCGGTGCCGTGGCGCAGGGTCAGCAGGCTGGTGATCGCCGCTTGGGCGGCGTCCATCGGCGTGTCGTCCTTTACCCGCACGGTGATGCTGGAGACGTAGTTCTGGCCGAGCATGCGCGACATCGCGGCGGTATGCGGCACCCACACCCCCAGGCTGGTGCTGCCACCGAAGCCGAAACTCTGCCGCTTGGCCACGCCGACCACCCGCACCGGCACGTTGCCGAGCAGGATGACCTGGCCCACGGGGTCGCTGTCCGGGAAGAACTGGGTCCTGGTGTTTTCGTCGATGACCGCCACCTGGGCCAGATTCTTCACCGCATCGGCATCGAAGAAGCTGCCGCTGACCAGGCTGACGCCCTTCACCCGGAAGAACTGCTCGCCGACACCGCTGACCTGCGCGGTGGCCGACAGGTTGCGGTAACGCGCGGTCACCGAGGTGGATACATTCGGCGTGGCGCTGTCCACGTAACTCTGGCGTGCCAGCGCATCGGCATCGCTGGATTTGAGCGTCTGCACCCGCGCGGAGCGCATGTCGCCGAATCCGCGACCCGGATAGACATCGATGGTATTGGTGCCCAGCGCACTGATGTTCTGCAGGATCTGCTGCTGCGAACCGTTGCCCAGCGCCACCACGGATACCACCGAGGCGATGCCGATGATGATGCCGAGCATGGTCAGGAAGGTACGCAGGCGGTGGGCGTTCATTGCCAGCAGGGCCATGCGGAACGCTTCGGTGAAGCGGTCACGGGCCGCCCGCCAGCTGTTTCCCTTGCCGGCGCCGATGCTGGGCGCGCGTTGCGCGCGGTAATCCGGAGCATCCGGATTGGCGCGGTCGGCGATGATTTCGCCGTCGCGGATTTCAATGATGCGCTGTGCGTGCTCGGCCACGCTCATGTCATGGGTGACGATGATGATGGTGTGGCCTTCGGCATGCAGTTCGCCAAGGATGCCCATCACCTCTTCGCCGGAACGTGTATCCAGCGCGCCGGTGGGTTCATCGGCCAGGATCACCTCGCCGCCATTCATCAGCGCGCGGGCGATGGACACACGCTGCTGCTGTCCGCCCGACAGTTGTCCGGGCTTGTGCTGCAGGCGGTCGCCCAAGCCCAGCCGCTGCAGCAGCTGGATGGCGCGCGCGCTGCGCTGCTGGCCGGGGTTGCCGGCATAGATGGCCGGGACTTCGACATTGCCGCGTGCGTCCAGGTCGCCCAGCAGGTGGTAGCGCTGGAAGATGAAGCCGAAATGTTCACGGCGCAGCTCGGCAAGCTCGTCGGGCCCCATCCTGCCGGTTTCGCGGCCGGCCACCTGGTAGCTGCCGCGCGTCGGCCGGTCAAGGCAGCCGAGAATGTTCATCAGGGTGGATTTTCCGGACCCGGACTGCCCCACGATGGCGACCATTTCGCCGGCCTGGATGTCCAGGTTGACGTCCCGCAGCACGGCGATGGTGTCTTCGCCGGCGGGAAATTCGCGGCGCAGGTCGCGCAGCCGCAACAGGACCGGTGTGTCGCCGGATGTGGCCGACGGCGTGCCGGAGACGGGCGCGTTCATCGGCGCGGCCCGCCCATGCCCGGGCCCATGCGCATGGCAGGGCTGCGGCTGGATGAGCCACCGGAGGCCGCAGCGCCGCCTTCGCCAACCACCACGCGTTCACCTTCCTGCAGTCCCGAAACGATCTCCGCGATGGCGCCGTTGTTGAGCCCGACCTTCACCCGGCGTGGTTCTGGCTGTCCGTCGCTGCCGACCACGCGCACCAGTTGCTGGCCATCGCGGGTCTTCTGGCCCAATGCCACGCTGGGTATGGTCAGAACCCCCTTGGCCTGCTTCAGCAGAACCGATACCTGCGCGGTCATGTCGATGCGCAGCGTGCCATCCGGGTTTTCCACGTCGAACAGTGCGTTGTAGTACACCGCGCTGCTGGAGCTGGAACTGGAGGAGCTGCTGGAGCTGGAGGAGCTTTCGTTGGCGATGGATGATGGCGCCGGGTTCACCTGCCGCAGCGTGGCGTGGTATCTGCGGTCCGGGTCGCCCAACGTGGTGAAGTACACCGGCATGCCGGCCTTGATCTTCACCACGTCCGCTTCGGAGATCTCCGCATTGACCGTCACCAGGTCCAGCCGCGCCAGCATGACGATGGTCGGGGCGGTCTGGTTGGCGTTGACGGTGCGGCCTTCCTCGGTCACCACCGCGACCACGGTGCCGTCCATCGGAGCGGTGATGCGGGTGTAGGCCAGGTTGGCGCGGGCGGTGGCTACTTCGGTCTCACTGCCCTTGATCTGCGCCTGGCTGGCCTGCAGCTGTGCGCGGGCGGTCTTCAACGCCGCTTCGGCAGCATCGTATTCCTGCCGCGAGGTGGCTTCGGCTTCCAGCATCTGCCGCTGACGCGCGAATTCCAGCTCGTTCTGACGCAGGGTTGCCTGCTGCACGGCCAGCTGGGCGCGTTGCTGCTGCAGCGTGGCCTCGGCCTTGAGCACCGTGTTCTGCTGGGTGGTGGCGTCGATCTCGGCGATCAGGTCGCCTTCCTTGACGGTATCGCCGAGCTGCACCTTCAGCGATTTGACCTGGCCGGAGGCCTGAGCGCCCACGCTGACCAGCTTGTAGGCGTCGATCACGCCAGTCGCGTCCACGGTCTGTTCGATATCCGCGCGCGTCACCGGCGAGGTGGCCAGTGGCGGTGCGGCCGGTCTGCGCAGCGTGAGCCACAGCACCATGGCCAGCAGCACGGTCACGGCGGCGGTCAACAGAAGGCGACCGCGACGGGTCCTGGGCAGCAGGCGGAAGTTCACGATGGGGCTACTCGGCAGGCCGCTCGGCGGCGTCATGGACATTGTGCGAAGCCTTTGTGGTCGCACTCAATCCTCGATGTGTGTCCCTGTGTAACATTGGAGCCTGCGGATTGTTTCGATCTGTATCCCCGATGGCGCTGGATACACTGCAACGCATTGGCGTGCGTGCGGTTCAGCTGCCGACAGGGGATGATGGCGTCATGGAGACCGTGAACCCGATGCATCGCCTGCTCATTGTCGATGACGACACCGACATCCGCAGCCTGCTGGCCGAACAGCTGGGACGCGCCGGCTACCAGGTCAGCACCGCGGCCGATGGTGCCGGCATGCGCCAGGTGCTGGAGCGCGAACACGTGGACCTGATCGTGCTGGACCTCAACCTGCCGCGCGAAGATGGCCTGACCCTGTGCCGCGACCTGCGCGCACGGTCGGCCACGCCGGTGATCATGCTTACTGCGCGGGCCGAGCCCATCGACCGCGTGCTGGGCCTGGAAATGGGCGCCGACGACTACCTGGCCAAGCCATTCGAGCCGCGCGAGCTGCTCGCGCGCATCCGCAACGTGCTGCGCCGTACCGAAGCGCTACCGGCCAACCTGGAGCCGCTGGCGATCCGTCGTGCACGTTTCGCACGCTGGGTGTTCGACCTGGAGCACCGTCACCTGGTGGACCCCGATGGCCGCGTTGTGGTGCTGTCCGGCGCCGAGTTCCGCCTGCTGCGGGTGTTCGTGGGACATGCCAACAAGGTGTTGTCGCGCGAACAGCTGGTGGCGCTCAGCAGCGGCCGCAACTATGAATCGCAGGATCGCGCGATCGATCTGCAGGTGAGCCGGCTGCGCAACAAGCTGGCCGATGATGGCGGCCCGGACGGCCTGATCAAGACCGTGCGCAACGAAGGCTACGTGCTGGCCGCAGCGGTTGCGCTGGAATGAACCGTCTGCGCCGCTTCCTGGCGTCGATGGTCGGGCGGCTGTTCGTGATCCTGCTGCTGGGCATGAGCGTGGCGGCCATCGGCGCCACGCTGCTGGCCGGCGCCAAGCGCCAACAGGAGTTCGAACGGCAGAACCTGAACCGCATCGCCGACCGCCTGCAGGGCTTTGTGAACCTGCTGGACGAAAGCCCGGAGCTGCGCCAGCGCCTGTTGACGGTCGGTGGCCCGAGCGTGCGACCGCTGCCAGCGGACAGCCGCCAGGGACGTGAGGACCAGGCGCTGAGGGAGGTGCTGGCGGCGCGTCCGGGCGCGGTGGCCGGTGCCCAGGTGCGTTTCACTTCATTCAGGGCCTGCATGCCACGGCTGGAAGATCTGTTGTCGCGGCCCTCCGATGCAGGCCACCGCAAGCGGCCACCGCGCGAACCTGATCCGGCCTTCATCCCGCCGCGCTGCCGTGCCGTGCACCTGGCGCTGTCCGACGGCACCCCGCTGGCTCTGGCGCTGGAATCGCCGGCCGTCGCGCACAACGGTGTGCTCGCCGTGGATCCGCTGTTCCTTACCTTGCTGGTGCTTGCCATCGCCGTGCTGGCCTACGTGGTCGCGCGGATGGCCAGCGCTCCGCTGCAACGGCTGGCATCGGCTGCCCAGCAGCTCGGCATGGACCTGCATGGCGCCCCCATGCCGGTGACCGGCCCGCTGGAAGTGCGGCGCGCCGCCGAAGCGTTCAATGCCATGCAGCAGCAGGTGCAGCGGCACCTTTCCGAGCGCACCCACATGCTGGCGGCCATCACCCATGATCTGCAGACGCCGGTGACCCGCCTGCGCCTGCGCCTGGAAAACGTCGGCGACGCCACCCTGCGTGAGCGCCTGATCGGCGATCTCGCCGCGATGCAGGCGTTGATCCGCGAAGGGTTGGAGCTGGCGCGCAGCGCCGAAAGCGCCGAGCCACGGGCAGCGCTGGACTTGGATTCGCTGCTGGAAAGCCTGGTGGAAGATGCGGTCGAGGCGGGCAGCGACGCGCGCTTCGAAGCAGGCTGCGGTGCGGTGTTGATGGTCCGGCCGCTGGCGATGCGCCGGCTGTTCTCCAATCTGCTGGACAACGCGTTGACGTATGGCAAGCGCGCCTGGGTGCGCGCCGAGCGCGATGGCGATGGCATCCGGGTGCGGATCAGCGATGAAGGCCCGGGGCTGGAAGAGCACCAGCTGCACAGCGTCTTTGATCCGTTCGTGCGCCTGGAAACGTCGCGTTCTCGGCAGACCGGCGGGGCGGGTCTGGGCCTTACCATCGCCCGTGCGCTCGCTGAAAAGGATGGCGCGCGGGTAACGCTTCACAACCGCGAAACAGGCGGGCTGGAGGCAGTGGTGTATTGGCCGGCGCCGACCCTGGCCGAGCGGCGGAGCGTGGGCTGAGCACGCACGCAGGCTCGCTTTTGCCTATGATGCGCACAACTCCACGGCCCTTGTCCGATGACCTGTTCTGTTCCCGCCCCTGAATGCATGCGTGTCCGGACCGATGGACGCTGCGCGTGGATTGGTCTGCATCCTCCTGGAGCTGGCGGGGCGCGATGAACTTTCCGGGGAATGGAGCCTTTGCAGGACGGTGTGATGGAGGAGGATCCGGCCTGCGACGCTGGCTGCTGGCCATCCTGCTGGCACTGATGCCCTGCACGCCGCTGCTGGCCGCGGGAAGTGGCCCGCCGCCGTTGCGCGACTACGCCATCGACGTGTGGACCTCGCGCAATGGCCTTCCCCACAACTCGCTTCGCGATATCGCGCAGACCCCGGAGGGCCATCTGTGGTTTGCCACCTGGGAGGGCCTGGTGCGCTACAACGGCCTGGATTTCACGGTGTTCGACCGCAGCACGCGGCCGGGCCTGCCCGACAACGGTGTCGGCGCGCTGCTGGTGGATCGCGATGGAGGGCTGTGGATCAGCGATTCGCGCGGCAACGTGAGTCATCGCACCGCCGAAGGCCGATGGTCCACCCACGCGCACAGCGCGCCCAGTCCCCAGGTACTGATCAACGACATGGACGTGGACAGCCATGGCCGGCTGTGGCTGTTGTATGAAGGCCGCGGCATCGGCTCGCTGGATCGGGAGGGGCGTTTCCAGTACCAGGCGCCGCCGCCGGCCCTGCCGATGGCGTTGAGTTTCACCAAGATGGCGGTGGACGCGCAGGACCGTGTCTGGGTCGGCACCCTGGACGGGCTGGTGCTGCGCGATACCGATGGCGTGCTCAGGCGCGCGCCGGCAGAGTGGGGCGTGGGCGAGGGACTGGTATGGCCCTATCGGGCCCCGGACGGTGTGTTGTGGATCGTGGCCGGCGAACGCATCCATCGCCTGCAGGGTGACCACCTGGAGCTGGTGCACCGCGTGCCCGGGCAGATTCACATGACCGCGATGCTGCAGGACCGTCATGGCGATCTGTGGCTGGGCACCGAAAACCAAGGGCTGCTGCGCATTTCCCGGCATGGACTGGAGCGTCTGCCGGCAGGGCTGAACCTGCCGGGAGGCCGCGTGGTGAGCCTGCACGAGGATGCCGAAGGCAGCATCTGGGCCGGAGCGAACGGCGGCCTGTACCGGCTGCGCGAAACCCTGTTCACCAGTTTCACCGAGCGCGACGGCCTCAGCGGGGATTACATACGCACAGTGCTCGAAGACGCCCACCGTACCCTGTGGGTGGGCAGCGCCAGCGGTCTGGACCGGCGTGATCCCGGCGGCGGTTTCATGCCCGTGCCCCTGCACAACCGCGGTGGCAAGGCACCTTCGGTGCTGAGCCTGGCGCAGGGACTGGATGGCGACCTGTGGGTGGGCACGTTCGGCGACGGCGTGTTCCGGCTCGATCCGCAGGGACATCCCCGGCGCATCTACGGTACTGGCGAAGGCATGCCCGGTGGCAATGTGCGGGCGATGAGCGTGGACGCGCAGGGCGTGGTGTGGGCGGGCACGCAGAAGGGTGTGGTGCGCATCGGCGCCGACGGCGTGAGCGTGCCGCAGGTAGCGGGCATGCCCGGCATCCTGATCACGGCGCTGGCGCATGATGCGCAGGGCAAGCTGTGGATCGGCACCATCGAAGGCATCCGTGTGCTGCGCGGCGATCACGTGCAGCGGATCGACCTGGCCCCGATGGGGGGCGGTCGCAGCGTATTCGGTTTCCAGCAGATCGGCGATTCCATGTGGATCAGCAGCGACCGCGGTCTGTACCGCTACCGCAACGGGCAGTTGGCTCGGGTCGGGCTGGAGCAGGGCATGCCGGTGGACACCGTGTTCCAGATGGTGCCAGATCGCGTCGGCAACGTCTGGATCAGCAGCAACCGCGGCATGTTGCGCACCGACATGAGCCTGTTGAACGCGGTGGCCGATGGCCGCGCGCCACGGCTGCAGGTGGAGCGCTACAACGAAATCGATGGAATGGCCAATTCGCAGGCCAATGGCAGTTCCGGGCCGGCCGCGCTGCTGCGCCGTGACGGAACGTTCTGGGTAGTGACTGCCGGCGGCCTGAGCACGGTAGACCCGTTGCGGCTGCAGCGTTTCCGCGACCGCCTTGCACCGCCGGCTGTGATCGAAAGCGTCGAGGTGGATGGCGTGCCCATCCATTGGGAAGGCTCGCACAAAGCCAGCATCGAGGGCGGCAGCCGGGTAGCGGTCAGCTTCGTCGGCCTCAGCTACCTGATGTCCGAGCGGATACGCTATCGCACCCGCCTGCAGGGTCTGGACAACGGTTGGGTGGAACGTGGCCAGCTGCGCAGCGTGGAATTCGTCGGCCTGGCCCCCGGCAGCTATACGTTGCACGTATCCGCTTCCCATCCGGGGGGCGAATGGAGCGACAGGGAAGCGGTGTGGTCGTTCGCCATCAAGCCGTTCTGGTGGCAGCGCTCCGATGTGCGGATGGCGGCCGTGTTGCTGCTGCTGGCGTTGCTGGTGGCGTTCTACCGCTTCATGATTGATCGCTACAAGGCATCCAATACCCGTCTGGCGCGCATGGTGGATGAGGCCACGCGCGGTCTGCAGGCACAGACCGTACACCTGCAGGCGCTGAATTCCGAAAAGAGCGAACTGGTGGATCGCCTGGCGCTGCAGTCCGAAGCGTTCGAGCGGCAGGCGCGTGAGGACGCCTTGACCGGCCTGCCGAACCGGCGTGCGTTCGACGAGGCGTTGGCCCGTGATTTCGCGCGCGCGCATCGCAGCGGCCATCCCTTGTGCCTGGTGGTGCTCGATGTGGATCACTTCAAGGATGTCAACGACCAGCATTCGCACAGCGTGGGCGATGCGGTACTGGCCGAGGTGGCGCAGGTGCTCGCGTCCGCGTGCCGGGATTCGGACATGCCGGCGCGGACCGGTGGCGAGGAATTCGCGCTGCTGCTCAACGATACCCGGCTGCAGGAGGCCACGCAGGTCTGTGCGCGGCTGCATGCGCTGTTCCGCGACCACGGGCCATGGGCGGCGGTGCCGGGGCTGCGGGTAAGCTTCAGTGCCGGGCTGGTGGAGCTGGATGCGGATGACCGCACGCCGAAGCTGCTGTACCAGCGCGCCGATCGTGCGCTGTACCGTGCCAAGAGCGAGGGCCGCGCGCGCACCTGCGTGGGCTAGCCCGGTGACCCTGAAATGCCGGACTCTGCCCGGCAAGGGTCAACGGTCGTGCATCAGCCGGGCAGAGCCCGGCTCTACGCGGCAAAGGTCACGGTGGTGCATCAGCCGGGCAGAGCCCGGCTATACGCGGCAAAGGTCAACGGTGGTGCATCAGCCGGGCAGCGCCCGGCTCTACATCGGCTTCGGCCAGGCGTTGGCGATGGTGCAGAACAAGCGGGCGGTCTGTTCGGTGTCGTACACCGCGCTGTGGGCCTCGTTGGCATCCCAGCCCAGGCCTGCGGCGGTGGCTGCGCGGGCGAGTACGGTCTGCCCGTAGGCGATGCCGGCCAGGGTCACGGTATCGAACACGCTGAAGGGATGGAACGGGTTGCGCTTGTGGCCCACGCGCTCCACTGCCGCATTGACGAAGCCAAGGTCGAAATGCGCGTTGTGGCCCACCAGGATGGCGCGCTGGCAGCCGTACTTCTTCATCGCCGCGCGCACTGGATTGAAGACGTGGTCCAGCGCCTGCCGTTCCTCCTTGGCCAGCCGGAAGGGATGGTCCAGGATGATCCCGGTGACCTCCAGCGATTTCGGATCGATCTCCAGTCCTTCAGCCGGCACCACATGCGCACTGGCCGTCTGCCCGGGATACAGCAGCCCGTTCTCATCCATCTCGATCGGCACGGCGGCGATTTCCAGCAGCGCGTTGCGACGGCAGTCGAAGCCGCCGGTTTCCACGTCCACAACCACCGGCAGGAAACCACGGAAGCGTTGCGACATCGCCCGGTGCGCCGCAGCGGGGGGGACGGGCGCAGATGCGCTCTGGGGCAGGGGGGCATCAGTCATGCAGCGAATTCTAGCAGAGGTGCTGCCCGCCCCCCCCTTTTGGGCAGGCCGGCGGCACGTAGCGCCCGGCCAGCCGGCGTGCCGGCTTTCCGGTGCCGACCGGCCCCCGGGGGGCTCAGACCTCCCCGGTGGTAGAGGTCTCGTCGCGCTTGTCGCGCGGTGGCAGGGGCTGCTCGCCATGCACCAGGAACCATACGTTCTCGGCGATGTTGGTGGCATGGTCACCCACCCGCTCCAGGTTCTTGGCCATGAAAAGCAGGTGCGTGCAGGGGGTGATGTTGCGCGGATCTTCCATCATGTAAGTCAGCAGTTCGCGGAACAGCGCGGTGTACTGGGCATCCAGCCGCGCGTCGTCCTCACGCAGCGCCAGCGCCGCTTCCACGTCAGTGTCGCGGTACGCATCCAGCGCGCGGCGAACCTGTTGCGCGGCCAGACGGCCCAGTGCGCGCAGGCCCTGGATCTGCGGCAGCGGGGGTACCTTGCTCAGGGCGATGGAGCGCTTGGCCACGTTCGCCGCGTAATCGCCGATGCGTTCGATATCGGCCGGGATGCGCAGGCCGGCGAGAATTTCGCGGAGGTCGCGTGCCATCGGACCGCGCAGCGAAAGGCGCATCACGTCGTGGCTGATCTGCTGCTCCAGGGCGTCGATGGCTTCATCGTTGGCGATGATGCGCTGGGCGGCGCTCTCGTCGCGCTTCTCGATGACGTCCATCGAGGCGTCCAGCTGCGCCACGGCCATTTCGCCCATGCGCACGATTTCCGCCACCAGCCGCTGCTGCTCCTCGTCGTAGCTCTTGACGATATGGTCGTTGGGAAGATTCATGATGATTCCGTGTGGTGGAGCCGGGTTCTGGCCGGCTGGACGTGATGATTCAACCGAAACGACCGGTGATGTAATCCTCGGTCTGCTGCCTGTTCGGCTGCGAGAAGATCACCTCGGTGCGATCGTGCTCGATCAGGTCGCCCAGGTACATGAAGGCCGTGTAGTCGGATACACGCGCGGCCTGCTGCATGTTGTGGGTGACGATGACGATGGTGTAATCCCGCTTCAGCTCTTCCACCAGTTGTTCGATGCGGCTGGTGGAGATCGGGTCCAGCGCGGAGGTCGGCTCGTCCAGCAGCAGCACGCTGGGCCGCAGCGCCACCGCACGGGCGATGCACAGCCGCTGCTGCTGTCCACCGGAAAGACCCAGTGCGCTCTGGCCGAGCTTGTCCTTCACTTCGTCCCACAGCGCGCCCTGGCGAAGCGCCTGTTCGACACGGTCGTTCATGTCGGCCTTGGACAGCTTCTCGTGGTGGCGGATGCCGTAGGCGACGTTCTCGAAGATGGTCATCGGGAACGGCACCGGCTTCTGGAACACCATGCCGACCTTGCTGCGCAGGCGGTTCATCGGGTACTTCGGCGAAAGGATGTTCTCGCCGTCCAGCAGCACTTCGCCGCGCGCTTCCAGCTTCGGGTACAGCGCGTAGATGCGGTTGAAGATGCGCAGCAGCGTGGACTTGCCGCACCCCGAGGGGCCGATCAGCGCGGTCACGCGCTTTTCGGGGATCTCCAGGTCGATGTTCTTCAGCGCATGGAACTTGTCGTAGTAGAAATCCAGGCCGCGCGCGG
>JAAIGF010286840.1_pt1 | contig 33155 bp, 26 predicted proteins | sample 6487441 | NCBI WGS metagenome assembly JAAIGF01 (sample SAMN13974129, study PRJNA590717) | phyllosphere metagenome | biome: pepper field; feature: multiple bacterial spot infested pepper fields; material: pepper leaves; isolation source: leaves from pepper fields | host: Capsicum annuum ... | reverse complement strand
ATGGCGGTCTTTCTTATTTCCTGGTCCTGCCGGCAGGAATCTCTGCTTCAGGATAATGATTTTTACAACAACCAATCTAAGTATAGGGTATATACCATCAATAAGCAGCAGGTGAAAAACGATTTTTTCCTGTTTGATAAAGTGGCGGGCATCCAGAACAGGATCTCCGGGAAAGCTGAAAAAAGCTTTGGGAAAGATACTGGCAAATCCATCCAGGATTCTTTACTAACCGGTGCTGTTATCGGAATGAACAAAGTTCTGGTGGTGGAGAATAACGGTGAAAAGACCTACACCTTCGTCTTAAAAAGAAATTACCCTACCTCCAAGACCGAAAACCTGGTTCTGAAAAAAAATCCTGACAGTACCTTCACCGGTAAACTGATCCAGTACGACATTACCCTGAAAGAAAAAGAACTTTTCAACGCCTGGCATTCCATCGATCTCAAAGACCGGGTAAAGGTTTACAATATCGAAAACCTGAGTATCCCTTCTTCCACTGGCAGGGTCGGAAGCGTATCTTTCGGGTGCTTTACGGTTGTTTATGAAGACGGCACCTGCTCGGGCCAGGAACACCACGCGTATGGAGACAGCACCTGTCCCTTAATCGGTACCGCGCAGCAGGCGGGTGCTCCGAGGATCCTTTCCATTACGGAGATACCGGGATGCGGCAGCAGCGGGGGCAGTTCCGGCAGCAGCACAGGGACAGCCGATCCCGTCCAGCCGGGAGGAGGAGGCGGAGATAACGGGCTTACGATTATCTTTGATGACATCGATCTGAATTATTACAGCTCGGATAACATGACGGATCCTGATTTTATATTCTGGAGCCAGGTGAACCAGTTCGTGCAGGCCCAGCCCCAGGTGGTAAAGAATTTTAATAACGAATATCATTTCGTTTATTATTACATCCATGCTTATTTTAAGAATAACGGCGGGCTTACCCAGACGAATAAGAATTTTGTAAGCCAGAGGCTGCTGGCCTTATCAACCTGGTATTTCGATGTGACCAAAGCTCCGTATTTAAATAGCGACCAGCGGCTTTCCCTGGCCATCTGGAGTGAGAAATACCTGCTGGAGCATCCGGATATGACCTGGGAAGAGTTTGAGAATAGCTTTCTGATGAATCCTTGTGAGAAAATAAAAGCTAAATTTGAAGATCTAAAATTTAAAGAAAAGGTTGCTGCCATCGATAAATCAGAAGTTTTTGGTTATGATTATGAGATGGGCTATGCCGAAGGATATCCTGCTGCAAACAGCAATACCGCTGGAACACATTACCAGCTTATGGAAAACGATCCAGGAACACATAGCGTGAATTTGCCGCCGGGTAACCAGTATTTTGGGTTTTTACACTCCCATAATAATGATACGGCAACCGAAATACATATTAAAATTTTCTCCCCGGCGGATGTAGCTACTTTTCTTACAAGCTGTATAACTCATGCTGATGATCACGGAAGCATGGGGGATGCCTATGCCATGGTTATTACTGCTGAAGGTAATTATATGCTTCAGTATTCAGGTACGGGAGACTACAGCATAGGTCCGGCTCAAATTGATAACTGGAAAACGTCATATGAAGATAAGTTTCAAAAACTGATTGATCAAGATAGGTTAACAAAACTCAACGTAGAAAAAACATTTGCTCGGTTTTTAAAAGAAAGCGTAAATATTTCCGGGCTGGAAGTGTATTATATAGAAAAAAATACAGGAAAAGCATCGAAGATTAATTCAGACGGAAGCAAAACACCGTGCCAACAATAATTTAAAATCATAAATATGAAACAGATACATTTAGCAATACTATTTTTTATAATAGTTTTTTCTTGCAAAGGACAAACTTATCCGCTAAGGACCTTTACGGATATCCCTGAAAATGCCTATTTAAAAGATACTAATAATGAATTACAGAATTATGAAGGAATATGGAAGGGAACATGGAATAATAAAACCATCTATATTACATTAAAAAAAGTAACAAATCATTATAACGAAAATTTAAAATATTATATAGATTTATTAATTGGAAAATTTAAAGTTATAAACTCGAATGGACAAATACTGTTTGATAATACAAATTTATCTGACGTACAGGCAAAATTAAGAGGGGGGCAATTTAGAAAAAAGGATGATAAATATTCTTTTATTTATAGTGATCACGAGATTTGTGATACGAATGGTTATATAACAATTAATTTTACAGATTCTACAAAATCTCAATTGCAATGGTATTTTTCAGACTGGACGGATATTATTACCCCAGACTGCCCTTATTATAACGCCCATCCTTTTCCACAGCCCCTTCCAAAAGATATTATTTTAACAAAACAGTAAAATAAAGTCACCGGATATTGGTGGCTTTATTTTTAACACAAATTATGAAACAGATACATTTAGCAATACTATTTTTTATAACAGTTTTTTCCTGCAAAGGACAAACTTATCCGCTAAGAACTTTTACGGATATCCCTGAGAATGCATCTGTAAAAGATACCAATAGCGAGTTACAGTATTATGAAGGTCTTTGGAAAGGAACTTGGAATAATAAAATGATCTTTATTACTTTTAAAAAAATAACAAATCAATATAATGAGAATTTAAAATATTATAAAGATTTATTAATTGCAAAATTTAGGGTTGTTAACTCGAATGGACAAATACTATTTGATAATACAACTATTTCTGATGATAATGCAAAAATCGTAGGTGTTGGTTTTAGAAAAAAAGATGATTGGTATTCTTTGGGGTATATTGATATGGATATTTGCGGTATGGAAGGATATATAACTATTAATTTTACAGATTCTACAAAATCTCAATTGCAGTGGTATTTTTCAGACTGGACGGATATTATTACCCCAGACTGCCCTTATTATAATACCCATCCTTTTCCACAGCCTCTCCCAAAAGATATTATTTTAACCAAACAATAAAATAAAGTCACCGGATATTGGTGGCTTTATTTCAACACAAATTATGAAAAAGATACATCTAGCAATACTATTTTTTATAACAGTTTTTTCCTGCAAAGGACAAACTTATCCGCTAAGGACTTTTACAGATATTCCTGAGAATGCATCTGTAAAAGATACCAATAGCGAGTTACAGTATTATGAAGGTCTTTGGAAAGGAACTTGGAATAATAAAATGATCTTTATTATTTTTAAAAAACTTACGAACAAAGATTTATACAAGTGGGTGAGGCATATCGAATATTACTAAAAGAAAAACCACCGGAAATCCCGGTGGTTTTGTTTTATTCTTTAAACTGCCCGCAATAAATTTATCCTGTCTTTTTCACGTTAAGCAGGTTATAATTTACACGCAAATCCATCACTCACTATCCCTTTCCGTCAGCGAATCCTTCAGTTTAAGCAGTTCGGCCTTCACGAATTCCAGCCGGTCGATGAGGGTAACGGTTTCGGAGATTTTGCTGTTGGTGGTCAAGGCGATTTTGGCACCGTCGAGGGTGTAGCCTTTTTCTTTTACGAGATGATAGATGATCTGAAGGTTTTTGATGTCCTCCGGAGTGAAGTAGCGGTTGCCCTTTTTATTCTTTTTGGGCTTGATGATCGGAAATTCCTGTTCCCAATACCGTATCAGGGAAGTGTTTACATCAAAAGCTTTCGCAACTTCTCCTATGGAATAATACAGTTTATCGGGTAGGTTTATTTTCATTTCTGGAATCGTAATTTTCAAAGATAAATATTTTTTAAATTTCATCAAAAATACAGAGGCTAAAAGTCGGTTTTACTTTGTCAAATTCATCCTGTTAGGATTTGTTTAGAGCTTTAACCGGATTAAGCCAATTCTCATTTTTAATATTTCAGTTCTAAACATACTTTTGCCATTTTTTTCTGCAAAGCTCTGAATTAAATAAACGCTGGACTAACAGGATCTGCTTCTGAAATCGGATAATCCGGACATTTCTAATACTTGATTTTAATTGATCAAACGGAGAAAATAAAACTTTGAATCTCTTCGCGCATATCGTAAATTGTGCCCATAAAAATAACGTGGTATGAAAAATGTCTTGAAAGCCGGCTCTGTTGGTTTGGTTTTAGTATTACTGAATTGCAAATCAGTAAATACGAATAATATGTTTTATGAGGATAAAAAGCCGGAAAGAATTTCGGACCAGTTTAAATTTACGGAAGGGCCTGCAGCGGATGAGGAAGGAAATGTCTATTTTACCGACCAGCCGAATGATAAGATTTATTATTGGGACTGGAAAACGAACAAAGTTACTGAGTTTATGGACAAAACCGGAAGGGCCAACGGAACGCATTTTGACAAGGACGGCAACCTGATTACCTGTTCTGACCATAAAGGGGAAATCTGGAAAATTTCCAAAGACAAGAAGGTAGAAGTGATGCTGACCCATTTTGAAGGCAAAAGGCTAAACGGCCCGAATGACATCTGGAATGATAAATTCGGAGGCATGTATTTCACCGATCCTTTATATGAAAGGGACTATTGGGTGGATTTCAAGCACGAAACCCCGCACAAAAGTTTATATTACAGAAGTAAAGAAGGAAACGTCACCAAAATTGAAACTTTTACCCAGCCAAACGGAATCATCGGAAGCCATAAGTTCAACAAACTGTATGTTTCTGATATTGATGCCGGGAAAACCTATGTTTATGAAATTTTAGGAGAAGGAAAGCTGTCGGAGAAAAAGCTGTTCTGCGAAATGGGATCCGACGGTATGACGATGGACAAGCACGGAAACGTATATCTAACGGGTGAGGGCGTGCATGTTTTTAATAAAGAAGGACAGAAAATTCATCATATTCCTATCGATGAAGATTGGACGGGGAACGTAACTTTCGGAGGAAAAGACCATGATGTATTGTTTATCACGGCCAGTAAATCCGTTTATATATTACCCACTAAAGTAAAAGGAGTGAAATAAATTCAGGTTGATGCAAAGGTTGAGAATAAATTCAATAGTAACCTCAGCCTTTGCCTCAATCTTTACCTTAATAAGCCACTTCCATTTTTACTTTCTTGCCTTTCAGCTTTTCGTTGGCAAGCTTTTTCAGAAGGGTACTGACTTTATTCCTGGAAACGGCAACATAGGAAGTCGTATCTTTCACTTCAATCAGTCCCACATCTTCTTTTTCCAACTCTCCTTTTTTCAGTAGGTAGCCCACAATATCCACTTTATTCACTTTGTCTTTTTTTCCTGCACTGATGTAAACGGTCTGCAAATGCGGTTTTTCTGGAACTTTGGTAAATCCTGCCACACTTTCCTCCGGAGTATTATTTTTAATGAAAGGGAAATTTTCTTCCGCCGTCATGATCAGATAGACGAAGCCTTTTGCATTCATCCTCGCCGTACGGCCGTTACGGTGAATAAAAGCATCTTCCTGATACGGCAATTGATAATGTACAATGGATTCAACTTCGGGAACATCCAGTCCTCTTGAGGCCAGGTCGGTGGTAATTAAAATTCTCGATGAATCGTTTTTGAATTTCAGCAAAGCACGTTCCCTTTCGTCCTGTTCCATTCCGCCGTGAAAAGTTTCCCTGTCGATTCCTTTTTCACGCAAAAGTTCAGAAATACGGTCAACCGCTTCCCGGTGATTGCAGAAAATCAATGTCCTTTTATTGCCGATCTTACAGATCAGATTAAATAGCGTATCTAATTTTTCTTCGGAAATCGTCATTACTTTTTTCAACTGAATATCCGGTCTTGCTTCGGCCGATTTTAAAAAATCAACTACTTTTTCATTTTTCAATCCGGTAAACTCAGGAATTTCATCCATGGCTGTTGCGGAAGTCAGCATTCTCTGTGAAATATTTTTTAAAGCATTGGAAATGAATTCCATATCTTTATGAAACCCCAGTTCGAGCGCCTTGTCGAATTCATCCAGTACCAACGTCTTAATCGTTTTGGGATCGAAATTGTTATTTCTCAAATGGTATACAATTCTTCCGGGAGTCCCGATTAAAACGGCCGGAGCCTGAATTAAATTATTCACTTCAATCTTTTTATCGTGGCCGCCGTAACAAACCGAAACTTTAAAATCGGTTCCCATCGATTTGAAAACCTGCTCGATCTGTAATCCCAATTCTCTTGAAGGGATTAAGATCAACGTCTGAATTCCGGGGGTATTCTTCTTAAGATTCCGGAGAACAGGAAACAGAAAAGCCAGCGTTTTCCCTGAGCCTGTAGGAGAAAGCAGCACGACATCCTGATTATTTTCCGTCGTTTTATAAGTAGATTTCTGCATCTGATTCATGTCCTGAATCTGCAGTTTTTGATAAATTGATTCTAATTCCATGGTGCAAAGGTAATGAAGAAATTCAAGATTTAATATTGAGGGTTTGGCGTTTTTACGGGAAGCCGTAATGAAAGGCCGCTTTTTGGTGATAGTTTTGAATCAGGAAATTTTAAAAAAACTAATCATCATGAAACTCTATCAAACCCTTGAAAAACAGTTCAGAAAAGAACCGAATTACATTTCGGACAACGGAGAAATCAAAAAATGGGTAGTGCTCAGCAAAGCACAGAATCTTGACGAAGAACTTATCGGATTGCTGTTGGAAGATCCCGATTTAAAAGAAAAATTTTTCATGAAAGTGAAAGAGGTCCTTGTATTTAAGCAAAGTCTTTTCATTCAGTTCCTGGAACAGAAAAACTACCTCAACGACAGCTACACCCAATTTAAAAATAAAGTAGGTTTAACGGTAGATGGACAATACCTGAAACAGCGCAATGAAGTTGCTTTGGTCTGGCCCTTCAAAGACTGTGTCCTGGAAGGCGGACAAAGCCGGGAAGAAGACAGCCGGGAGGAAATATTCTTCAATGAAATCCTGGCTCAGGACGAAATCACCGAATTGCTGGATCCGAAGGTACTCACCAATGCCAAACGTTTTGATGCAAACGGTGAACATGATCTCGATACTTTCAACAGAAATGAAAACGGCACGATTACCGATAACCTCATCATTAAAGGAAATAATCTGCTGGCCCTACATTCCCTGAAAAAAGAATTCGCCGGAAAAGTGAAGCTGATTTATATTGATCCGCCTTATAATACAGGGAATGATGGCTTTAAATACAATGATAATTTCAACCATTCTACGTGGCTTACTTTTATGAAGAATAGGCTTATTGTTGCAAGAGATTTATTGAGAAATGACGGAGTTATTTTTGTACAATGTGATGATAATGAGCAGGCTTATTTAAAGATATTAATGGATAATATATTTGGAAGGCATAATGTTATCAATACAATTATTCCAGAAATGAGTAATATGTCTGGGCCTAAAATAGAGCATGCAATTCAGGGACGGAAATTTCCAAAAATTAAAGAATACATTCATATTTACGCAAAGAAAAAAGAACATGTAAAGCTTAAAATACCTAAATTATCCAAAGAAAAATGGGACGCAGAATATAATATGATCATATTAAATTTTGATTTGAATGATTATGGTAAATTAAAAGAAGCATTATCAAAAAGCAATATCAATCAAGCAAATGAAATATTGAAAGGTAAAAAAATAATTTCATTAAATTCTTTTAGCAAAGACAATGAAACGGAGCTTTCAAAAGATTGGTTACATAAAAATAGTTACAGAATAATAGCTTCTAAACCGAATAAATCCCTAAGAAAAATTGCAGAAAAGAAAACTTTTAATGATGAGGTTGTAGTTCTTTGCAATCCAAGAGGGGATTTAAAAATAATCAAAACTGATTTTAACAGAGAAACTCCAACTGCAAGAATAGAATTATCTTTTGCTAAAGATAATCTAGAAGTATTTATTGGTGACATATGGTATGGAATTACAACTACTGGAGGAGTCGCACAAGAAGGAGGCGTTTTGTTGATGAATGGTAAGAAGCCCGAAGAACTTCTTCAAATAATCTTAGAATCAGCTACGAATGAAAGTGATGTTGTTTTAGACTATCATCTGGGAAGTGGAACAACAGCTGCCGTTGCCCACAAAATGAAAAGGCAATATATTGGAATTGAACAATTAAATTATGGTGAAAATGATAGTGTAGTCCGATTGCAAAATGTAGTAAAAGGTGATAAAACAGGCATTTCCAAATCCGTCAACTGGAACGGCGGTGGTTCCTTTGTCTACTTCGAGCTCAAAAAATACAATCAGGCCTTTCTGGAAAAAATTGAAGAAGCTGAAAATACCGAAAAACTTCTGGTGATCTGGGAAGAAATGAAAGAAAAATCTTTCCTGAATTACAATATTGATCTTAAAAAACAGGAAGAGCATATCGACGATTTTAAGAAGCTTTCTATTAGCGAGCAGAAAAGACATCTCTGTGAATTGCTGGACAAAAACCAGCTGTACGTCAATCTTTCTTCCCTTAACGATGCCGGTTTTGAATGTACGGAAGAAGAGCAAAAAGTGACAAAAGAATTTTATCAGATCAAAAACTAACATGATGGAATTTTTACACGACCTCTTCAATAATCCGTTTGCTAAAAAAGCTTTATCGCAGGTATTAATACCCAATGAAATCACCGATAACCTTAAGTTCGGGATCCGCCCATATCAGGAAGAAGCATTTAAACGCTATTTACACACCGAACAGGAAAATTTTGAAGGCAAACCCGGGAAACCGCTGCATCTTCTGTATAATATGGCAACCGGAAGCGGCAAAACCATGGTCATGGCCGGACTGATTCTGCACCTTTATGCAAAAGGCTACCGGAATTTTTTGTTCTTTGTCAACAGCAATAACATCATTCAGAAAACAAAAGATAATTTCCTGAGCCCGCAGACTTCAAAATACCTGTTCCGGGAGAAGATTGTAATTGACGGAAAAGAAATTTTAATCAAGCCGGTTGATAACTTCGACGAGTCCGATCAGGAAAATATCAATATCAAGTTTACCACCATTCAGCAGCTTCATATTGATCTAAATAACACCAAAGAAAACAGCATTACTTTTGAGGATTTTAAAAGTAAAGAAATAGTGATGATTGCCGATGAAGCCCATCACCTGAACAGCGGCACAAAAAACGGCAATCTCTTCGGAAGCTGGGAAGAGACCGTTCTTCAGATCCTTCACCAGAATTTTAATAATATTCTCCTTGAGTTTACCGCCACCCTGGATTATGAAAGCCGGCAGATTGCAGATAAATACAAAGACAAAGTGATCTATAAATATGATCTTGCCCAATTCCGGAGAGATAAGTTTTCAAAAGAAATCAGCCTGGTCCGTTCGATGTATGATGAAAGATACCGGATTATTCAGGCGCTGGTTCTTAACCTGTACCGGCAGGAGCTGGCTGCCTTTCATCATATCAATCTGAAACCGGTAATCCTTTTTAAAGCAAAAAGAACCATTAAAGAATCTGAGAACAATAAAGAAAATTTTCATGTGCTGATCAGGGATTTTTCTGAAACAATGCTAGAGCATATCAGAAAAACATCTGCAATACCGATAGTTCAAAAGGCTTTTCAGTTTTTCGATAAACAAAACATTTCACCAAAAGGCATCGTCCGCCGGATACAGTCCAATTTCAGGGAAGAAAATTGCTTAAGTGCGAATAACGATGGAGAGGCGGAGAAAAATCAGATTTTACTGAATACACTGGAAGATGAAAAAAATCCTGTTCGTGCAGTATTTGCCGTTCAGAAACTGAATGAAGGCTGGGATGTACTCAATCTGTTTGATATCGTGAGGCTGTATGAAGATCGTGACGGCAAAGATGGCAAACCGGGAAAGACGACTTTATCCGAAGCGCAGCTTATCGGAAGAGGCGCACGGTATTTTCCCTTTGCGGTAAACGAAGGAGATGAGCTGTACCTCAGAAAATACGATGATGACATTTCAAATGACCTGAAGGTTTTGGAAGAACTTTATTATCATACCAAAGAAGACAGCCGTTACATTTCGGAACTCAAAAGAGCTTTGGTAGAATCCGGAATTTATGAGGATGAAACGCAGCTTGAAACAAAGCAACTTGTATTAAAGCATGTATTTAAAGCTTCTGAACTGTATCAGAAAGGGTTCGTGTTTGCTAATAAGAAGATACCTAAAAGTTTTGGCCACATAAAATCAATCGGTGATATGGGAATAACCAAAACCAATTTCCGGCACCAGCTGTCATCGGGCGGAGGAAGTATTTCGGGCGTCTTTCTGGACGAGGAAAATTCCGTTTTACCCGATCAGAATATCAGATTTAAAGAAGTTAAAATTGTAGATATTCCTGTTCATATTCTGCGATATGCTTTAAGCAGAAATCCTTTTTATTATTTTGTACATCTGTGCCGTTACTTTCCGAATTTGATGTCGATAAGGGATTTTATGGTCAGTGAAGAATATTTAGGAGCTTTGGCAATAACATTTCTGGGAGCCGAAGCCCGTCTGCAGGAGATTTCCCATTCCGATTATCTGCATGCGCTTACTGATTTATTACAGCATATAGAAACCGAAATCAAAAGCAATACCACTGAATTTGAAGGATCCGGATTTTATCCGCAGCCCATTCATCAGGTTTTCAGAGATAAAGAGATCAGGGTCGGAAAGGGAAGTTCCAGATCAGAAGGCCAGGAAGATCTGCTTTCAAATGAATCCTGGTATGCCTACAATGCCAATTACGGAACAACGGAAGAGAAAAAATTTGTTGAATTGTTTTCCAGGCGTTTTGAAAGCCTGAATCGAAAGCTTCATCATATTTATCTGATCCGTAATGAAAGGGAAATTAAAATTTTTGATAAACGGGGCCGCGCTTTTGAACCGGATTTTATCCTGTTCTGCAGCCAGCGGAAAGATCAACAATTGACCTATCAAGTTTTCATTGAGCCTAAAGGTGCGCATCTGATAGGGCATGACCAATGGAAAGAAAATTTTTTAAAGGAAATCGGGCGCGAGCATAAATCAATAGAAATTCATACAGATCACTATTTAATTAAAGCCGTTCCTTTTTATAATTATGGAAATGAAAATGAGTTTAAAAGGATTCTTGATGAAACTCTGGCCATCTGATTTTATGTAATGATCTGATGTTTAATAATTCTAGGTATTGTCATTAAAATTCATTATCTTTGCACCCACTTTTGGGGTAGCCAGGTTTGAAAAGTAAACAACTTATAATTAATTACTTCCGTATTTTTTAACCCGCATTTATTCAAACCGTTAAAAAAGAAGGAATACAAATTTTATTAGAAAATGTCAAAAGAGACAAATTCAGCAGAGGTTATTTTAAACCAAAACGTAGCACCGGAACAATTTGATTGGGATTCTTTCGAATCAGGTCTTGATGCAGATGCTAGAAAAGAAAAAAGCGACTTAGAAGAAATCTATAACGGATCTCTGAGCAGTTTAAACGACAACGACGTTATCGTAGGTAAAGTTGTACGATTAACTGACAAAGAAGCTATCGTAGACATCGATTTCAAATCAGAAGGTGTTATTTCTCTTAATGAATTCCGTTACAACCCAGGCCTGAAAGTAGGTGATGATGTTGAAGTAATGGTAGACAGAAGAGAAGACAAAACAGGCCAGTTACAGTTATCTCACAGAAAAGCAAGAACGCTTAAAGCTTGGGATAGAGTAAACGAACTTCATGAAACAGGAGAAATCGTTAACGGTTTTGTTAAGTCCAGAACCAAAGGAGGTATGATCGTTGACGTACACGGAATCGAAGCATTCTTACCAGGTTCTCAGATCGACGTTAAGCCAATTAAAGATTACGATCAGTTCGTAGGTAAAACTATGGAATTCAAAGTTGTGAAAATCAATCCTGAGTTCAAAAACGTAGTGGTATCTCACAAAGCATTGATCGAAGCAGATATTGAAGGTCAGAAAAAAGAAATCATCGCGCAGCTTGAAAAAGGGCAGGTTCTTGAAGGAACCGTTAAGAATATTACTTCTTACGGGGTATTCGTAGACTTAGGAGGTGTTGATGGATTGATCCACATTACAGACCTTTCTTGGTCCAGAGTGAACCATCCATCTGAAATCCTTGAAGACGGACAGACTGTAAAAGTGGTGATCCTTGATTTCGATGATGAGAAAACAAGAATCCAGTTGGGTATGAAGCAATTGGAAGCTCACCCTTGGGATGCGCTTTCTGCTGATATGAAAGTGGGTGACAGAGTAAAAGGAAAAGTAGTGGTTCTTGCTGACTATGGTGCATTCGTAGAAATTGCTCCGGGTGTTGAAGGATTGATCCACGTTTCTGAAATGTCTTGGTCTACACACTTAAGATCTGCAGGTGACTTCGTGAAAGTAGGTGATGAAGTAGAAGCTGAAGTATTAACTTTAGACAGAGAAGATAGAAAAATTTCTTTGGGTATCAAGCAATTAAGCAAAGATCCATGGGAAAATATCGAAGCGAAGTATCCGGTAGGATCCAAGCACGTTGGAACTGTAAGAAACTTCACCAACTTCGGTGTATTCGTAGAGCTTGAAGAAGGTATCGACGGATTAATCTACATTTCTGATCTTTCTTGGACTAAGAAAATCAAGCACCCGTCTGAGTTCTGTGCGGTTGGTGATAAATTAGATGTTATCGTTCTTGAACTTGATATCCAGGCAAGAAGATTATCTCTAGGTCACAAACAATTGACTGACAACCCTTGGGATGCTTTCGAAACAAAATATGCTGAAGGAACGATCCACGCTGGTAAAGCGGTAGAAGTTCACGATAAAGGAGCTTCTGTACAGTTCGAAGATGCTGAGGTTGAAGCATTCTGCCCTTCAAGATTATTAGAGAAAGAAGACGGATCTAAAATCAAAAAAGGAGAAGAAGCTGACTTTAAAGTAATCGAGTTCAACAAAGAATTTAAAAGAGTAGTAGTTTCTCATACAGGAATCTTCAGAGACGAAGAGAAGAAAAACATGAGAGAATCTTCTAACAACAGATCTAACAACAATAATATGTCATCTTCAAACAATGAAGAAAGATCAACTCTTGGAGATATCGATGCATTAGCAGAATTGAAAAGAAAAATGGAAGAAGGTAAATAATCCTTAATTTCATTTTATAATATGAGCCACTCAAAAGAGTGGCTTTTTTATTGTATAGTTAGGCTGTTTTATCAACAAATATTATATACAAAATAATCATTTTGAGAAAATAAAAGGGTAAGAATGTAAAATAACTATTATAGTTAAATAAATAGTTATTTTATTGTTAATTTTTTGTAGATTAGCGGCTTTATTAGTGTATATGAAAAAAGTAGTTTTACCCCTTTTGTTTGCAGTATCTGCAATCTTTCCTTCTGTTCTTTTTGGACAAGATAACGAGAGATTAATTAAAGATTATATTTCTCAAAACAAGATTAAAGAATATAAAAAATCTGATCTTGCTAACTTTATTATTGATAATGTCGATGAATCACAGTCGTTAAATGGGAATGTTGTAAAATTTCAACAAACATTTAATGGGTTTCCTGTTTATAATGCAGGAGGTACAATACTTGTACGGGATAGTAAAATTATTTATTATACTGATACTTTTTTGAAGGATTATCAATTAGCTACACCAGCTATTGCTTCCATAAATAAAACTGCTGCTTTAAATAAGATCGCACAGAATCTACAGAAGCCGCAAATTGCAAATTATCCTATTCTTAACTTTACTGATGCGGATACGGCGGATGGAAAATTTTCCAAGCAAAGATTGGTATATATGGAAGATGCCGGAAACCTGAAACTGGCTTATGAATTTTCTCTTCCTGAACCATCTTCGTCAAGTTATTGGAACATTCTAGTGGACGCTTCAAGCGGGGAAATTTTACGAAAGCAGGACTTGAATTTATCCTGTAATTTCCATGATGATGCGTATTCCCATGATCATTCTCACGCACATAATGAATTTATAGGACCACTTAATAAAGTTTCACAAGCTGCGTTTTCTTTTTTAGCTCCTGATAATGCTTCTTATAATGTTTTTCCTTTACCTATCGAGGGACCTACTTTCGGATCAAGGTCTGTTGCCAGCAATCCATGGATCATTCAGTCATCTCCTGAGGGATGGCATTACGATGGGACTACAAGATATACGATTACCAGAGGAAATAATGTATATGCTTATGAAGATACAGCGGCAGCAAATGCTGCCGGATATTCTCCTGATGCTGGGGCTTCCAGAAATTTTGACTACCCTTTCAGTATCAATGCAGACCAGTTCAATAATCAGGAGGCATCAATTACCAATCTATTTTATATAAATAATAAGGTACACGACATCTTCTATAAATTTGGTTTTACATCCGTGGCAAAAAATTTCCAGAATACAAATTTTGGTTTAGGGGGTGCAGGAAACGATTATGTACAAGCTGAAGCACAAGATGGGGGGGGAATAAATAATGCAAACTTTTCTACACCAGCAGATGGAAGTAAACCCAGGATGCAGATGTTTATGTGGAACACTGTGAATAGAATATTTTTCTATAATACTCCAAGTTCAGCTGTTCCACGGCAACCAACAGCAGGAACTGCTCAATTCGGAAATCCTTTAGATGCTACAGGGGTAACCGGAAATGTTCAATTATCATCTGTATTGGACGGATGTACAGCAATACCTGCTGGTTCACTTACCGGTAAAATCGGTCTGATAGAAAGAGGTACTTGTGCATTTACGGTAAAAGTTAAGAATGCTCAGGACGCAGGGGCAAATGCTGTTATTATTTATAATAATGTAGCTGGTGCTGTTGGAGTGATGTCAGGTACTGATACCACAATTACTATTCCTTCAGTATTTATTACAGATACAGAGGGTGCATATATTAAGAATCAACTTGCTGCTAATACTATTGTAAATGTAACACTAAAAGATGATCCTGCAATCAGCGTTACGCCCGATGGGAGTTTTGACAATGGTATTGTAATTCACGAATACGGACACGGTATTTCCACTCGTCTTACAGGCCCTAACGTAGGTTGTCTCAACTCTTCAGCAGATAAAGAGCAGATGGGAGAAGGGTGGTCGGACTTTTTTGCATTAATGTTAACTAATAAACCAGGAGATAATGCTTCTGTTCCAAGAGGAATCGGCACTTATGCAGTAGGTCAGGCAAGCAGTGGAGGGGGAATCAGGCCTGCAAAATATTCTCCTGATTTTGCAATTAATAATTTTACTTACGCTAATACCAATGGAATGGAATACAATAATGGAACGGCCATTGTTCCTGATGTTCATTCCATAGGATTTGTGTGGGCAACAATGCTTTGGGATCTTCACTGGCAGTATGTTGCTAAATATGGATATTCATCAGATGTAACCGTTAATACAACCAATGGAAGTTCGAGAGTTCTTCAATTGGTAACGGATGCTTTGAAACTGCAGCCCTGTTATCCTACTTTTGTAGAAGGCAGAGATGCTATTTTGGCTGCTGATCAGGCAACAACCCAAGGAGCGGACCGATGTATGATCTGGAGAACTTTTGCAAAGCGAGGTTTGGGAGTAAATGCAAGTGCAGGATCCAAAACCAATATTAATGATCAGGTTGAAGATTATTCTTTACCTGCAGGCTGTGCATTGGCTACAGATGAAGTAAAAACAGTCAAAAATAATATCTCAATTTATCCGAATCCGGCTAAAAATGAATTTTTCATCAACTTCCCAAGCAATATGTTAGGAAAGGTAAGCGTTGAGATTTATGATATGTCAGGAAAATTAATATCTTCTGAAGATAAAATTTCTCCGGATACTAAAAAATCAATTTCTACGGATAAATTGATCAACGGAACCTATATGGTGAAAGTAAAAGGAATAGGTATCGATGCTGCTTCAAAAGTTATCATCAGAAAGTAATCTAAATTATAATTTTATTTTAATACCCGGCGTGAGCTCTGCTCATGCCGGGTATATTTTTATTCCTCCCACTTTCTGCCCGTTTTCAGAATAAATTGTACCTTTGCAGGCTGTTAAGAAAAATGAACTATGCAGAAGAAAAATATCCTGAAAGGGGTTTTGTTTGTTGGAATCGGAGCCAGCATCTACGGGATGCTCGCGACTTTCGTAAAACTTGCTTATCAGGAAGGGTATACCACTTCAGAAGTGACCACCTCACAATTTTTACTGGGACTGATCGGACTTCTGGTCCTAAATTTTTTTCAGACCATCACTTCCAAAAAAGCTTTACCGTCACCAACCTCAAAAGAAGTAAGGAACCTGATGCTGGCAGGAACTTCATTGGGATGCACCAGCTTGTTTTATTACATTGCCGTTCAGTACATTAATGTGTCGATCGCCATTGTATTGCTGATGCAGTCGGTTTGGTTCAGTGTAGTGGTGGAAAGTATCCTGACAAAAAAATGGCCCAACACAAGAAAAATCGTATCGGTAGCCATTGTCCTATTGGGAACGGTGCTGGCGACCAACTTAATCAATGAAAATCTGGATCTCGACTGGAAAGGGGTTTTCTGGGGTTTGATGGCCGCAGCTTCTTACACGCTCACCATGTTTACGTCCAATACACTGGCGACCCATCTTCCTGTTTTCAGAAAGAGTATCATTATGCTTTGCGGAGGTTCTGTTATAGTTTTCGGGTTTCTGTTTTTTGCTCAGATCGGTCCGCTGCATTTTGAAAGCTTAAAATCCCTGTATCTGAATTTCACCGAAAATACAGAGCATATTCACTCCTTCAACTATTCCATTTTTTGGACCTACGGGCTTATCCTGTCGCTATTCGGAACGATTATTCCGCCTATATTGTTCAACATTGGGTTTCCAAATGCCGGGCTGGGTTTAGGAAGTATAGTTTCTTCTTTGGAGCTGCCGGTTTCGGTAACGATGGCCTTTATCCTGTTGGGCGAGAAAGTAATTTTTATTCAATGGGTAGGTATTGTCTTAATTCTTTTTGCCATTGTTCTCATGAATCTCCCCAAAAAAGAAAGAATATCATATTCTGATAATTAATATAACTAAAACCGTTTCTTTTGGAACGGTTTTTTAATTTTAACACCATAAAAATAAATTCATGAACTATTTTAAAAATACACTTCTTATCATGTTTTCATTGATGTCGGGTCTGATGTTTTCACAAATCAAACCTTTGGATGCCGAATTAACGAATTACCGGTATCCTTTCGAAGTCCGGTTTTTAAACCTGAAATCCCAGAATAATAATCTTAAAATGGCTTACATGGATGTAAAACCCAAAGTTGCCAACGGAAAAACCATCATGCTGCTTCATGGCAAAAATTTTAACGGGGCTTATTGGGAAAGAACGGCAAGAGATCTGTCAGCTAAAGGATTCAGGGTAATTATTCCGGATCAGATCGGTTTCGGTAAATCATCAAAACCTCAGGGCTACCAGTTCTCCTTTTCACAACTCGCCGATAATACGAAAGCCATTCTGGATGATCTGAAAATCGACAAAACCATTGTTCTGGGACATTCGATGGGTGGGATGGTAGCCACCCGGTTTACCTTGCTCTATCCTGAAAAGGTTGAGAAATTAATATTGGAGAATCCGATCGGACTGGAAGATTACAAAACTTTTGCATCCTATCAGACGATCGATCAGGCTTATCAGTCGGAGCTGAAGAATACGGCAGATTCGTATAAAAACTATCAGCTGAAATTCTATTATGATAACAAGTGGAAGGCAGATTATCAGCCTTGGCTGGACCTGATTGCAGGCTGGACGTTACATCCCGATTACCCGAAAGTGGCCTGGGACGCTGCTTTGACATCCGATATGATTTACAACCAGCCGGTGTGCTATGAATTTAAAAATATCAACGTCCCGACTTTACTCATTATTGGAACAAGAGATCGGACGGCAATAGGAAAAGACCGCGCGCCAAAAGAACTGCAGCCGAAAATGGGGCAGTACCAGGAACTCGGAAAAAAGACCCAGCAACAGATTGCCGGTTCAAAATTGGTAGAGCTTGAAAATGTAGGGCATCTTCCGCATATTGAAGTATATGACCAGTTCTGGAATGCTTTGTATAATTTTATAAAATAAATTTCCGCTAATATTTAGCCAAAAAGAAAAAAATTCACCATTCACTTGCGAAGTAAAATTCACCAAATGAAAAGAGACCGCTTAAAATAAACGGTCTCTTTTCGTATGTATTGTTGTCTGAATTATTTCTTCTTGTAAGCAGCGTCCTTAATTCTCGCTTTTTTACCTCTAAGGTCTCTGAAGTAGTAGATTCTTGATCTTCTAACTCTACCTCTTCTGTCAACTTCGATTTTCTGAAGAGCAGGCATGTTGATCGGGAATACTCTTTCTACCCCAACATCACCGGACATTTTTCTGATGGTGAAAGTTTTTGTAGAACCGGTACCTCTCAATTGGATAACCGTTCCTTTGAAGAACTGAGTTCTCGTTTTTTGTCCTTCTTTAATCTCGTAATACACAGTGATCGTATCACCGGCTTTGAATTCAGGGAATTCTTTTTTTGTAATGTACTTGTCTTGTACGTACTTTAATAAATCCATTATTAAATAAATAAAATGTTAATGCTAAGCAACTTACACGGACTTCGTCAGAGGTTGAATAACAGGTTGCAAATGTACAAAACATTTTTTGAATTTCCCAAATAATTTATTACTAAAATCTATAGAAAATCAGACAATTTCAACAGTGATAAATCTGAATGTAAGAGCCTGTTTAAATTTTTATTCAGCAAGTTTTCCGTTATTTCCCTTAATCTTCTGAATTAATAAACTCTATTTATTCTTCACTTTAATTAATAGAATGGTTTCTTTGAGCAATTTAATGGGATAAAAGAAAAGTGGAAATTTTAAGACCGTGGGTTTAATGAAAAAAATCGGTTGATATTCAAAATTCCTGGTAATATCTTAACCCAAGGTGCTTCCGGCATCCGGCACCCTTCTTCCAGCCTTTTTAGTGCCCGAGTTCATGTTAAGTATAAAAAAAGCGGGAAAATTTAAATTCTCCCGCTTTTATTATTCTATTCTTCGTCCGTCGATTTTAACGCCCACGCGATCAGTGGCGCCTGCATAAACAGCCTGCCGAGCCTTGCATTATCCGTATTCAGTCCGAAGGAATCCCTTCTGTTTTGGTACTGGGCAACATTTCCCGGGAATACGGCTGCAAAAAAGCCCGCAACCACTTTTCCCATTGTTTTTCTATACTTTTTAGGCGTTACGATCATCGCAGTTCCCAATGCAATTTCTGCATACCCGGAATAAACAACCGTATCATCCTTATCCAGCGGTACCCACTCCGGAACCTGTGCCTGAAAAGCTTTTCTTGCAAAAGTAAGGTGCCCGATACCGGCCGTGATCAGAAATGCGCCCAACGCAACTCTTGAAATGTCTTTCGTTTCCATATAATGTAATTTAATTGGTGTAGCATACCACAACCAAAATTCAGACCACGTTTTTGATACAATTGCTGACAAAAGAATCCACAAAGATTGAAAATTCTTTTTTCAGGAGCTTCATCCGGCTCTCCGCTCATACTCCTCGCGCCAGTCCTCTCCAACCGCACGCCACCGCCAAGCCCATTCACTTCCAAACCTTCCAACCCTGCTGTGGGGTAACCGCTGCGATCCGGGCTAGGGCAGCAGACTTTATTTTTTAAATCAGGCCTTTAATTGTTATCTCGGTAGTGGTATGAATTAACTTTTATAGTCATATTACAGTTAAAACGTCAATATTTAGAAATCTTTATAAAAGTTTGATGCACGTGTCTTTTTTGATATTGACTGGAAAAAACTTCCAGCCTCCAGCATCCCTCTTCCAGCCTTTTGAACAAAATTCTATTGGTGTTAACTTAGCCACCAATCTCCTAAAATTGATTCTTCTCCAATGAAATAATTTCCTATTCGTCGGGATATGAGAAAAAGTATTAAATTTAAGCCAACAGAAATCTGATAGTTCATGATAGATAAAAGAGTAAAAAATGCAAAGGAAGCCATCGAAGGAATACAGGACGGAATGACCCTGATGCTGGGCGGTTTCGGTCTTTGCGGAATTCCGGAAAATTCAATCAATGCCTTGGTAGAGAGTGATGTAAAAGACTTAACCTGCATCTCAAACAATGCCGGGGTGGATGATTTCGGATTAGGGCTGTTGCTGCATAAAAGACAGATCAAAAAAATGATTTCGTCTTACGTGGGCGAAAATGCCGAGTTCGAAAGACAGATGCTTTCCGGAGAACTGGAAGTGGAGCTGACCCCTCAGGGCACACTGGCGGAAAAATGCAGGGCAGCACAGGCGGGAATTCCGGCTTTTTATACCCCTGCCGGTTTCGGAACCGAAGTAGCGGAAGGAAAAGAAGTAAAAGACTTCAAAGGAAAACCGCACATCCTGGAATTCGCCTATGAAGCCGATTTTGCCATTGTAAAAGCCTGGAAAGGCGACCACGCCGGAAACCTTGTCTTCAAAGGATCGGCTAGGAACTTTAACCATCCGATGGCCGGAGCCGGAAAAATCACCATTGCCGAAGTAGAGGAGCTGGTAGAACCGGGAGAATTGGACCCGAACCAGATCCACATTCCGGGAATCATGATCCAAAGGATTTTCCAAGGCGAAAAGTTCGAAAAAAGGATCGAGCAGAGAACCGTAAGAAAAAGAGATTAAAGATAAAAACCGTGAGCACTTCACGGTTTTATTTTTTTGTATTTGTTGAAAAAGACAAAGTGTACAACAATAAATAATTCTTTAAATTTCCAGAATCCATCACCTATTATCCATCCATCAAACTCCCATCGTCTTCCTTTCCCCGATCTGCTGCCTCCACATCGCATAATACAGCCCTTTTTCTTCGATCAGGCCAAGATGCGAACCGGTTTCTACGATCTGTCCGCGTTCCAGCACATAAATCCGGTCGGCATGCATAATGGTGCTCAAACGGTGGGCGATCAGGACGGTGATCTGTTCCTTTTCTTTGGAAATCTCCTTAATGGTCGTCGTTATTTCCTCCTCGGTAATGCTGTCCAGGGCGGAAGTAGCTTCGTCGAAAATCAGCAAATGCGGTTTTCTGAGCAAGGCCCGTGCAATAGCAATCCGTTGCTTTTCACCGCCGCTCAGCTTCAGTCCACCTTCCCCGATTACCGTTTCAATCCCGTTTTCAGCACGTTCCAGTAAACCGGTACAGCTGGATTTTTTCAAAGCCGACTGCAGGTCTTCTTCCGTAGCCGCCGGATTCACAAACAGAAGGTTTTCTTTAATGGTTCCTGCAAAAAGCTGGGTATCCTGTGTAACAAAGCCGATCTGGTTTCTCAGCTCGTCAAAATCAAATTCTTTTCCATCGATGTGGTTGTAGAAAATAGTGCCTTCTTGCGGACGGTATAAACCGACCAGCAATTTCACCAACGTACTTTTTCCGGAACCGCTTGGTCCGACGAAAGCAATGGTTTCCCCGTTTTTTACATCAAACGAAATCGAATTGAGTGCTTTATACTGAGCCGTCTGATGCTGAAAAGACACCTTCCGGAATTCAAGTTCTTCAATCGCCCCGATTTTCTTAGGCATTAAAGGTTTAGGCTCAACCTCTTTCTTCATCACCCGGTCGAAATTATTAAGGGATGCCTGCGCTTCACGGTAGGAAATGATAATGTTGCCGATCTCCTGCATCGGCCCGAAAATAAAGAACCCATAAAACATCAGCGACAGGTACTGGCCCGGTGTCACAATATTTTTGAAAATCAATAACAATAAGGTGAATGTAATCATCTGCTGTAAAAAATTCACCAGCGTTCCCTGTACAAAGCTCAGTGAACGGATGCTTTTTACTTTTCTCAGCTCCAGATTCAATATTTTATAGGTATTGTTGTTGAGCCGTTCCACTTCCTGATTGGTAAGGCCTAAACTTTTTACGATCTCGATATTCCGGAGACTTTCCGTTGTGCTGCCTGCCAGATCGGTTGTTTCCTTTACAATACTTTTCTGGATGGTTTTAATCCGTCTGCTCAGCAGATTGGTAACTACGGCAATAAAAATAATACCCACTACATACACGGGCATAATCGACCAATGCAGGCGGATGGCATACACCGAAACGAAAATAATGCTTACCAGAATCCCGAAAAAGATGTTCACGAAGTTATTGATGAACTTCACGGTATCTTCACGGACTTTAGTCAGGATCGAAAGCGTCTCACCGCTACGCTGGTCCTCAAATTCCTGATACGGCAGCCTCATGGAATGTTTCAGTCCGTCGGTGAAAATTTTAGCTCCGAATTTCTGGATAATTACATTCACCACATAATCCTGGAAGGCTTTGGCGATACGGCTTATCATTGCAGTTCCGACCAGAAGTCCTAAAAAGTAGAAAACGCCGTGGTAAATATCAGTTCCGTACAGGTATTCGTTCAGATTTCTCGGGATGGTTTTCTCTTTATCGAAGAAATTGGGATGCGTAACCAGTTTATCCAGGATATTTCCCGTAATGGCCGGTGCAAACAGGGAAAATACCTGGTTTACAGAAGCAAGGAGAAGAGAAATAAAGATCAGGAGACGGTACGGTTTCAGGTAATGCAGTAAAACTTTCATGGGTTGATTAAAAAGTCTACAAATTTACAATAAATAGTTCACCAAAATTTACCATAGGATAAGAAAGAAAATTATTTCGTAATTCTGAAAAAATGGCTAATTTGGCGGGATAAGATTAAGCTATGCTGACTAAAGAACAAATTGCACAAAGAATTTCCAGAGAAGTAAAGGACGGATATTATGTAAACCTGGGAATCGGTATCCCTACATTGGTGGCCAATTATGTGCCGGACAATCTTTCCGTTGAATTCCAGAGTGAAAACGGGGTATTGGGAATGGGACCGTTTCCTTTTGAAGGAGAAGAGGATGCAGACATCATCAATGCCGGAAAACAGACGATCACCATCCTCGATGGAGGTTCCTTCTTCGATTCTGCTTTTAGTTTCGGGATGATCCGTGCGCAGAAAGTAGACCTGACCATTCTTGGAGCCATGGAAGTATCCGAAAACGGAGATATTGCCAACTGGAAAATTCCGGGGAAAATGGTAAAAGGAATGGGCGGTGCGATGGATCTCGTGGCTTCTGCCGAAAATATCATCGTCGCCATGATGCACGTCAACAAAGCCGGAGAGAGCAAAATCCTTAAGAAGTGTACGCTTCCTCTGACGGGAGTCAATTGTGTAAAAAGAGTCGTAACCGAACTGGCGGTTTTGGATGTAACACCTGCCGGGTTTAAGCTTGTTGAAAGAGCGCCGGGCGTTTCCGTAGAACACATCGTAAAATCAACGGAAGCCGAGCTGATCATTGAAGGTGAAGTTCCTGAAATGCAGCTTTAAAGGCTGCTGGCTGTTGGCTTTTAGCTTCTGGCGAAACGTATAAAATATATGAAAGCTGTTTCTTCAGAGACAGCTTTCTTTATTTCCAATTGACTTGGGAGCGTTAAGAAAATAAAATCTGAATCCTGAAATTCCCTTGTCCGAAGCGCGGGACAATAGCAGAAACGAAGAACCAATAATGAATTCGCGCAAGTTTAGGAATTTCAGGATTCAGGTTTTATTTTTAGCAGAGCGTTCCAGGTCTGGTTTTTTTTGTTTTTTTTCATCAAGGAAAAAAGAAATAAACGTTAGTCCTGTGCCCCAAAAACCTTTTTCAGGATACTTGTTGTTCGCATCGCCGGCGTATTGCGGATACCGCTTTCTTTTTCAGCAACCATTTTAAAAACCCCGTTGATCGTTTCGGTGGTTACATAAGCATTCAGGTCCGTCGTTACCGCTTGCCCGGTCAGCATATTGTATCTTGAAATCAGATTGGTCCACACCTTATCGGCACCTACTTTCCCCAACGAAGCCTTTACTTTTGGCTGAAAAGCGGTAAACAGCTGGCTTTGGGTTTTCCCCTGGAGATAAGCCGTTGCCGCGTTATCACTTCCCAGCAAAATATTTTTGGCATCCGTAATCGTCATTGAGGTAATGGCATTCGTGAAAATCGGGGCGGCTTCCGTTACGGCATCTTCTGCGGCACGGTTCAGCAGTTTTACGCCCTGATCGTCCAGGCTTCCCAATCCTACGGAACGCAAAGTAGCGTCAATCCTTCTCAACTTTTCCGGCATCAGGATTTTCACGGCTTCATTCTTTAGGAAACCGTCGGTTACACCCAGTTTTTTTACGCCTTCATTAACGCCCAGGTTTAGGGCTTCCTTCAGTCCTGATGAAATCTGCAGGGAAGTAAGGCTCCCCAGGTTTACCGGGGTGCTGGAAGAACCAGAAGTTGACGGATAAGGGCTGGTATTGGTGGTTCTGGGCTGGTTCATATCAATACCCGTTCTGTCTTTAACCACCGTTTTAATGGCATCAAAAATCTGCGCTTGTGATGAAACGGAGAGTAAAAGTCCGCCAATCAATAGAAATGTCTTTCTCATCATTTACTTTTTTACAAAATTAGATGTTTTGATTTTTAATAGGTTAAATAAACCCATAAATTTTCAGAAAATAAGTATATTCGCCTAAATCTTAAACCCATCAGATGCAGCGTTTTTTACTGGTACTTTCCGTCCTGATTTCAGGCTTATTTTTTACCCAGAACCGGTTAAATTTAATTCCTTATCCTCAGAAACTGGAATTTTCTAAAGGAGAGTTTATCATCCCTGAAAATTTTAAGCTCACTCAGGATCTTCCTCAGCAGGAAACCGATTATTTTAAAAAACAGACGCAGGGAATACTGAAGTTCAGTATGGGCAGAAAAGATACCCCTCACCTGATAAATGTTCCTTTTCCGTCCCAATCCAAAGAAGACCGGGAAAAAAAGGAGAAATATGCCATCGATATTTCCCCGCGGCAGATTGTCATCAGCTCCAATACCAAACAAGGGTATTTTCTGGCACTTCAGACTTTAATTCAGCTATTCAGGCAATACAAAGAGACGGGAAAAATTCCGGCCATGAGGATTGAAGATGAACCGAAATTTGCGTGGCGCGGAATGCACCTTGACGTCTGCCGCCATTTTTTTACGGTAGAAGAAGTAAAGCAGTACATCGATTATCTGGCCATGTACAAACTGAATACCTTCCACTGGCATTTAACCGATGACCAAGGCTGGAGAATCGAGATTAAAAAATATCCCAAACTGACACAGATCGGTTCCAGAAGAAAAGAATCCATGATCGGGGCATATGTCGATAACACCTTCGACGGAAAACCTTACGGACCATACTTTTATACCCAGGATCAGATCAGAGACGTGGTAAAATATGCGACCGAACGGCATATTACCGTAGTTCCGGAAATTGAAATGCCGGGTCATGCCTTAGCGGCTTTATCCGCTTATCCCGAACTGGCCTGTACCAAAGGGCTTTTTGAACCGGCGACCAAATGGGGCGTATTCGATGATGTTTTCTGTCCGAAAGAAGAAACCTTTACCTTTCTGGAAAATGTATTGAATGAAGTGATGCAGCTTTTTCCTTCGCAGTACATCCACATCGGAGGCGATGAATGCCCGAAAACACGATGGAAAGAATGCGCCCATTGCCAAGAACTGATCAGAAAAAATAATTTGAAGGACGAACACGGCTTACAAAGCTACTTCATCCATCGGATTGAAAAATACGTCAATTCAAAAGGGAGAAAAATAATTGGTTGGGACGAAATCCTGGAAGGCGGACTTGCCCCGAATGCAGCGGTCATGAGCTGGACCGGGATCAAAGGCGGCGTGGAAGCAGCCAAGTCCGGGCATTTTGCCGTTATGACCCCGGGAGCGTATTGTTATTTCGACCATTATCAGGGAGATCCGGCTACGGAACCGAATGCTTTCGGAGGATTTACCCCTTTGGATAAAGTGTATTCCTATCAGCCAATTCCTGAAGAATTAACTGCCACGCAGTCAAAATATATCTTAGGCGTGCAGGCCAACCTGTGGACCGAATATATTTTGGATTTCAAACAGGTTCAGTATATGATCTTCCCAAGGCTGTTTGCACTTTCCGAAGTAGGCTGGGGAACGTCAGACCCGAAAAACTACAAGGAATTTGAAGGCCGGGTAATCAATGAGTTTAAAACCCTGGATAAAATGGGTGTAAACTATGCAAGAAGCATTTACAACATTAACGGCAAAGTAATAGCTACTGATAATGGTGTAGCTTACGAACTGTCAACGTCGCAAAGTCCGAGCGGAATCCGGTATACCGTTAACGGAAAGGATCCTTCAGCAAATTCATCAACTTACACAAATCCGGTTCCGGTTCAGAAATCCATGACCATAAAATCCGCCTATTTTGAAAACGGACAATTGAAAAGCGCGGTTTCTTCACAGGATTTTACCGTTTCCAAAACAACCGGCAAAAAAATTACCTTGGAACAGGAGCCCAGCGAAAACTATTCTTTCGGAGGAGCTTTCACTTTGGTTGACGGGATCATCGGAAGCCAAAGACAGCTGGGAAAAACCTGGCTGGGATTCCAGGGAAAAGATGTGATTGCTACGATCGATTTCGGCCAGTCAATATCATTTACGGAAGTTTATTTCAATACGCTCGACAATAAAGGAAGCTGGATCCATTTTGCAAAATCCGCCCAGGTTTTTGTTTCGGATAACGGAACGGATTTTAAAATGATCAAAGAGATCGGAAAAGAGGAAATTCTTGCAGTTAAAGGAAAAATCAGGTTGCCGATCGGGAATCAGAAAGCGAAATATTTAAAAATAAAAATAGAAAATGCAGGAATTATTCCTGCCGGAAATCCCGGTGCCGATTCCAAGGCCTGGCTTTTCGTTGATGAAATCGGCGTAAATTAGCTTTAAAAAATTTTGTGATGCAGGATTCAGTACTCTCTTCCGAATTTACTTCCTCCCCGGAACTCGTCGAAAAGCTCTACCAAAATGGAGTTAAGAAAACCTACCGGGAAGGCGATATTGTTTTAGATGAAAATTCATCCATCCGCTCGATTCCGATTGTGACGAAGGGAATGCTAAAGGTTATCCGAACCGAAGAGGACGGCAGGGAAATCCTGTTATACTACATCAGAGCCGGAGAAAGCTGCATCATGTCTTTTCTCGGTGGAATGCACAACGAAAAAAGCATCGTAAAAGCGGAAGTGGAAGAGGATACGGAAATCCTGTTTCTGCCTGTGGATAAAGTTTCCTTATTCATTAAAGAATATCCGGAATGGCTGGATTATATTTTCAGGTTGTACCACAAACGTTTCGAAGAACTTTTAGACATCGTCAATGCCATCGCTTTTAAAAAAGTAGATGAAAGGCTGCTGAACCTTTTAATGAAGAAATCCGAAATCCTGGATACGAAAACATTGATCATTACCCACGAACAGCTGGCCAATGAACTCGGAACCGCCCGTGTTGTCGTATCCCGTCTCTTAAAACAGCTTGAAGATTCCGGTAAGCTCCGGCTGGGACGCAACAAAATTACCCTTTCGTAAAATAACATGAATTTGATGATATTTAATTCGTTTTTAATGATTTAATAAAAAGCAGAGAGATAACCTGGATTTAAATAGAGCTTTCCCTTAACAGCATGCAAACAAAATCATTTAGTAGGTAAGACTTTCGATTGTATATTGACAGAAAAAACTTCCGGCATCCGGCTTCTCTCTTCAACCTTTTAAACCCGTTTTCTATTTCGGCTCTACTTTAAAGTTCTTATGTAACAAAAGTAGCGGTGCAGCTCTGTCCCTTTCTGCAATTTTGCATTGTAAAAATTCAGAAAAATGGAAATACTCGGCTATATCGCATCGGTTTTAATAGGGATTTCATTAGGCTTAATCGGAGGCGGCGGAAGCATTCTTACCGTTCCGGTTTTGGTCTACCTTTTTGGATTAGACGCACTTGCAGCAACGGAATATTCCCTTTTTATCGTCGGAGTCAGCAGCCTTGCCGGATCTGTTTCCTATTTAAAAAAAGGATGGGTGAATCTCAGGACAGCCTTTATTTTTGGGATTCCATCTGTTATTTCGATTTTTGTTACCCGGAATTATATTCTGCCGCTGGTTCCTGATAAGGTATTTTCCATGGGCAATTTAATAGTGACAAAAGATATGCTTTTGCTGTCCGTCTTTGCTGCACTGATGATCATGGCTTCCTGGAAAATGATCCGGAAAACTAAAAGAGATCAGGCTGAAAATATTGATGACCAGAAACTGAATATCATGATGATCGCTGGACAAGGTTTGATGGTAGGAATTCTGACAGGTCTTGTAGGAGCAGGTGGTGGATTTATGATCATTCCTGCTCTGGTCTGCCTTCTCAAAACCCCGATGAAAGTGGCCATCGGAACTTCACTCATTATTATTTCCTTCAATTCGCTTATCGGTTTTTTCTCTACCATGCATCATGCATCCATCGACTGGACATTCCTGGCAACGATATCAGCAATTGCCATATCAGGAATTATTATAGGGTCACAGTTATCCAAGAGAATCGACGGAAAGCAACTGAAGCCTGCTTTCGGATGGTTTACGCTTGTGATGGGAATTTACATCCTCATACGGGAATTTGCCTTCTGAAAAGTAAATTGGTGCTTTACAGGATCTTCTGTAACAAAAGTAGCGGTAAGGAAACTTTCAAATTTGGAAATTTGCATCGGATAAAAAAATAATCAATACTTAAAATCATAAAAAAAATGAAAATAGAACAGATATACACAGGATGTCTCGCCCAGGGAGCTTACTACATCGTATCAGATGATGAAGCGGTCATTATCGATCCTTTGCGGGAAACCCGGCCGTACCTTGAACGGCTGCAGAAAGACAACGTCACGCTGAAGTATATTTTTGAAACGCACTTTCATGCCGACTTTGTAAGCGGGCATCTGGATTTAAGCAAAAAAACAAAAGCTCCCATCGTTTACGGGCCGACGGCAAATCCGGAATTTGAAGCCATTATTGCAGAAGACGGCCAGGTTTTTGAAGTTGGCGACGTTAAGATAAAAGTATTACATACGCCCGGCCATACTTTGGAAAGCTCATGTTTTCTCCTTATCGATGAAAATGAAAAGGAAACGGCTCTGTTCAGCGGCGATACTTTGTTTTTAGGCGATGTCGGACGCCCGGATCTGGCGCAGAAAGCTGTGGATATGACACAGGAAGAACTGGCAGGTTTGCTGTATGACAGCTTATACCATAAAATCTTACCTTTGGATGATGACATTACCGTTTACCCGGCACATGGCGCAGGTTCGGCCTGCGGGAAAAATATGCAGAAAGAAACAGTAGATTCATTGGGAAATCAGAAGAAAACCAATTATGCGCTCAACCAGAACGACAAGGAAAGTTTCATCAAAGCGGTTACAGATGGACTCCTGCCTCCTCCGGCATACTTCGAGATGAATGTGGCCATGAACAAAAAAGGCTACAACAGTTTCGATGAGGTGCTGTCAAAAGGTTTGCAGGCACTTTTCCCGGAAGAATTTGAAAAAATGGCAGAACTTTCGGAAGCGCTGATCCTGGATGTGAGAAGCAACGGAGATTTTGCCAAAGGGTTCATTCCGCAATCCGTCAACATCGGTCTGGACGGTGATTTTGCCCCCTGGGTCGGAGCTTTGATCATTGATGTACAACAGCCGATCCTTTTGATTACCGATGAAAGCGATGAGGAAGAAACAGTCACCAGGCTGAGCAGGGTAGGGTTCGATAATGTTCTCGGATTTCTGAAAGGCGGTTTCGAGGCCTGGAAGAACAGCCGAAAAGAAACGGATTCGGTAAACCGGATTTCAGCCCGGCAGTTTAAAGAAGAAATCAAAAATAAAGACGTAAAAGTCATCGATGTCAGAAAGGAAAGCGAATACAATGCTCAGCACGTTCACAAAGCCGATAATCAGCCTTTGGTCTATATCAATGAATGGCTCCGCACAATTGATCCGGCGGAACATTTCTACCTGCATTGTGCCGGGGGCTACAGAAGCATGATGGCGGCAAGTATCCTTCAGGCAAGAGGCTACAGGAATTTCACGGAAATCGAAGGCGGTTTCAGTGCCATTGCCCTGACTGATGTTCTTTTAAGTGATTTTATCTGCCCAAGTACATCTAGGAAATAATCACATATAAATAATATCATAAAAACAGTAACTAAATTTAAATAATTTTAAAAATATAAACCCATGTTAGACATCATAAAAGAACCCTGGCCATGGTATGTTGCCGGTCCGCTGATTGGTCTTACCGTTCCGGCCCTGCTTATTCTGGGCAACAAATCTTTCGGGATCAGTTCATCGTTAAGGCATATATGTGCCGTTTGTATTCCCGCAAATATCAGCTTTTTCAGATATGACTGGAAAAAAGAACTCTGGAATCTCTTTTTCGTTTTTGGAATTTTCCTTGGTGGTATCATCGCCGCTCAGTTTTTAATGAACCCGGGAGAAATTACCGTTAATCCCAACCTCAGATCCGAACTGGCAACCTACGGAATCACAGATTACAGTCATCTTGTTCCCACACAACTCATGAATTTTAAAAGCCTGTTCACGCTTAGAGGTTTCGTTACCATGGTAATCGGTGGTTTTCTGGTCGGCTTTGGGACACGGTATGCAGGCGGATGTACCAGCGGACATGCCATCATGGGGCTTTCCAATCTGCAGTGGCCGTCTCTGGTGGCTACGATTTGTTTTATGGCAGGCGGTTTTCTGATGGCCAATGTTATTCTGCCGGTAATTCTTCCACTTTAATTTTAAACTTATGACAACAGAAAAAGATATACGTCACCAAGACACTGCTTGTACCAATAAAAGCCAGCTTCAGCACAAATGGTACGACAATCTGAAATACCTTCTGGTAGGAATTGTATTCGGAATCGTATTCGTAAAGGCAGAGATCATCAGCTGGTTCAGGATCCAGGAAATGTTTCGCCTCCAGTCTTTTCATATGTACGGAGTTATCGGGAGTGCCATTCTTACAGGAATGATTTCAGTTTTTATTATTAAAAAACTCAATATTAAAACGATGGATGGAGAAAAAGTCTCCATAGCCCCGAAGAAGTTCAGTAAAGGCCAGGTCTATGGCGGCCTGATCTTCGGATTTGGCTGGGCCATCACCGGGGCCTGCCCCGGTCCTCTTTTCGCACAGATCGGAACGGGAGCTTTGGCAGTAACGGTTACTTTGTTAAGTGCCATTTTCGGAACCTGGGTGTACGGCTATTTCAGGGAAAAGCTCCCACACTGATTCGATAATCATTTTATCCGGCGATAGAAAATCTATCGCTTTTTTATTTCGCACCAACAGGAAAATCCTTAATTTGGGCCTCAAATAAATCTCATATGCAAAGTAGGAGGAAATTCCTGAAAAAATCGGCCATCGCTTCACTGGCTCTCACTGTAAATCCATTGGAAGTATTCGCAGGAAAAAGGTCTCAGAATAACAATGCAGTCATCAATAAACCTATCGTGCTTTCCACCTGGGATTTCGGACTGAGGGCCAATGAAGAAGCCTGGAAAACATTAGGCAGCGGAGGGAAAGCATTAGACGCTGTGGAAAGAGGAGTCCGTCTGGTGGAAGATGATCCTACGGAAAGGAGCGTAGGCTATGGCGGCCGGCCGGACAGGGACGGAAGGGTAACGCTGGATGCCTGCATTATGGATGAAAACTACAACATCGGTTCGGTAGCCTGCCTGGAACAAATCAAAAACCCGATTTCCGTAGCCCGGGCGGTGATGGAAAAGACACCGCATGTGATGCTGGTCGGTGACGGAGCTTTGCAGTTTGCCGTTTCTCAGGGATTTAAAAAAGAAAACCTGCTCACTCCCGAATCCGAAAAAGAATGGAAAGACTGGCTGAAAGACAGCAAATACATGCCCATCGTTAATATCGAAAACCATGATACCATCGGAATGATTGCCTTAGACGCCAACGGAAACCTTTCCGGAGCCTGTACCACCAGCGGAATGGCTTTCAAAATGCACGGCAGGGTAGGTGATTCTCCGATTATTGGTACCGGTCTTTTTGTGGATAATGAAGTGGGAGCAGCCACGGCTACAGGTCATGGGGAAGAAGTGATCAGAACCGTAGGAACGCACCTGGTGGTTGAGCTGATGCGCCAGGGGAGAACACCGCAGCAGGCGTGCAAAGAAGCTGTAGAAAGGATTGTACAGATTACCAAAAGAAGAAATAAAAACCTCAAAGACATCCAGGTCGGTTTTATTGCTCTCAATAAAAAAGGGGAATACGGTTCCTACTGCATCCAGGACGGGTTTAGCTTTGCGGTACACGACCAAAAAGGAAACCGTCTGGAAAAACCCGGATTCGCTTTGAAATAAACCTTAAATCTTGAACTCAAACTGTAAACCATCAGATGTCAAAAATAGAAATAGCCTGCTTCAACCCGGAATCCGCCATCACTGCGTTTGAAAACGGGGCCGACCGGATCGAATTGTGCGACGGATTAAGCGAAGGCGGAACCACACCTAACTTTGAAACCATAAAACAGCTGCGTACAAAAATCAATATTCCAATGTTTGTGATGATTCGCCCGCGAGGTGGGGATTTTACTTATTCGGATGAAGAATTTGAAAAGATGAAATCAGATTTAATTCAATTAAAATCATTAAACGTCGACGGATTTGTTTTCGGGATTTTAAATGAAAATGATGAGGTACATGTTGAGCAAAATACAGAGTTAGTGGAACTGGCTAAACCATATCCATGCACCTTCCACCGCGCCTTTGACCGGGCCAAAAACCTGGAACAGTCATTGGAAAAAGTCATCGGTTGCGGATTCAAAACCATCCTCACATCCGGTCAGCACCCTAATGTCTCCGAAGGCAGAGGGAACCTGAAAAAACTGGTGGAGCTGTCCGCCGGAAGAATCGAAATCCTGGTTGGCGGCGGGCTGCGTTCAACAAATATTGAAGAAATCAGGGAAGTTACAAAAGCACAGTATTTCCATTCATCCGCCATTACGGACGGTGGGGCTTTTGCCAGTGCAGAAGAAGTTGTAGCTTTGAAAAATACCTAGCAAATTAATTAAACGCAAAATTTTATTTGTAAGGCTGCATATTTTAAGCGGGCAAAGCAGGTGGCAAAGCCGCTGATGAAACGTACGGATAATGCGTTCGCTTCATCAGATCAGCTTGCTGATCCCTTCTTTGCTTCCTTACTTTACACACAGAAAAAAATAAACCTTTGCATTAAACAAAAACACACACCTGGAGAAAATGAAATTGTAATTTTGAAAAATACTTAGCAATTAATTAAACGCAAAATTTTATTTGTAAGGCTGCATATTTTAAGCGGGCAAAGCAGGCGGCAAAGCCGCTGATGAAGCGTACGGATAATGCGTTTGCTTCATCAGATCAGCTTGCTGATCCCTTCT
>JAAIGF010176835.1_pt1 | contig 33181 bp, 37 predicted proteins | sample 6487441 | NCBI WGS metagenome assembly JAAIGF01 (sample SAMN13974129, study PRJNA590717) | phyllosphere metagenome | biome: pepper field; feature: multiple bacterial spot infested pepper fields; material: pepper leaves; isolation source: leaves from pepper fields | host: Capsicum annuum ... | reverse complement strand
GATAAAAAAAGAATGAGGCTTGGATCTTCGAAAGAATATACTTTAAAGTTATTAAGCGACGGTTCTGCTCTCATTCTTCTTCATCTTACTATTGTTCAAATTTATGACTTTGCAAACATAGGAGCGACGGCAGTTAAATATCGAAGGTATTCTTCGTTGGTGGCTATTCTGTTTTTAAATACGGAATTATTTAATTCTGTTTTATATTAAATGATTGATATTTAAATGAATATCATCGAGTTTACGTTAACTTAATAATTTCTCAGTCTAATGAAGCTTTTATCAGGCTACAAAGATGACAGAAGTAAAAATCTTTGAATTTTAGTCTGATGTGTTTTTTAAAATATGCGCACTTCGACTAAGCTTTTCAAACGAGTTCAAAACTCATAAACAGAGCGGTTTCTGTAGAATTATTATATAATTTGGTATTGATTCCGGTAATCGCAAATCCTGCTTTACGATAAAACTGGATGGCGGGATAATTGGTATTCCGGGTTTCCGTTTCCACAATCCGGCATTGCAGCTCGCGGGCTTCACGGTTGATGCTTTTGATAAGCAGCCTGCCAATATTCTGCCCTCTGAACGCTTCACTTACCATGAGATTTTTTATAAACAGGCTGTTGTTTGACTCCCTGTAGTCACAGATCGCCCAACCGATCAGTTCATCTTCATGGAATGCCCCGAAAGAATGCCCCTTTCCGATAATGGTGTTCAGGTCTTCAATATCTCCGGGGCTTATTTCCAGGGTTTTGGTGTACGGCTGGTTCTTTTCCCGCAAGCTGAATTCAAAAGAAGTCCCGATCTCAATAGCGGAAACAACAAAAATTTTATCGGTACGTTAGCCCATCGCTCCCCAAAGAAGCATTGGATTTCCGGTCAGTTTTTCCAGTTTTCTGATTTCCATATTCGATAGCTACGGTCTGGTTGTACCGGAGAAATTTCCTCTCATCGCGTAAAGGGCAATCTGTATCATCACCAGGACGGAAATGACCACAATCCTGATTATGGCATTTTCCGAAAATCTCTCCCGGATTAATTCCAGGTAATTGATTTTCTCGATGGTAAATTCCTTTAACCGGTCGATATTGGTAAAAGCATTCACTTTTCCCACTTCGGATCCGATTTCGGCCTCGTTAAGTGTTTTGGCAACATTAATCAGATTAATATTGCTCATAAACAGCCAGCCGAAAAGCAAAATGGAAATAAAAAGAAGGAAAGGCCTGAGGATATTCATGAATACGGAAGTTTGGGGTTGGAACATATTTTAACTTTGTGTTGATTCAAATTTAAATAAAAATCATTGTTATGAGCGAATGAAATCTAATAAAATATAAATCAGACTTCATGATTCAGTGACGCATCCTCTAACTTTTATTTAATTCAGACCTGTAATGCAGGAAACCCGAAAAGATATTAATGTATTTTGCGAAATTAATTAATCCTCAGTAATTTCCTACAACCATTGTTTCCTTCGGAAGATTTTCCTGAAGTGCTTAATTTTTCAATCTCAGCAATAAGACCAATTGTTGGATACCGGATGATGTTATAATTTTGAACAGTATATCTGAGCGGCATCGTTAATTCAAAATATTCGGTCTTTTTATTATCATAGAATTTATAATAATTGATAATATTTAAACCGCCATAAGCATACCCGATGTCAAAAACAATTTTTCCATGGTCATAAATCATTGGATAGTTTTCTGTAAAATACATAGTTTTATCTAAGGTATTGAACAAGATGTAGCTGTCAATTTCAAAAGCGTCCAGCTTGAAAATATAGAAGTTTTGCTCTTTGCCTATTAATACTATTTTTTGCCTGTTGCTGCAATATGATATTTCTTCTGTCCCGCCTTTTGCATATTGTTTACCGCGAATACAATGTTTAGAAATTTTATCCGGAAATATACTCTGAAATTCTTCATAAAGGAGTTTATCTTCTTTTAGTAAGATTTTTTTCGGCTTCCTAATGCTGTCTTTTAATTTTGAATAATCTTCGTCATCTTTATTGACGAAAGAAAGGGTATTTCTTGAATTCAACTCTATTGTTAAGCTTAAATCATCACAGTCAGGTATTACAGATAAATGATCTTGTGCAGATACTTTTAAAGAAATAAAGAGCATTAATAATAATATATTTTTCATCAGATTATCATAAAAAAGAAAATCAAATTTAATCAAAACTTCATACACCGAAACTTTCAAAACCCGTAAATTTGTTTCCAATAAAAATTTAGCGGATGTTTAGGAAAATTTCGGTTGCGGCGGCCATGGGCCTTTCTGTAATCACAATCAATGCACAGAAGAACAAAAATACTCAGCTCGAAAGGCCGAAACTGGTGATAGGTTTGGTAGTGGACCAGATGAGATGGGACTATTTGTACCGTTTTTACAACAAGTATGGCAACGACGGTTTCAAAAGGCTTTTAAATACAGGCTATTCTTTAAATAACGTTCACATTCCGTATGTGCCCACCGTTACGGCTTTGGGGCACACCTGCATTTATACAGGCTCGGTTCCTGCGATTCATGGGATTGCCGGAAACGACTGGACGGATAAGGAAACCGGGAAGAATGTATATTGTACCACCGATGAAAGCGTACAGCCGGTGGGAACCACCAATGCCAAAATCGGGAGCCATTCTCCGAAAAACCTGTGGTCGACCACCATTACCGATGAGCTGAAGCTGGCCACCAATTTCCAGGGTAAAGTCATCGGGGTTTCCCTGAAAGACAGAGCATCTATTTTGCCTGCGGGCCATACACCGGACGGTGCTTTCTGGTTCGACGATTCTACCGGAAATTTTATCACGAGCACCTGGTACATGAACGATCTTCCGCAATGGGTGAAAACCTTCAATGCCCGCAACCTGCCAGAAAAACTGGTGGCCAACGGCTGGAATACCTTGCTTCCAATCAGTGAGTATACCGAAAGTGCACCGGACAATTCTGCCTGGGAAGGACTTTTGGGAAGTGCCAAAACACCGGTTTTCCCATATAGCAACCTGGCAGCCGATTATCAGGCTAAAAAAGACAACATCCGTTATACGCCTTTTGGAAATACTTTAACCCTGAAATTAGCCGAAGCCGCTGTTGAAGGAGAGAAATTAGGCGGCGACGATGTGGTGGATATGCTGGCGATCAACTTGGCTTCTACCGATTACGCCGGCCATAAATTCGGGCCGAATTCCATTGAGGTGGAAGATGTTTATTTAAGACTGGATCAGGATCTGGCTAAATTTTTCAGCTATCTGGATTCCAAAGTCGGAAAAGGGCAGTACACGGTTTTTCTTTCGGCAGATCACGGCGGCGCGCATTCGGTAGGGTTTTTACAGGAACATAAAATTACTACCGGTTTCTTCGGCGACGGAATGGATAAAAATGTCAACCAGAAGCTGAAAGAAAAATTCGGGGTGGATAAGCTGATCAATGCCGTGGATAATTACCAGATCTATTTCGACAGAAAATTGCTGAAGGATAACAATATCAAGCTCGAAGATGTCGTGGATTTCACGGTAAAGGAAATTGAAAATGATCCTTCCGACCTCTATGCCGTAGCGGTAACGAAGGTTTCGGAAGCAACCATCCCGGAGCCGATTAAGCAAAGGATTATCAATGGGATCAACAGGCAGAGAAGCGGGGATATCCAGCTGATTTCCCACGACTCCATGCTTCCTCCGTATTCGAAAACAGGGACGACCCACAGTGTATGGAACTCCTACGATGCACACATTCCGTTAATCTTTATGGGATGGGGAATCCAGCATGGCGAAAGCAGCAAGCCTTATTTTATGACGGATATTGCGCCTACGGTTTCTTCTTTACTGAAAATACAGTTCCCAAGCGGAAATGTAGGAAACCCGATCAGTGAAGCCATCGGAAAATAAGATTTATTGGATAAAAATTAAAATCCTTAACCGCTCAGGCAGTTAAGGATTTTTTTATGGCAAATTTAGGTTTAATGAAAAGCTTAAATATGAAGAAATAAAACTTCCAGCATCCTGCATCCCTCTTCCAGCCTAAATATAAATCTTGCTGTTATCGATTTTCACAATTTCCTGTTTTTCCATTTTTTTGATGGCCCGGATAACGGTTTCAATCCGCATTCCGGTAATGGAGGCCAGCTGCTGCCGGGTATACGGAATAGGGAAAGAAAATTGATCTTTAAAACCGAAATGGGATTTGATGTATTTCATCAGAATATGCAGTTTCGTTACCGGATCCTTAAAAAAGAACGATGCTGAGGTTACAAACCGGTAATGCATACGGTCTGCTGTAAAAGAATATAAATCCAGGATAAGCTGCGGCTGTTTCAGCAACAGGTCTATAAACCTGATTTTCTCCAGCCGTATGATTTCGCAATCGGTAATGGCAATGGCGTTTACCGCATATTTCTTATCCGTAAAAAGATACGTCTCCGCAAAACAATAACCATCAAAGGGAATCCCGTGGATAAATTCTTTACCGTCTTCCAAAAAGCTGCTCAATTTGACAGTGCCGGATTTTATCTGAAAATAATATTTGGGGGTGCCGTCTTCTTCGATGATAAAGTCACCGGAATGGTAATTTTGCAGTTCAGCTCCATGAGAAAACAATAGGTTTTCTGAGATGATCATAAATTATTTTTAATAGTTGATTGTAGAACCTAAAATTAATAAAATAACCCATCGCCGGAAAACTGAAAGATACCACATAGATGCCCCAAAAACCCATTATGTAGAGGCTTCCTGGAAAATGTGGCCAATTTGCTGAAATTTTAAGTTAAACAAAAGATTTTGCGGAGAAAAATAAAGAATTGACAAAGGGGTACAATCTTTCCTATACCAATATACTGCTGATCAGTATGGCAACATATTAAAAATGGCTTCCGGGGCTTGGAAATATATCCAACGAATAAAGGAAGCAATAAAAAACCCGCAGATCTTGCGGGTTTTGGTATTAAGTATTAATTTCCTTCAGAAGCATCTTCGTCATCCTCATACTGCTCGAGAAAATAGGAAAATGTGAAATCTTCTACTTCGTCTTCTGCATCTTCAAGAGTCGTAAGGAGATCTTCAAAGATTTCCAGCTGGTCAACGGTCATGTTGACAAATTCGAGATGGAGCGGCAGTTCCAGTCCGCCGGTAATTACATCCGAAAGCGCATCCAGATTATCTCCGAAATATTCAGGAAGCAGAAGTTTTTCTTTTAATTGGGCATAGAAGTCTTCATCATCTCCTATGTCTGTAAAATCGATATATATTGTACTCATATTGAATTGAATTTTCAGTTTCACTGATTGGCATCCGGAAAATAAAAGCAAAATAAAACAATATCATTGTAAAATCACTGCTTTTCAAAACTTTTATAGTGGTTTTTGCTGAAGTATACCTCACCATCCTTTGTAAAAACAATCCGGTCAGCCTGTCTGCTTCCGCAATGATAATTCACATCCGCTTCAAAATAGGTTATGCCGTCGGGCAGCATCCTTTCCCTGTTACCGAAGCGGTCTCCGCCAATGGCCTTTCCCGGAGCCACCTCACAAAGGTTGCCTTTTGAAGGATTCCAGCCGAGGTTTCGGGCCTGGTTTTTCGTGATGTAATAATCCGGAAGCTTATGGTTTTGTTTAACATAATTGATAACCGTTTTCTCTTCCGTCAGCTGATCGATCGACTGCTGAAAAGAATCCCCGGAATCGTTTATTCCTGCCTTACTCAGCTTCTCTGTAGAAACCGGTTTTGCATCCGCAATAAAGTTTTTGTAAACATACATCACCGACATCCCGAAGAGAAGCCCGAGGCAGATAAAAAACAGCGGTCTCATTTTATTATTCATACCTTTAATCTAATGTACCAATATAGCAGTGTAACAATGTATTAATGTAACAGTGTAACAATTTTTTAAATATATCAATTATCAATTATCAATAATCAATTATCAATAATCAATAATCAATAATCAATATTTGAATAATTAACCCATTGCTAGACTGTTAAATTAATAAATTGCTACACTGATAAATTGATGTAATCAATTTATCTCCACTCTTCCGGAACATCGCAGATCGGTATCGGAACCATTTTATGTTTTGCTGCTTTATGCATCCGGTCGAAAATCAGGAAAACCTCCTTATCACGTCCTTCGTACTCTTCAACAGCCTTTGTCCCGTATTCTTTCTGGATCTTTTCAAGCTCCGGATAGGTGGCGCCGATCTGGTCTTCATCGGTTCTTTCTGCATCCCAAAGCCCGTCGGTAGGAATGGCATTCTGGATGCTTTCAATAAGATCCAGTCCTCTGGCGAGTTCGTAAACTTCCGTTTTATAAAGGTCGGCGATAGGAGAAACATCCACACCCCCGTCTCCGTATTTGGTATAAAATCCGATCCCGAAATCTTCCACTTTATTTCCGGTTCCGCAGACTAAGAGTCCGTGAAGCTGACCGAAATAATACAGGTTCAGCATTCTGAAACGGGATCGGGTGTTGGCCAGCGACAGGTTTTTGTTAGGATTACCTTCCGTATACTCATGAACGGTCTGCTCGAAAGTTTCAAAAACCGGAGTTAAATTTACCGTATGTGCTTTTACATTCGGGAATTTTTTCTTTAAATCGGCGATATGCTCCTGCGCGCGGTTTACCTGCTCTTCTTTCTGGCGGATCGGCATTTCGAGCAATAAAACTTCAAGGCCTGTCATGGCGCAAAGCTTTGAAACCACGCCGGAGTCCACGCCTCCGGAAACACCGATAACGTATCCGTTTACCTTTGCTTTTACCGCATAATCTTTCAGCCAGTTTACAATATGATCGATAATCTTTTGGGTCTGCATTGTTTATATTTTTAGTCTGTTATTATTTACGAAATTCAAAATTAAAAATTTTGATGGGGTTTAGCTATAATTTTCACGGCGAAGTTCGTACCAAAAGCAAATTCCGTCCGGTTCTAAGAATTCACCGGTTTTTATAAAGCCTGATTTTTCCAGAATATAGATGGAACTTTTATTTTCACAATGAGCATAGGCGTAAATAACATCCGTTTTCAGATCTCCGAAACCGAAGTCGAGCGAAGCGCGTACCGATTCCGAAGCATAGCCTTTCCCCCAATATTCCGGCAGGAAACGGTAGCCAAGCTCATATACGTTTTTGTAGCCGTTGGTTTCCTGTGTCAAGAGTTTCAGTCCGCTCCATCCGATAAGAAGTCCGCTCTCTTTTTCGATGACGGCCAGTCGTCCGATCCCGTGATCAAGATACTGCTGCCGGATTAGGCCAATGATCTTCCGCGATTCGCTGAGGTCTGAAATGGGAGGGATCCCGATGTATTTCATAACTTCCGGATTAGAGTCGAGGAGAAACAGGCGTTCGGCATCTGTCTCCTCAAGCTTTCTTAAAATAAGTCGTTCTGTTTCTAAGTACATGTGCTTAAGGTTGATCGAATCCAAAGATAGTGACATTTGCCGGCCCTTTTTTAAGATCTTTTTCCCTAATGGGATTGTTCATGATGTTAAGAGACTCAAGATTGGTATTCGAAGAGATATCAAGCTGGTGGATCAGATTATGTTCCAGGTTCAGTTTCTTGAGGTATTGAAGGGCACTCACATCAATCGTCTTAATTTTATTTAAAGATACGGTTAATTGTTTAATTTTCGGAGTTGATTGCAGGGAAATATTTTCAATCTGATTGCCATCCAGGTATAATGAAGTCAGACTTTTCAGGTTATTCGCCGTAAAAACCGAAACCTTGCTGCCTGCACAGGAAATCAGCTGTACATTATCCATATTTTTCAGTGACAATTCAGGGATGTTGTTCTCATCAAGGATAATCATTCTGGCATTTTTAAAATAAGGGAGGTCTTCTCCGGAAGCAATACCTTTATTCATCAGAAATAAATTTTCTACACGGTCAGCTTCATACGGACTCATTTTTCCGTCTTTGTTAAGGTCGTGGTTTTCAAGAACAGCCTTTTCAAAATTTTTATCCTTAAAAACAAGCTGTTGGGCAGGGAAGGAGGACAGGAAGAAAATACATGATAGTGCAGGAATAATTTTATTTTTCATCATCAGGTTGTGTTTAAATCATTATTTTTGTACACTTTAATTTCATGTAAAAATATGAAGATTTTCAGAATAATTGCCCTGTCTGCGGGATTCGTTTTAGCCCTGAATTCCTGTAAGAAAGAATCTCAGAACCAATGGAATGTAGAAATTGCAACGCCTGCGGAAAAGGTGGAGATTACGGATATTTCCAAAGAACTCTACAATCCGGCTGTTTCTTCGGATCAGTTTAAAGCGAAATATCCGTGGTTCCAGGGAACTGTGAGCGATGCCGACTTTGCCAAAAGAAGAACGGATGCCGGAGAGATCAAAATCTATAAGGAAGCTATTGCCAAAATAGACCAGAAAAAGCTGCAGGCGGACCTTCAGGATCTTTTTTCGCATATCAAATATTATTTCCCTTCATTTAAAAGCCCGAAAGTATTTTTATTTTCGTCTGCTTTACAGATGGTGCAGGATCCTATTTTCTACAATGCCAAAGAAAACCTTCTGTTCATAGACGTTACCGGTTTTATGGGAGACGGGAATCCCAATTACAAAGGGCTGGAAATGTACTTCCAGAAATCTATGAATCCGAATAACATCGTACCGAAAGTAGCGCAGATCTTCGCCGAAGGATTTGTAAAAGAATCTCCCGATCATCAGAAGTTCATCGACATGATGATCCTGAACGGTAAGATCATGATTCTTAAAGACGCCTTTCTGCCAACGTATCCGGAATACCTGAAAATGAATTATACCCAGAAGCAATATGAATGGGCAGAGGCGAATGAGGCCAATATCTGGAACTATTTTGTAGAAAACAACTTGATTTTCGGGGATGATCACAGGCTGGAAGACCGTTTCATTGCGCCGGGGCCATTCTCCAAATTTTACACGGAAATCGACAACGAATCTTCACCACAGATCGGTATTTTCACAGGCTGGCAGATCTGCAAAGCATATTTGAAAGAAAAGCCGGATACCAAATTACAGGATTTCCTGAAAATGGATGCTACAATAATTTTCAACCAGTCAGGGTACAAACCGAAATTGAAATAATACATTAACGTGAACTAAAAATAGAAAGTTAACAGGCTGGAAGAGAGAAGCTGGATGCTCGAAGTTTCTTTTGTTAACATTTAAGATTAAAGACATTCAATACTAAAGGAATCACTTGTCATTCTGTCAATGGGTAATTCTATTTAATCCTGACTTAATAATTTGATTTTTAAATTATTAATAAATAAAGTCAAGTCCGCTATATTCTAATTCATATTTTAAATATAAACCTTCAGCACAGCCTGAAGGTTTTTTTTGTCCAGATTTATTCTAATTTTACTACTTTGTATTGCATATTACTATTTATGTTTTATATTTGTGGTATTAAATAATAACCTATGGAAAATGTAATACAGATTCAGAACCTCAGTTTTGAATTTTCCAAAAACAAACCGGTTTTAAAAAACATCAGTCTCTCAGTGCCGAAAGGAAGCATTTTCGGATTTCTGGGCGCTAACGGAGCCGGAAAATCCACCACCATGAAAATGCTGATCGGAAGTATTCCTGATGAGCAGAATGCCATTCAGATTTTTGACCGGAAATTATCTGCACTTTACCCCGATGGCTTTAATAAGATCGGCAGCCTGATCGATACCGCAGCCTTTTATGAACACCTTTCAGGCTGGGATAATCTTCAGATCATTTCGAAGCTGAGAAACCTTCCGGTATCCGAGTGTGAAAGAGTTTTGCATCTGGTCGGGCTCTGGGACAGCCGGAATATGAAGATGAAAAGATATTCTTTAGGAATGAAACAGCGGCTCTCCATCGCGATGACGCTGTTGGGAAAACCCGATCTTCTGATTCTGGACGAACCGGTAAACGGGCTCGACCCGAACGGCATGCTTGAAATGCGTGAGCTCCTGATTAAGCTTAATAAAGAAGAAGGCGTTACCATTTTTATCTCAAGTCACCTCCTTCAGGAAATCGAAAAAATGATCACCCATCTGGCCATCATTTCCAATGGGGAAATCCGTTTTGCAGGAAGTATTACAGACCTGAACGAACGCTACCGCTACAACCGCATTCGGATCGGATTAAATGATGCCTCAAGGTTCATCAGTGAAATTCCGGAAAGCTATTCCCCGAAAATGCTGGATGAAACCGGTATCGAAATTACGGCTACATCCAGAGAAGGCGTTACGGCTCTTGTGAAAAAGCTGGTGCTGAAAGATGCCGGAATCTTCGAGATTAAGAACAGTGCCGGACTGGAAGAATGGTTTATGGAAATCACTAAAAACTAAAAACAATGAAAAAGTTATTAACGACAGCCGGTACGGAATGGCTGAAAATAAAAGGATTGGGAATGATTTATATGGCCGTTGTTTTGGGCGCTTTGCTTCCGCTGCTGATTTACGTCCCTTCATTTTTTATACGGGAAACGGTTCCGGAAGGGACATTGAAATTTTCCATATTTGAAGAGGCGATCGGGGGAGAACAGTTAAAATACTTCGTATTTTTTATCCTGTCCCTGTTGATTATTATTGTAGCCAACAGGATTGCCCAGACGGATCATAAGAACAACGGTTGGCAACTGATGGAAACGCAGCCGGTAAGCCGTTTGCAGCTTTACCTTTCAAAATACATCATTGTGGTTGCATTGGGTATCATCTGCATTACTTCTTACTTTGTATTCAGCATAGTGATGGCCATAGCCGATTATTATATTCATCCGAATGCGGTTAAGCTGATGAATTTTGATTTGATCTGGGTTATCAAGACTTATATCAGAATGGGGGTTACCATTTTAGGGATCGCAGCCCTTCAACTCTGTGTTTCAGTAGCTTTTCAGAGTTTTATCTGGTCTTTCCTGATCGGTTCCCTGGGGATCGCTTCCAATATTGCGGCGCTTATCCAGAAACAGTCTTCTTTTTCAATCCATACGGTTCTTTATATACATTCTGGAATGCTCCTAAAATCAAAAACCTGAACACTTTTATTTCCCATTCCGAATACATGAGTATTTTCTGGATGATGATTTTCCTGATCATCGGTTATTTCTGGTATAGCAGAAAAGGCTTTAAAAACGCTTTCGGTAAAACCAGAAAGCAAATGGTTGTTTCAGTCGCATTATTTGCAGCCGGAGCAGGTTTGCTTTATTTTATCCAGCAGCCGAGGCCTTACCAAAGCAATGCAGCAGCCGTTTCGATAAAAGGAACATTGGATACCGATCTCAAAATTGATTCCGTTAAAATATATACGCTGGATTTCCATAAAAAAATCGGAGCGGCACCGGTGGTGAACAATACCTTCACCTGGTCGACCAGAGAAAAGCTTCCTTCGGATGAATACCTGATCGAAGTCGGAAACAAAAGACTCATCCTGGTAATGGGAAGCGGCGACTGGTTTGATCTTGATTTAAAGTTTAACAATACCAACATGGTGACGTACATCAAATCGAACCGGAAAGCAGACCAGGTTTATCGTGAAAAGCAGGATTCTTTCGGAAGGGATTTTAACTATGTGCTGGATGATCAGCCTTACAACAACGAACCCGAAAAGTTTTATGAAGCCGCTCAGGAAGACTGGAACAAGAAGAAAAGAATTCTCAATGGGTTTGCCGATCCTGCCAACAATGCTCTTTCGGAGGAGTATAAAAACTACAGAAGACAGTTGATGGCCATTAATTATTTAAATGAAATCAGCAATTACCGGAAAATGACCTCATGGAAAGATCCGAAGTTTGCCCCTCCGAAAGCCTTTGTGGATGAGCTGAATGCCAATATCAGCAGGCCGTCATTGCTTTTAAGCAAAAACGAAAATTACCTTCAGTTTAAGCTTGATCATTTATTAACGGATAAAGACCAGTCGGTGAATGCGGACAGTATCCTTTTCATAAAAATCAACAGATTGCCGGAAGGATTAGAGAAAGACAGACTTTTGTCGAAACATCTGGCTAAAACCATGGAACTTCAAACCGACAGCCTGGCAAGAAATAAATTATTCGCCGGTGAAATTAACAACGTAAAAAATATTGATTACCGGAAAATGTTGTATTCCAAACTGGAGCAGATCAATAGGTCCCAGAAAGGCGCCGTATTTCCGGATCTGGCTTTCTTAAACGACAACGATAAAACAGTGAACCTTTCCAGATTCCGGGGAAAATATGTAGTGATCGATCTTTGGGCAACCTGGTGTGCGCCTTGTAAACAAATCAGGCCGGTTTTTGAAGCAAGAAATAATCAGTATAGATATTATCAGAATCTCCAGTTTATTTCGGTAAGCGTCGATGAAAATCAGTTGAGATGGAAAAATTATTTAAAGACAAAACCATCCAATATTCCCCAGTTCTGGCTAAAAGATGCGGACAAGTTCATAAATATGTATAAAATCCAGTCGATCCCGAGATTTATTGTGATTGATCCGGAGGGGAAAATATTTAACCTGAATACGCCGTTTCCGGATGAAGATAACTTTGTAGAAATTTTGGATAAGCTGAAGAAGTATTAACTTTGCATCAAATTAGAAACAAATAGAAGTTATGAGAAAAACTCAGATTACGATAGATGTAGAACTGGATGAAAACCATATCCCGGAAAACATTACCTGGAATGCGCAGGACGGTGGAATAGAAAAGGAAGATACCAAGGCCACGATGATTTCCGTTTGGGACGATAAAACGATGGAAGCGTTGAGGATCGACCTCTGGACCAAAGAAATGCCGGTAGACCAGATGAAGATGTTTATCCACCAGATCCTGGTTTCTTTAGGAAATACGTATCAGAGAGCAACAGGCGAAGAAGATGTGGCCCAGTGGATGGAAGAAATAGCGGAAGAGTTTGCCGTAAAATCTGCAATAAAAATGTAAAATTAATGTAACAATCTAAAAATGTATCAATATAACAGTGATTGCTAGACTGTTATATTGATACATTGGTAAATTATATAGTAATGAATTTCAATACAAAAGTAATACATGGTGGTCAGCACCACGAATCGGCGACAGGTTCGGTGAATGTTCCTGTTTTTTTAACATCAACCTTTGCACAGAAAAGCCCGGGCGTACATTCCGGATACGAATACTCCAGAGCAGCCAACCCGACAAGACAGGCGTTGGAGGATTCTTTAGCGAGCATTGAAAACGGAGCCAGAGGATTGGCCTTCGGATCGGGTCTTGCAGCAATCGACTGTGTCCTGAAATTATTGAACCCCGGAGACGAGGTGGTTGCAGTAGACGATTTATACGGCGGAACCTACCGGATGTTTACCCGGCTTTTTGAAAAATACCAATTGAAGTTTACCTTCGTCAATTTTGATGATGTTTCAAAAATTGCCGATGTCATCACCGATAAAACAAAACTGATCTGGGTGGAAACACCGACCAACCCGCTGATGAAGCTGGTGGATATTAAAGCGGTAGTGGAAGTGGCCAAAGGAAAAGATATTCTGGTGGCCGTAGACAATACCTTTGCGACGCCTTACCTTCAGCGACCGATCGATTTGGGAGCAGATATCGTGATGCACTCTGCAACGAAATACTTGGGAGGACATTCTGATGTGATCGCCGGAGCCTTGGTGGCCAAAGATGCGGAACTGGGAGAGAAACTTCACTTTATCCAGTTTGCAAGCGGCGGAATTTTGGGCCCTCACGATTCTTATCTGGTGTTGAGGGGGATTAAAACCCTGGCCTTACGTGTTCAGCGACACTCTGAAAACGGAATGGCCGTTGCCAAATATCTGGAATCTCACCCTGCCGTAGATAAAGTAATCTATCCGGGACTTGAATCCCATCCGCAGTACGAACTGGCAAAATCCCAGATGAAAGATTTCGGCGGAATGGTTTCTTTTACCTTTAAGTCCGGTAAAAAAGAGGATGCCATTAAGTTTTTAGAGAAAGTAAAAGTATTTACGCTAGCGGAATCTTTAGGTGGCGTAGAATCACTGGCCAATCATCCGGCCCTGATGACGCATGCTTCCATTCCTGCAGACAAACGCGAAGAATTGGGAATTACCGATGACCTGGTGCGTTTAAGCGTAGGTATCGAAGATGCGGAAGACCTGATCGCCGATCTGGAAAGGGCATTTTCATAAAATAACCTGCATCACTTTGTCAAAGTTATATTTCGCATCGATTAACTTTGACAAAGTTTTACCAAAGTTTCACCCATCCATGACAAGAAAAGCAACCCTTGAAGACATCGGGCAGTTGTCTGAACTGTTCGATCAATACCGGATTTTTTACCATAAAGATTCTGATATTCCAGGCGCTGAAAAATTTTTAACCGAAAGAATTGAAAACAGAGATTCCGAAATTTTTGTAGCGGAACATGAAGGAAAACTGGTGGGCTTTGTCCAGCTATATCCCCTGTTTTCTTCGACCAGAATGAAACGTTACTGGCTGCTGAATGACTTATTCGTCAATGAAAATGACCGTGGAAAAGGCTTTTCAAAAGCACTGATTGAAAAAGCAAAAGAAATAGCTAAAGCAACCGACGCTTGCGGAATCCTCCTTGAAACCGGAAAATCCAATGACATCGGCAACAGCTTATATCCGAACTGCGGTTTTGAAATTTACGATGAAGTGAATTTTTACGAATGGACTAATAATTAATGTAACAATTTAATAATGTAACAGTTTACCAATAATTGTTACATTGCCAGACTGATACATTGTTAAACTTTTAATTATGACAGAATTTCAAAAATACGTCCAACGTTATTTAGATCTGATTCCATCCGGTAACTGGCTGGAAGTATTAAAAATATCCGGTGAAAAAACCGTTGCGATCTATTCAAAGCTTTCTGAAGAACAATCTTATTTTGCTTATGCGGATGGGAAATGGACGCTGAAAGAGCTGCTTTTACATTTGTCGGACACCGAAAGGATTTTCCAGTACCGGATTCTGGCTATCGCCCGTGGTGACCAAAATAACCTTCCCGGTTTTGATGAAGATCTTTATGTAAGTCAGTCGTTTGCGAATGAAAGGGCTTTACAATCATTGGTTGAGGAATTTCAAGTGATCAGAAAATCTTCCGGAATATTGCTGGAAACACTACATCCATCTGCCCTTCACAGGATCGGAACCGCCAACGGAAACCAGATTTCCGCAGAGACTATTGGCAAGCTGATTGTCGGCCACAACCTGCACCATTTGAATGTTATTGAAGAAAGGTATTTGCCGAAGTTATTATGAAATTATTAAAAAATAAACTCATTATAATCAGTCTATTGATTTATATACTTTCGCTTTTCTTTAATGCTTTTACAGTTATAGAGGCTAAAAAAATTAGAGATTACAGTTCTTTTGAACTTTTAATGGTTGGTGGTATAAGTTTTCTAGGCGGTGGAATCTTCGAATTCTTTATATGGTCAGCAAATATTTGGTTTTTTGTTGCGATAATCTGTTTATTTTTCAAGAAGTTTGTTGCTTCAATTATTATGGGCATAATTGTATTGTCAATTTCTGGATCTTTTATATTTTGGAAAACAGTATTGGTCTCAGAAAGTGGAAGAGAAGCTAATATTTACAGTTTAGAAACTGGCTATTTTCTATGGCTGACCTCAATTCTGTTTTTATTATTTTCTTCAATACATCTTAGAATTAAAAATAATATATAAATATCAATAGGAACGGGCTTTAGCCCGTTTTCCCTGTAATACCATTCTTTCGGCTTTAGCCAAAATTTAAAAATAATTTATATTTTTGGTAAAACAACACAAATGCCCTTCATTAAAGTTTACATTCACATTGTATTTTCCACAAAAAACAGAACTCCCTATTTAAACACTCCAACATTGAGAGTCAAAGTCTGGAAGCACATCAAAGAAAATGCTGCAGCAAAAGGAATTTATGTAGATAGGGTCAATGGGTTTTCTGATCATTGCCATTGCTTAATTTCCTTAGGTTCAAACCAGAATATAGAAAAAGTTGTTCAGTTGATCAAGGGGAATCTTCTTTCTGGATTAATAAAAACCAGTTGACGCGGGAGAAATTTGCCTGGCAGGATGAATATTTTGCCGTTTCCGTTTCAGAATCCATGCTGGAGCCGGTACGGAATTACATTAGAAATCAGGAAGTCCATCATACAAAACAAACCTTTGCGGAAGAATATCTGAAGTTTAAGGAGAAATACAACTTTGAGTAAGTTTCGGCTAAAGCCGTCCATTATCCGACATAGGGTAAACGGGCTAAAGCCCGTTCCTATTGAAAACCACAAATCTTATTGTTACAAATTTCCTTTGTTAAGGATCAAATCATAGTTGCGGTAATTAACTAAGCTGATGAGCATTTAATCTGTTGAACGGGTTAAAACCCGTTCAATTATCGAAAAATTGCCAAATACAAACCTGTGGGGGGAATCTTAATCCCTGTATCTTTTTAAAACAATTCATTTGGCTGAAGCCTATAGAATTTTTATCTTTGAAAAGCGGGCTAAAGCCCGCCTTCAGTGAGTTATGGACAACATTATCAACATACTAAAATCCGGTGGAACCATCTTGTATCCTACCGATACCATCTGGGGCATCGGATGTGATGCGACGAATATTGAAGCAGTCAATAAAATTTTTGAGATCAAGAAGCGTGAGAAAAACAAATCCATGATCATTCTGGTAGAATCTGAAAAAAGGCTGCAGGATCTCGTGGATGTTCCGGAAATGGCCTGGGAAATCATCGACTTGAGTGAAAAGCCGGTAACGATCGTATACGAAAAGCCGCGGGGTTTGCCGAAAGAGCTGCTGGCAGAGGACGGAAGCATCGGAATCCGCCTGGTGAAGAATGATTTCTGTAAAAAATTAATTACAAAACTCAACCGGCCTCTGGTTTCCACCTCGGCCAATTTCAGTGGTGAAAAGAGCCCGCTTAAATTTTCGGATATTTCTCCTGAAATGATCAGTCTGGTGGATTATGCCGTGGAAGAAGACCGTGAGAAAGTATCGAAATATTCAGGATCATCGGTGATCAAGATCTGGAATGACAACAGAATAAAAGTGCTCCGCGAATAAAAAGAAAAGATTTAATTATCTTTGCAGCATGATGTAACCATTAAGAAGCCGGAGCTTTGGTTTTTGACCTGAATATCCGGTTTCTTAATGGTTTTACATTAGATAACGGGGCTGGAATAATTCTATGAACCGGCCGTCCGTTATCTGAAATATATTATTTAAACCTAAAAAAATGTTCATTAATTTAAATCAGAATAAAAACCTGAAACTTTTCAAAATCATTTCCGAGGTTGCAGCCCGGAACAACCAGTCGGTATATATTGTCGGCGGATACGTCCGTGATTTACTGATGAAGCGAAAAGCATCTACGGATATTGATTTTGTGACTGAACAAAGCGGCATTGAGCTGGCACAGCATGTCGGAAAGGAAATCGATCCCAAAATGAAGGTTTCGGTTTTCAAGACGTACGGTACCGCTATGATCCGGTACAAAGACCTTGAACTGGAATTTGTGGGCGCCAGGAAAGAAAGCTACACCGAAGACAGTCGTAAGCCCGAGGTGGAAGGCGGAACCATTGAAGACGACCAGAAAAGAAGGGATTTTACCGTCAATGCGATGGCCATTTCTCTGAACAAAGATAATTTCGGGGAACTGATTGATCCTTTCAACGGAGTGGACGATCTGGAAAAAGGAATTTTAAGAACTCCTTTGGAACCGGCACAGACTTATTCTGATGATCCGCTGCGGATGATGAGAGCCATCCGTTTTGCCTCGACCTTACAGTTTCAGATCGAAGAAAAATCTTTGAAAGCGATCACCCAGGAAGCGGAAAGGATAAAAATCGTTTCCCGGGAAAGGATCATGGTGGAATTCAATAAAATCATGCTTTCGGAAAAACCTTCGATCGGATTGAGGTTGATGGAACAGACCGGCCTGATGAAGCTTATTATTCCTGAATTGGTCGACCTGAAAGGAGTGGAAGAGGTAGAAGGACAGACCCATAAAGATAATTTTTACCATACTTTGGAGGTTGTTGACAATATCTCTGAAAATACAGATAACCTGTGGCTGAGATGGTCAGCACTGCTTCATGACATCGGAAAAGCGCCAACGAAGAAATTTGTGGAAGGAACAGGCTGGACTTTCCATGGACATGAGTTTCTGGGTTCCAAAATGGTTAGAACCCTGTTTCAGCGGTTGAAGCTTCCCTTAGGTCCGGATATGAAATACGTGCAGAAAATGGTTAAGCTTTCCTCCCGTCCGATTGCCCTGATTACCGATGACGCTTCGGATTCTGCATTGAGAAGGCTGCTTTTTGATGCAGGAGAAGATATGGAAGACCTGTTCACGCTTTGCAAGGCCGATATCACGACTAAAAATTCTAAAAAGCAGGAGAAGTTTAAGAAGAATTTTGAGTATGTGGCCGTGAAGATCAAAGAAGTAGAAGAGAAAGACCAGGTGCGTAATTTCCAGCCGCCGATCTCCGGAGAGGAAATTATGGCGATGTTCAACCTGAAACCCGGCCGTGAGATCGGGATCTTAAAAGAAAAAGTAAAGGAAGCGATTCTGGAAGGCGAGATTGGCAACGACAGTGAAGAAGCTAAAAGGTTCGTCATTGCCGAAGCGGAGAAACTTGGATTAACTTTAGCTTAAAATGTTTTTCGGGGTATTCGATTATTTTCTCGTAGCGATCATTTTAATTTTCAACTTTTCAGCCTGGAAATATAAAATTATTATAAAATGCAACTGGATATTTTATCTGGTTGCATTTTTATTTTTTGGAATCACAATTCCCGTTGCTTCCATCCATTATGAAGTTCAGAAAGCAATAAAAGATCAGCCATTTGCTGATAATTTTACCTTATTATATACTTTCTTCAGGTTTCCCGTCTGGTGGCTGATCGGTTTGCTTGAAGTACTCTGGCTCAGATATGTTCTGAAATAAAGTAATTGTTAAAGTATTTGCTTTATTATAAAAATTTAAAAACGAAAACAGCCATTTGGATGAATCAGGATTTGAATGGAGTTTGTCCTTCACGAAGTGCCAACAAGATCATTTAATATATAAGACCTGTTGGCCGTATAGTAACTGAAGAAACTTCCAGCCTTTTAAACCCAGCTAAATATTAACAGGGGAAAAATCTCCAGCCGACAGCTCCTTTCTTCAGTCTGTATTGAAAATAAAATCCGTCCGGTTCATAGAAGCCGGACGGAAAAAAACACAAATGATGAAAAAAAATTAATTGGATATATTCCGGATAAACGGGAATATTAATTTTTATAGAAACCGTTTGTCGCGATTCCTGTATTGAAAGAGGTTAACAATGATCCGTTGTTGGCATTGTAAACCGATACTTTACTGTCTGAAGTGAAGTTTTTGGCATCTGCAATATACAGTCTTCCGTCGATCACATTGAAGCCATACAGGTTGGTAACACCCGTCAAGGAAACCAAAGCAGCCGTAGGGGCAGTGGTAGCCGTAATGCTCATTGAATATACTTTGCTATAATCTACAAAATAGAATTTATCAGAATCGATTTTCAGTCTTTGTACCTGAGGAATAGTTGTCAGGGTTGTGTTCTGGTAAGCTCCTGTAGCGGTGTTGATCTTATAGATGTAAGAAGCGGTATCGCTGGAAGTAAGAACATAAGCAGATCCGTTGTAAGAAACAAGATCTCTGATAATTGCGCCATTGTTCGGTAAACTTACCGTAGTAGCCACTGAGTTGCTTGAAGTATTGATGATGGTGATGGTGTTTCCGGTCGGATGACTGGCGTAAGGCGGCGTAGAATCGTAATAAATTCCGTCAGTCTGTACAACGATATTTCCTCCGGCTTCAACCACTTTCTCCGCATATCGGTCGAAATTGATGCTTTTCACAAAACTGTTGTCATTTGCATTATAAACGTTAAGTTTCTTTACCGATCCGAAGTCATTGTTGGTCACATAATATTGGCTTCCTGAATACGCAATATATCTTGGGTTATTAAGGTTTGCAGTCACGGTAGCCTGCTTTTTGAAAGTCTGTCGGTTAACGATTTCGATTTTATTAGGCGTGTTTATTACAAGATACGCATTGTCGCCTCTGAAACCGATGGTCTGAAGAACGCTTCCTAAAATTTCTTTGTTGTTGTTCGCCGCATAGATTCCGTTCTGAAAAAGCGTAAGATCGTTGCTCACGTAAGAAACATCAGAAGTTGGTGTGGTGAACCCTCCTTCATTGGCAATGATAATACCGTTGGTATAATCTGTCTTTTGTGTTTCCATCACAAATTCGTCATCGCTACAGGCAATGTTGAACAACAGGGCCGAAGCAAATGCAAGAGATAAAATTTTTCTGATTTTCATTTATTTTTATTTAAAAATTAATATTCAAATAGAGGCTGTAATTCCTTTTAGGCAGCGGATAAAAAGCGGTGGTCTGATAGATTTCGTTAAATAGATTATTCACCTTACCGCCAATGGTGTAATTTTTAAGGAAGGTTCCCGAGATTCCTGCATTCATCACAAAATACGGTTCTATCGCGGCACTTCTTTTTTCTTCGCTGTCGGCATACGTAAGGCCATTGTATATTCCCTGCACATAAACCTTTACGAAAGAATACTGGTAATCGATGTTTCCGAAAAACTTATGAAGCGGAACATACATCATCTGCTTATCCGTTTCCAGATTGGTGGATTTTGTATACGAATAGCCCAGATTCGATCGCAGAACATGCGGGCCGAATTTCTTCCCGTATTCAATCTGGGATTCTAGGCCGTAGGATTGAACTTTGGACGTATTCACCGGCGAATAATATCCCATGTTGCCCGGAAGCCAGGTAATCATATCGGTGATTCTGATGTAGTAAGGCGTCAGCATCAGTTTTACACCGGCAATGGTAAACTGGTTTTTCATATCAAACTGATAAGCCGTTTCAGGTTTCAGGTTTATATTGCCGCCGGGCTGCCAGTAAAGATCATTAAAAGAGGGATACCTGAAATTTTTAGCCGCATTCAGGTTAAGATTGTACCATTTTGCCACGTTCCAGTTTCCCGAAAAAGAAAGCAGCGTCGGGGTAGTATACCCCTCAACGAAATCCTTCTTGATCCCTGCCTCAAAGCGCAAATCTTTTGTCGCAAAATACCGTAATAATCCGGCTAAGGAACCGACATTCCGGCTGATACTTTTAATGCCGCTCATATAGCCTTCCCCTTTGTTTACCTGAAATTCACCGATAACGTTAATGTTCCATTTCGGACTCAGGAAATAATTGAAATCGTTCTTCAGGATATAATTTTTACCTGTTCCGCCGCTGCTTTTAGGCTTGTCGATGTTATCGAAATACTGGAAGTTTTCTTCCGTATAAGCGGCACGGAGCACATTATTCAGCTTGGAAGTATTCCAGTCCCAGACCAGGAGGCTTCTCACATTCTGGGTTTCGTATTTGGTTTTGGTCTGGCTGTCGAAAAATACGGGAAAATGCTGGTTTCCGTTGAAAAACTCGGAAATCCATGAAACCTGGTGATGCGGTGCCATTTTATAGGCTGCTGCAAAATTAAAGTTCGTGTTGGCGTATTCTCCGTTCCGGTTGATGTAGTTCCTCGATTCTTCCACCTCATAATCATTTTCGCTCACCGAGTAATTCCCGGAGAATTTAAAGCTGAATTTCTTATCGGAAAAAGAAGCTTTTGCAAAATTATTATACGTACCGAAAGAGGCGGCTTCGGAAAAAAGGGAAGCATGAAAACCTTTATTAAAATCAAGGCTGTTGTTGAGGTGTATGGTTCCCCCAATGGCCCCGCTTCCGTAAATAACCCCTACACTTCCGGCTTTTACCTCAAGCTGGTCGAATCCCATCGACGGAATGTTATTCACATCCCCCTGTCCCAGAAACTGCGAATTGATGTTGATGCCGTTCCATACAAAAGCGGTATGGCCGGCACCCGTTCCCCGGAAAGAAGGCGATGAAACCGCACCCCGTCCGTTTTCCTTGATATAAACCAGGGACTGGAAACGTAATATTTCAGAAAGATTGGTTGAGTTTTTCTGGGCGTCTTCCGGACGGATGGTATTCACTTTATGGAAAAGTTTCACCTTGCTCATCTGGTTATCGAAAACATAAACGGTATCGATAGCTGTCTCCTGTCCGAAAAGAAAACAACCGTAAGATGAAAAAAGCAGTACCAGCGATTTTTTTATATCCATTCTTTTTTTGCCTTTCCTCCGAAAGCAATGATTTAAAATTAGATTCTGGCAGGTCTCCTGACTTTCGCTTTCTACACCTTCCCGTTTGCACAGTGGTTTGTCGTAGAAATCTTTTACGCGATTTACAGTTGCGGGGACAGTTCGGGGTTTTCACCCGATTCCCTTTTCATTCCAAATGATTGGAAACCAAAATTTTTGCAAAGATAAACTTATTCGCCGGAAAAGCAAATCCCAAAACCGAATAACCCCGAACTGTGGTATGGCTTACCATGAATCCTGAAACAACAATGATGAAGAACCCGGTCATACATAAAAAGTTTCTCACAGATTCCCATCTATTCCTCATACACGCTCAAACTCCCAAACCCTCCAACTCTTAAAAAGTATCAGGAGCTTATTCCCGCTATCCGCTGTATCTTTTGGGTTAAGGCCTCCGCTCTACTCCATCCGCAACCCAAAAGGATGCCGCTTCTATCGGGGCTAAAATCCGGGATAGTGTAGCTTCGAGAGCCTCTGCCACCCTCACAACAAATCCCTTTCACAAGGAAAAAGGGACAAACAAAACCTGTGAGAAATACACGCAATCCGAATATTACGGACTACACGAAAACCAAGAGCGATTATTAACCTCCGGCTGGAGGGGCGGATCAATTTTAGTATTAAGAAAATCAAAAAGATAAAAAAATTATAAGAAAGTAGCATCAAAATAGAACGGCAGCAGATCCTTAATCGCATGCACTTTTACCACTTCCTCATTCATGCTTGAAAAATAAAGATCGATGTTCTCCTGCTGCTTGGTTTCGTACTCCATCAGACTCTGACGGCACGCTCCGCAAGGTGGAATCGGCGGGTTTTTCTCATGGAATTCTCTCGGGCCGCCCACCACAAAAATTTTTTTGATCTTCACATCCGGAAAGTTGGCAGCGATCCAGAACAGGGCCGTCCGCTCCGCACAAAGCCCGGAAGGATAAGCCGCATTCTCCTGATTGTTTCCTGAGTAAATTTCACCGTTTTCCAATAGCACCGAACAGCCCACCAGAAAATTGGAATAGGGAGCATAGGCATTTTCACGTGCTTCTTTGGCTTTCTCGAATAATTTTTTCTCTATATCGCTCAGCTCGCTGCTATTCTTAAAATACTCGTAACTGATCTGAGTTTCTTTTTTCATATATTGTGGATTAAAAAAAGGGGGATAAAAGTACTTCTTTTTCATGAGGTGGGCAATATAGGCCTGCTCTTTGCAGCTTTCAATTTTTTAAAACCAAATATAAAATGTTATATACTCCAATTAAATTCAGAAATGTTGAGTTGAAAAACCGTTGGGTGATGTCGCCCATGTGTATGTATTCCTGTGAAAACGGACTGGCCAATGACTTTCATTTTGTGCATTACGGCAGCCGGGCCCAGGGCGGAACGGGTTTAATTATTGTTGAGGCCACCGGAGTAGAACCCCGCGGACGGATTACCAACCATTGTATGGGCATCTGGACCGATGAGCAGGCCGAAAAACTTCAGAAAATCGTAGAATTTGTCCATCAGCATTCAGAAAGCAAAATCGGAATCCAGCTGGCCCATTCCGGGAGAAAAGGTTCCACCTGGAACAATGTTCAGATTCCGGTAGAAGAGGGCTGGGAAACTGTGGCTCCAAGTTCTATTCCCTATCATCCGAAAGAAAGAATTCCGCATGCTTTGACGATCGAAGAAATAAAAGAGCAGGTTCAGAACTTTAAGCTGGCAGCGAGAAGGGCAGCAGCGGCAGGCTTTGACGTGATTGAAATTCATGCGGCGCACGGCTATCTCCTGCATCAGTTTCTGTCACCGTTATCCAACATCCGGACGGATGAATACGGCGGAAGTTTTGAAAACAGGATCAGGTTCCTGCTGGAAGTGGTGGATGCGGTAAACGAAGAACTGGATGAAAACATCGCCCTGTTTGTGAGGATTTCCGGAACCGAATATGCGGAAAATGGCTGGAATGTAGACGACAGCGTCGAATTGTCTAAAATCCTGAAACAGCATAAAGTAGATCTGGTGGACGTTTCAAGCGGCGGAAATATCCACGGTGCTAAAATTGAAGTACGTGCAGGCTACCAGGTTCCGTTTGCTTCAAAAGTACGGAACGAGGGCGAGGCTGAGACCGGAGCGGTCGGCCTGATCACCACAACGGAGCAGGCGGAGGAAATCCTCCAGAAAGGAGAAGCCGATCTGATTTTTATTGCCAGGGAAATTCTAAGGAATCCGTATAAAGCGGTTCATGGATCTTTCGAAATGAAGGAAGAATGTTTTTTCCCGCATCAATATGAAAGAGCCAGAATTTCTGGTTAATTTTATATATTTGGGAAACAAAAACCATCTAAATGAAAATAGAAGATTTCATGCTGCCATGCCCGATTAAAAAGTATTTCGGAGTAGAATGCTTCGGCTGCGGAACACAGCGGGCTATTGTCATGGTTTTTGAAGGAAGGTTCGCCGAAGCTTTTCATATGTTTCCCGCGGTATACACCTTATTGCTTTTTTTTACGGTCGTCACCCTCAATTTTATAGACAAAAGACGGAACTATGGAAACGCACTGGTTATTTTGGCGGCACTTAATGCCGTGATTATGGTCGTTTCTTATTTTTACAAACATCATTTTATAAACCATTAACAAACAACACATAAAAAATTAGACTATGGAACAAAAACTGCCAAATGCACAAACGGTGCTTATTTTAGGAATTATTTCAGTAGTAGGAACCTGCTGCTGTACGGGTCTGATCGGAATCATCTGCGGATTGATCGGTCTGAGCAAATACAAAAACGATAAAATGCTGTATGATAAAAATCCGGGAGTCTATTCGGATTACGGGAATCTGAATACAGGCCGGATCCTGTGTATTATCGGTATTGCCCTTGGAGGTCTGCAGGTATTGTATTTCATCTTTATGCTGGCTACCGTCGGTTGGGATGGATATATGCAGCAGATCAATGAAATTTCCACCATGGGAAGAACAAGATAAAAAACCAAGACCGCTGCAAAGCGGTCTTTTTTTATGCATCTGGATTTTCAGAAAAAACAATTTAATATCCTAACTAGCGTGAACTCGAAGTAAAAATAGGGGTTAAAAGGCTGGAAGAAGGGAAGCCGGATGTTGGAAGTTTCTTCTGTCAACCTATCAATAACAGTCTCAGATATCAAATGATTTCGTTTGTACTTTGAAGGAAAAACTTGATATAGAATTCCTGATTATTTCTATTTTAAATTACTGGAAATAAATTAAATATCATCGAACTCACGTTAACTAACGTCAGTTCGAGTGTTTTTTGCAGCTCAGCGGAGAAAAATGTATCGAGAACGTGTAGAGCAGGACCTTTGGTTTGTAGTTCAGCAACTTCCCGATACGATTTTTTCAAAATCTACCGAAGCGACGGCAATTAAATATCGAAGGTATTTTTCGTTAATGGCTATTTTGTTTTTAAATCCGGAATTATTTAATTCTGTTTTATATTAAATAATTGATATTTAAATGAATACCATCGAAATCACGTTAACTATAAAAGTTTCTAACTTTCATAACTCATAACTCATAACTCATTACTCATAACTCATAACCTATCATTCAGCTTTCTGCTTTTTACTTCACAATAAATTTCAACATCACCCCATCCAGCTTCAAAAGATAAACGCCCTGTCCCAGATTTTTAATCCGGATGGAACTCCTGCTGTTTTTGAAAGGCTGTTCAATGGTCTGGATTATTTTACCCTGAAGATTATAAATTTCTGCTTTTCTGATGTTTTGTGTTTCCCCTTTTACAAATATTTCATTGCCTGAAACCGGATTGTTGGAGATCTGCAATGAATTTTGATCCGGATTGGCGGCAGAATAAACGTTCTGAGCCTGCCGGGAAGTACCGGAATAGCAGGTCCAGCTTAGGTTATCAATGGCCACCCGGTCGCTGGTGGAGTTGTTTTCCAGGCTGACCACCACGTTTCCTGAAACATTGATGTTATTAATCGTTGTGGTTGTTGCATTGCTATTGTAAGGAATTGTGCCGACGGTATTTCCGTTCACTTTTACATTGAATGTTCCGTTCGACCCTGTAAACTTCAGCTGTGTAGTTACGGTCAGGGATCCGATCCCATTGGCGGAACTTCCGGAAGTTAAGGCACCGTCTCTGATGGTAATGGCTTTTGAAGAAACGGTCTGGTCGGTCCGTGCATCAGTGGCCGTCCATGAAACGCCGTTATTCGTCCATGTTCTCGTAAGGTACGAAGCAGAGCTTGCTGTCGGAATCGTTTCAAAGGTTTCACTGGTACAGCCCGTTGAGCTTGGTGGAGTGGTGGTGCCGGTACCTGAAGTAGATCCGGAACCCCAGATCTGGTTCACGTAATTCGGGTTATCGATAAAGGGATTCCGGTTGCCCTGGAAGGAGTAGGAGGCATTGTTGCGGTTGATTTCCGCCTGAGAAACGGGATCCTGATTATGCCAGGCCAGCAGAACATTCAGTTCCCAGGTCTGTAACCCTGGAAAAGCGGAACTTCCCAGCATATTGCCGGAAGAGAAAGAGGAGAGCCTGCTTTGGTATCTTGTTACGAAATAGAAGATCATCCGGGCCACGTCTCCTTTAAATTCGTCGATCGGCTCAAACACCGTTCCCGAATATCCTGAAGAGGCGGAAGTTCCCAGCCTGGAACCGTTTTTGGAAGTAAAGCTGGCCGTTCCCACTTTCCCGAAAGGATAATTGGAACGCATGCCGTTTACTTTTCCATCGGTAGCCCGGATAAAATGAATATCCGAAACCATCGGGGAAGCTTCATTGAATAAGCTCTGCGGCACCAGATGTTCCCGGTTGTAGCAGTTGCCTTCCGTCGAATAGGTTCCGCACTGATTGGTAACCGGCATAAATTTATACGGATCGGTTCCTGACGGCTTTTCGGAATAAATGTCCAGAATGGAACCGTCATTTTCATAATTTTTGTCGATGTCGGTAGTTTTATACCCGGTCCAAAGCCCATTGTAGCCTTTATCCTGGTGACCGTTGGTAATGATGTTGCTCAAAGCGGTTTTCAGGGAAGCTCCCGATAACCCGTTGGCCGAACTGTAATATCCGGAGGGAGCCTGCGCGTTGGCCAGTCCGGAAGCAAGGATTAAAATAAATAGTGAATTTTTCATGTGAATATTTAAGCAGGTAAGATTACTATAAATTTATTAATAAAAAATTACGGAATTGTTAATTTTAACATTGAATGAATGATAATTAACATTTAAAGACATTAGAAAATAATGACTGATACTGAAATTAAATCGCTATGAACCACTCCATAAAACAAAAAAGCCAATACCGCAATGGTATTGACTTTCTATATATCTGATTAGTTAAAATCTTATTTTCCCGGTTGTGGCGGGTAGTTTTTCATAATTTCCATCATGATCTCAGGAATCTGTTTCTGCTTGGCTTTCGGACGGTCTACGGAAATTCCGCTTCCGATTCCCTGCCAAACCAGTTTGTTTGATCTTGCGTCCACCATGTCTACAATAATGGCTCCTTCGTTGTAGTTGCTGGTCCAGGTTCTGTTCATCCCGATTCCCCAACCGAAAGGTCCGCCCCAGCCCCATGCCCCGTACGGTGAAGTGGTGTTGATATCGGTTACTTTTTTATGATTGGCTTTTACGTTGATGATCAGATCAGGATTTTCCCCTGCCTGAAGGCCTTTTGCCTGAAGCTGTCTCGATAATTCGTTCAATACACGGTCTTTATCGATATCATTCAGTTTCAGATCATCAATTCTTAACTTGTATGTTCTGTAGGTATTGAAATTAGCCGTACTTGCGTAATCGGAACGTACATTGAAAGGACTGCAAGACGTTAAACCCAAAGTAGCCGAAGCCAGTAAAATAAAAATATAGCGCTTCATTTTATTTATTTTTTTTATCGTTTTTAATAAATGTGTCGGTCTTTTTATCGTATCCGTAAGGACAATGTCTACAGCCACTTTTACAGCAATGTCCTCTTTTTAAATGGAATTTTTCTGTAAAAACCTTATAACCCTGTTCGTTGTAGTAAAAGTCTTCACCTTCTTTGATGTCAAAAAGTGCCATAGGTTAAATCTCTAAATAAAAAAACTTTTATATTTGTTATTATGATAATTATATGCCAAAAGCCTTTAAAAAAATTAAAAATTAACGGCATTGCTCTTTTTCCTTTTATCTTCATTAGGAATCCCGAAGATAAGAAAAATAACGTATTGATCAACCACGAAAAAATTCACCTCAGGCAGCAAATGGAAATGCTGATTTTTTTCTTTTACATCTTCTATGTTATTGAATATTATTACTGGCTGATCAAACTGAAAAATGCCGATCAGGCCTATCTTAGAATTTCTTTTGAAAGGGAAGCCTATGCCAATGAACGCAATCTTGAGTATCTCAATGCAAGGAAGTTCTGGAGCTTCAGGAAATACCTGTAGGATGTAAAGTTCAAGGTTTAAAATTCAAAGTTCAAAGTTTAAAGTTTTGACGGTTAAATATTATAGAGTTGTGGTTTTACGATTAACTTATGATATCGCAGGAATCTTCTATACTTATATCTAATGCTATGCTGAAATCCCTGCGGAGATGACAAACGGAGTGTTGAATTTCTTTATCCATACTTTCCCAGTACCTTGTCATTCTGAAATAATCCAAATTCGAATCTTTCCGCACGGCTTTAATACCATGTTTGCAGAGCCTGCACAAAAGGCAAAGACCATGTTTGTAATAACGCAATGGTTATTTCAGGAAAATATTTTTTAAGTTTAGTTTAACGAATTAAAAAATAATCATTTAAAATAAATTCGGAAATTTGTATTTGATGAAACTCCCCGAAGTACATATTCCCATTGTCGAAATTCCTACAGGAAGAAAAGTTAAACTCTTTATGAAAAGAGAAGACCTTGTTCATCCTCAGATTTCAGGAAATAAATACTGGAAGCTGTTTTACAATATTAATCATTATCTGGATAAAAGACCGGAAAAACCTTACATTATAACTTTCGGCGGGGCTTTCTCCAACCATATCGCTGCCGTTTCCGCTGTGGGAAACATTACCGGTATTCCAACGTTGGGGCTAATCCGGGGTGAGGAACTGAAAGAGAAATGGCGCGACAATCCTACCTTACTTTTTGCTAAGAGGAACGGCATGAACTTACAGTTCGTTACCCGGGAAGAATACCGTCACAAAGAAAAACTGACCGGATTTTTGCAGAAGGAGTTCCCTGATGCCCTGATTATCCCGGAAGGCGGAACCAATGAAGAAGCCGTAGCAGGCGTAAAAATGATGCTGAATGACGAAACAAAAGATTTTGATTATCTTTGCACTGCAGTCGGAACCGGAGGTACGATTGCCGGGATTTCAAAATATTGTGAAGACAATCAGAAAGTTATAGGATTCAGGGTGGTTGATGATCATTCACTGGAAAATAGAATCCTGGAATTGACCCCGAAGAAGAATTTCAGTTTAATCGATTCAAGCTTTGGAGGTTATGGTAAAATAAAGGATGAAAATATCCGTTTTATCAATGATTTTAAAGAGAAATACAATATTCCTCTGGAGCCAATCTATACAGGAAAGATGATGCAGAAGGTATCTGAATTAATTGATGGTGGTTTTTTTCCTGAAGGCAGCAGGATTTTGTGCTTTCATACCGGCGGACTGCAGGGAATCGAAGGGGCAAACCGGCTGTTGGAAAAACAGAACAGAACATTAATCGTATAAAGAAAAATTGGAAAACATGAAACACTCGGTGTTCCATCTTTCATTTTAAAACAATAAAAATTATAAGATGAAAAGACTTTTCACGCTGGTAAGCCTTTTAGTTTTATCAACATTCTCAGCCCAGACCTGGGCTACTGAAGATCAGTACATCCAGAAATTTGCCAAATATGCAGTGGAGGAAATGGAAAAATATAAGATTCCTGCTTCTATCACCCTGGCACAGGGACTGCTGGAAACCGGAGGCGGTCAAAGCCGTCTTGCACTGGAAGGCAAAAACCATTTCGGGATCAAATGCAAGGAAGACTGGACCGGAAAAACGATGAAACATACCGATGATGCCCCGAATGAATGCTTCCGGGTTTATGATGATCCGAGGCAGTCTTACGAAGATCACTCCATCTTTCTATCAACCAGGAAATATTACGCGAATCTTTTTAATTTGGACATGAAAGATTACAAAGCGTGGGCTACCGGACTGAAAAAAGCGGGATATGCTACCAATCCGCGTTATGCATCCATCCTGATCGGTAAAATCGAACGCTATAAGTTGTATGAATTCGACAACACCAGTTCCAAAGAAGTATTATATGCGGTTCTTAAAATGTATCCGGATCTGAAGAATGACGTGAGCTTCATGGCTCAGATGGACGCTGAAAAGTATGCCAAAAAAACTAAAGTTCCGGTTACCGTTGAGGTTCCGTACAAGCAGACTTCCTACGCCCAGCAGCAGAAAAGGGTAGAGCGGATCAAGAGCCGGGCGGAAATGTTGAATACGATCCTTATTAAAAGCCACCCGAACGACGGCCTGAAATACATTATTATTCCTGAAGATACCAGCGTTGAATTTATCGCTAAAAAGTTTAAGATCAGCGAAAGCAAGCTGATCAAGTGGAACGAACTGGACAGTGATGTGCTGAAGAAAAATGAAATCGTTTTCCTTGAATCCAAAAACTCCGAAGGGAATACGGCGACCTATAAAGCCGAACCCGGTGAAGACATGCATGACATTGCCCAGAAATTCGGAATCAAATTAAATAAGCTGTACGCCAAAAACAGAATGGATGCAGGCCAGAAACCGACACCGGGACAGCTGATTTATTTAATTGATAAAAAACCCAGAAATTAATTTTGTTGAACGGCGGCTGATTGTGAGTCATTAAAACTGAAAACAATCAATTTCCACCGATTAACCAACCACTAGATAATGAAGTACCAAAGAAGTTCGGCTTTATTTGATGAAGCCTACCAATACATTCCCGGCGGCGTAAATTCCCCGGTCCGTGCATTTAAATCCGTAGGAGGAGTGCCGGTTTTTATGAAGTCTGCAAAAGGAGCCTACCTTACCGATGCCGATGACAATACCTATATCGATTACATCAACTCCTGGGGGCCTGCCATTTTAGGCCACACCCATCCTGAAGTTCTGGAAGCGTTAAAAATCCAGGCGGAAAAAGGGTTCTCTTTTGGTGCGCCGACAGAACTTGAAACGGAAATTGCAAAATTCATTACCGAAAATGTCCCGAATATCGACCAAATTAGAATGGTTTCTTCGGGAACGGAAGCCTGTATGAGCGCCATTCGATTGGCCAGAGGATTTACCGGCAGGGATAAAATCGTAAAGTTTGAAGGCTGCTACCATGGCCATTCGGATTCATTCCTGATTAAGGCGGGAAGCGGGGCCGCTACATTCGGAAACCCGAATTCTCCCGGCGTAACGGCTGGTACGGCAAAAGACACTTTGCTGGCCAGATATAACGATATGGAGCAGGTCGAAGATTTATTCAGACATAATCAAGGCGAGATTGCAGCGGTGATCGTTGAGCCCGTTGCCGGAAATATGGGCTGTGTCCTTCCTGAAAACGAATTCCTTCAGAAACTAAGGGCGATCTGTGACCAAAACGGTGCCCTGCTGATTTTTGATGAGGTGATGACGGGGTTCAGACTGGCCTTCGGAGGAGCTCAGGAACTTTACAATGTAAAAGCGGATCTGGTAACTTACGGAAAAGTGATCGGCGGCGGACTTCCGGTTGGCGCATTCGCAGGGAGAAACGAAATCATGGATTATTTAGCACCGAAAGGTGCGGTTTATCAGGCAGGAACGTTAAGCGGGAATCCTCTGGCGATGAGAGCCGGATTGAAAACCCTGCAGCTGATCAAAAATGATCCTGAATTTTTTAACAGACTGGAAAAAACCACGGAAACGCTGGATTTCGAAATCGGAAAAATCCTGAATGAAAAAGGAATTGCCCATAAAATCAACAGAAAAGGATCGATGATGTCGGTATTTTTCCATACCAACAGGGTTTCTAATTTTGACGAAGCCCAGGAAGCCAATCATGCTTTATTTAATAATTTCTTCCACCAGATGCTGCAGAACGGGATTTACCTTCCGCCAAGCGGCTACGAAACCTATTTCATCAGCGATGCGATTAAAGATCAGGAAATCGATAGGACGCTGGAAGCGGTGAGGAAATTTGAGTATTCATAAGAATGTCAATTGTCAATTCCTTTGGGTGAATGGTGAATTTTTTAGTTGATTTAAAAATTGACTTGCGCGGCAAAATTGACGATTGACCATTCACTTATAAATAGAAAAACGCATTATCCACTGCGTTTTTCTATTGTGTACATCATTTAATATCAAATTAATATTCATGAAATCCTGAAAGTTTTTAAACAGCTTATTTTTACGCCATAAAAAACATTCAGATCATGCATAAAATAATTAAAACGGGGGAGTGGAAATATTCCGGAAATACGTATCTGCCGATCCTGCTGGTGGAGCAGGAGCCGGGACATCCGTTATCCTTACAGTCAGGTGCTTTTCCATCAAACATAGCAAAAGACCGTACCGTTTATTACCTGCATTTCGGGAAATATCTGATCGATGAAAAAGGTTATATCTCAGCGGACAGCAGTTCGCGTCCGTTTTTATCCGTACAGGAAGCAATGGGCTACGCTGAGCGAAATATTGAAATTCTGAATTGGAATATGGATCAGTAAAGGGTCCCAGGATTTAGAAGGATACATGTCGCTGTTATTTAGCGTAAATTTGAAATCAATTGACTGGTTTTATACCAATTCTGTATATACAATAGTCTAATTTAATTAAAAAAATAGTCAAAACTACAAAGTTGGATAATCAATTCTCTAGTGATTAGATTTTTAACAATTTTACTTATTTCCGTTTTGAGTTCTTCCATTGTTTTATAAATTTTATTAGTCATTTTTCTTTTTATTTGTAGCCAAACCAGTTCAGCAGGATTGAGTTCCGGAGAATATGGCGGAAGAAACAACAAGGCAATGTTT